>Ga0100387_10001534_pt1 | contig 19621 bp, 9 predicted proteins | sample CryGeymeta201511_FD_81547 | JGI IMG/M metagenome (GOLD analysis project Ga0100387, IMG submission 81547) | Groundwater microbial communities from Crystal Geyser aquifers in Utah, USA - Crystal Geyser metaG 2015-11 | ecosystem: Environmental > Aquatic > Deep subsurface > Groundwater | place: USA... | reverse complement strand
TGAGTACACCGTGAAGGCGGTCTCCAAGCAGGCCTTCGAGGGTGTGGATCTGGCTCTGTTCAGCGCGGGTGGTGGACCCTCACGAGAGTGGGCGCCCGTCGCCGCGGCCGCGGGTGCGCTCGTGGTCGACAACTCCTCGGCCTTCCGCATGGATCCCGACGTTCCACTGTGCGTGCCCGAGGTGAACCTGGAGCAGGCGCGTCGTCCGCCCAAGGGCATCGTCGCCAACCCCAACTGCTCGACCATCCAGCTCTTGGTCGCGCTGGCGCCGCTGCATCGAGAGATCCCGATCCGCCGCATCGTCGTCTCGAGCTACCAGGCCGTGAGCGGCGCGGGGTCGAGGGCGAGCGAATGCCTGATCGCGCAGAGGCGCGCTCTGGCCGCGGACGAGCTGCCCGAAGCCGGTGCCATCGGTGCGGTGCTCGAGGGGGATCTGCTGATGCAGTGGACGCCGGATCCCGTGACGGGCTACCAGGAGGAGGAGCTGAAGCTCATCCACGAGAGCCGGAAGATCCTGGGCATGCCGGAGCTGATGGTGTCGCCGACCTGTGTCCGCGTCCCCGTCGACACGGGCCACGCCGAGGCCGTGTGCGTGGAGTTCGAAGCGCCGATGACGCCCGAACGCGCACGTGCGTTGCTGAAGGCGGCGCCTGGCGTCGAGGTGATCGACGACCTGCCCGCCGGCGTCTACCCCAAGCCCTCCATGGCTGCGGGGCGCGACCCCGTGCTCGTCGGGCGCATCCGAGAGGACCTCGGCCTGGCTGGAGGGATCTGCCTCTACGTGGTCGCGGACAACCTGCGCAAGGGCGCGGCGCTCAACGCCATCCAGATCGCGGAAAGCCTGCTGCTCTCATGAGCAGGCACCGCGCGCTCGGTCTGACCAATTGTCAACGTGGACGCTGGGCGCGAGTCGCCGTTGCCAGTTTGTCGAGGCAGGTCGACTCGACCTGGAATGCGGCGGGACTTTCGACATGGACTGAACTTTGCTTGAATGGAAGACCATGACGCGAACCGTCCTCCTTCTCCTCGCGGTGTTCGTCCTCGAGGTGGCTCCGCGCCCTGCGGCAGCGCAGCTCACGAGCGGCAACATCGCCCTGTCCATGTACCAAGTGACCGAGGGCGGCGTGGTGACGCGCACCACCGCCACGGAGCTGGGAAAGGCGCTGAACGCGGCGCAGTGCGCCGACGCCGCGAACGTGGAGGTGGGCTTCACGACCACCAACGCGCCGAGCGGCATCCTGTTCGTGGATCTGTGGGTCGGCACGCCCTCGGAGGATTGCTCCACCGCGGTGTCCCGCGTGCCCGGTGACATGCGCATCTGCACGCACCTGACGCCCGATCCCACGCTCGACGCCACCGACGGATCCTTCAATGTCTCGCTCGCCGATCTGATCGCGGGCTCGACCGCGTGCACGACCGGCGGCAGCGAGGTGAGCTTGAATCTCTGGGCGCTGGCCACGGGCGAGACCGAGACCACCGGCGCCATCACCGCGGATCAATTCGGCTACATCCAGTTCTCGGTGGACCCGACGGCGCCCGCAGCCCCGGTGCCCAACCAGACGACCGCCAGCGGCGACACCGGCATCTCGATCACGTGGCCCGCTGCCGCGGAGACGGACGTGACCTATCGAGCCTACGTCGACAGCGCCTCGGGCAGCTGCGAAACGGGCACGCTGACGGCAGGCGCCGCCGCGCCCGTGGGCGACCCGACCATCCCCAGCCAGAGCACGGGCTCGGACGCGAGCGGCATCACCCTCAGCGCCGCCGACTTCGGCCTGGAAGACGGCCAGAGCGCCTTGGTCGCGATCACGTCCGTGGACGCCAACGACAACGAGAGCGTTCTCTCCCAGACCGTCTGCGTCACACGAGTTCCCAGCGCCGGCTTCTGCGACGTCTACGCGGCCGACTCGGGCGAGACCTGCCCCCAGGGCTGCGCCGTCAGCCAGCCGGGCGCCGGCGGCTCGCCGCTGCCGCTCCTTCCCCTGCTCGCCCTCGTCCTCGGCCTCGCGCGCCGTCGGAGCCGTCGATGATCAAGCCCGCCTTCGCCTGTGCTCTCGCCTGTTCGGCGGTCCTGGCATGCGCCCTCTCCTTCGCACCTGTCGCACGGGCGCAGGACTTCGGCGCCTCGACCTGGTCCGATCAGGACCTCGAGGATCACGCCTCGCCGGAGCACTTCACCTGGGAGCTGCGCCTCGGGACCTACACACCCAACACCGGCGGCAGCGCCTTCACCCAGGTCTTCCCCGGAGACTCGGGGCCGATGGTGGCGCTGGAGCTGGACGCCCATATCGTGCGCATCCCGTACCTGGGCATCCTCGGCCTGGGCGTCTCGGCCGGCTGGGCGCGCTACAGCGGCCGGTCCTGCACCACCTCGGGAGGTACACTCGTCTGCCCGACGGGCAGCGCGGCGGACAGCTCGGGCGAGAAGGCCAAACTCTCGCTCTTCCCCATCTCCACCATGGCCGTGCTCCGGATCGATGCCCTGGCGCGCGAGCTCGACATCCCCTTCGTGTTCACCGGCAAGCTCGGTCTCGACACCATCTTCTTTCACTCGACCACGGGCAGCCGCACGGACGGCAAGGGGCACAGCCTCGGTCTGCGCTGGGGCGTGCAGGTGGCGCTCGAGCTCGACTTCCTGGACATGCACGCGGCTCGCGCGCTGGACGAGGACTGGGGCATCAACCACAGCTTCCTCTTCTTCGAGCTCTACGGCTCCACGGCCAACTCCACGCTGCCTCTAGGCGACCGCACCTTCGCGGCCGGCCTGGGCATGACCTTCTGATCCCGCCCCGTGGCCACGCCCCGTTTTCCCCATTGGGTTCGCCTGCAGCTGGCCTACGACGGGACGGACTTCGCGGGTTGGCAGTCGCAGCCCGGTCAGCGCACGGTTCAGGGAGAGCTGCACAGCGCCCTCGATCGCGTGGGTATCCCGCACTCGGATAGCTACGGCGCCAGTCGCACGGACGCGGGCGTGCACGCCGAAGCGCAGATGGTCTCCTTCGGCTCGACCCACGTGCTGGCGCCGGCGAGCTGGATCTTGGCCATCAACGGCGAGCTTCCCCCGGACATCGCGGTGCGCGCCGCGTTCCCCGCGCCCTACCGCTACAACCCTCGCCACGACGCCTTGGAGAAAACCTATCGCTACCTGGCGCAGCTGGGCCCCACGCGGGATCCCCTCTGGCGACGCCGCGCGATCTGGGTCGGCCCGCGTCTCTCGCGCCACGATCTGCGCGTGCGACGCCCCGAGGTGCGCGATTGGCTCCACCTCGACGCCATGCAGGACGCCTGCCGCAGACTCGAAGGCGAGCACGACTTTCGCGCCTTTCGTTCCTATCGGGACCAACGCGAGCAGACCCATCGCACGCTCTTCGAGGTCGCCGTCGAACCGGACCTGCTCGGCCAAGCGGGGCTGCTCGGCATCCGCGTCCGGGGCAACGGCTTCATGCACAACATGGTGCGCATCCTCGCCGGAACCTTGCTCGACATCGGACGGGGACGCTGCCGCCCCGAGGCCATCGACACCATGTTGGGCCCCGACGCCAAGCGCAGCACGGTGGGCCCGACGGCTCCCGCCCGTGGCCTGACGCTCGTGTCCATGACCCTCGGCGTGGCGAGCGTGCCTCGGGCGACGCGTTGACGCATCATGCCGACATGCGCGTCCCGCTGAAGTCCTTCGCCCTGGCGTTGCCCCTGCTCTGCCTGAGCGTGGGAGCACAGGCCCAGCGCACGCCCAAGGTCGCCGTGGTGGTCGCGGGGGATCCCGAAGACGAGCTGTTGGCGTTGGCGAACACCTTGAACGAAGCCATCGACGCGGCGCCGGAGCTGAGGCTGCCGGCCGATCGTGCGACCCTGGCCGCCATGGCAGGGGCGCCCGCGCCCGCGGAAGACGACGGCCTCGGGCGCATCCGAAGCCTCCGACGCAGGCTCGCGTGGGAAGGCCCGAACGACCCCGAGATCTTGCACACCCTGGGGCGCGGCGTGGGCACCAGCGCCTTGGTCGTGCTGCGCGCGGCCGATGGCGCCGTGAGCCTCGAGGTCTTCGACGTGGGCGCCCGCCAGTACTACGACGAGCTGACCCGCGTGGACATGGCGAACCCCGAGGCGAGCTTGCCCTTCATCGTGTCGCGCGCGCAGGCCGCGTGGCGACGCGCACGGAGCGCGCCCAGCGATCCCGAGGCCACAGCCCCCGCACAGGCCGCCGCGCGCGACGACGCCCACGCCGCTGCCCCCGCGAACGCCGCCGTTGGAGCCGAGCCGAGCCCGGCGCCTGCAGCGCATCCCGCGCGCGTCTGGATGCGAAAGAACTGGGCCTATTTCGTGGCCGGCGCCTTGCTGGTGGGGGCGGCCGTGGCGATCGGGCTCTCGGCGCGCAACAACAGCGCCTCCTCCGAGCTCAGCCTGCGTTTCCGCCCCGGTGGAAGCTAGGGCGCTTTGGGGTCAAGCTAGGACCCATGGGCCTGGTCGCACTCGCAACTTCCGCACGTCGACGTGGCGCCCTCGCCCTGGTCGCGTTCGTCTTCTGCGTCGCGCTCGCGCCTCTCGCTAGCCACGCGCAGGCACCCGTGGACGTCTCCGTCGAGTCCCAGCCCACGACTCCGCTGCCCGGGCCGCCCGAAGGTTACGAGGCCGTGGCCGACTCGCGCGCGAGCTGGGTCTATCCAACCGCCGCCAGCTCGGAGGTACGCGAGCTGCGAGACGCGCTGCCCGAGCTGAGGCACGAGATCGGAGCGGCCCTGGGCGCCACCGACACGGCCCCGCTCTTCCTACGCGTCGCGACCGGCCCCGAGACGCTGCAGCTGTTGGCGCCCGCCGACGCACCACCGCCTGCCTACGCGACCGGCGTGGCCTATCCGGCGCGCGGCCTGATCCTGCTCAGCCTGACCGCGCCCGAGAGCGGCGTGCGCCCCGACATGCGCTCGCTGCTGCTGCACGAGCTGGCTCACGTCGCGCTCCACCGACGCGTGCGCGGCGCCAGCGTGCCGCGCTGGTTCACCGAGGGCCTCGCCGTACAGCTCGCGGGTGAACAGAACCTGGAGCGAATCCGCACGCTCTGGGGCGCCTCCTCCGGCGACAACCTGTTGCCGCTGTCGGCGCTCTCGAACTCGTTCCCGTCCCGCGCCTCCGAAGTGAACTTGGCCTACGCCCAGAGCGCCGACCTGGTCGGCTACCTGATGCGGCGCCCGGACGGTCGCGCGGACCTGTCCGCGGCCTTCGACGAGATGGCGCGGGGCACGTCCTTCGACGACGCCATCGAGCACGCCTACGGCATGTCTCTGGGCGCCCTCGACGCGCACTGGCGCTCCAACCTCCGGGAGCGCTACCAGTCGTGGCCGCTGGCCCTCGGTGGAGGCAGCGTCTGGCTGCTCGCCATCGTGGTGTTGGTCGTCGGCTTCTTCCGCAAGCGACGACGAGACCAGAAGAAGCTCGCCGGCTGGGCTGTGCAGGAAGCGGCGCTCGACAGCGCCGTGGCGGCGGTCGACCGAGAGCTACTCGAACTCTTGCCCCCGCCCCCACTGGACGCGAGCGTGCCCACGGTCGAACACGAGGGTCGGCGTCACACGCTGCATTGAGCGTGTGAGCTTCCCCCGTGTGCGCCGGCGCTAGGCCTTCTTTTCGGGATCGATCGGGAAGGCGGGCGTGCTGCCCTTCTTCGCGAGCTTCTTCTTACGATCCTGCCCCGCCTTGCGACGCTTGTTGAGGCGCTGAACTTTGGTCGAGCTGTTGCCGAACATGATGCACTCCGAGGATGGAGACTGAGTTGTCCCATGCCCACCCGCTGTCGCGGACGATGGCCGAGCGAACTCGGCGAGCCATGGGGGAGCGTTCCTAGCCCGTAAGCGCCCGAGCGTCAATCGCCAGCTGGTCGACAATGGCTGTCTTCGGCGCCGAAACCACCTCCCTGGACCAGCTGGCGGAAGGCCTGGTGCAGGCGGCGGGTGATCGGACCGGGGCGACCGTCAGCGAGCGTCAGACCGTCGGCGCGGACCACGGGGACGACCTCGCGCAGACTCGAGGTCAGGAAAAACTCCTCCGCGGCGTAGGCATCGGAGGCGAAGAGGACGTCTTCGAGGATGGCGATCCCCGAGCGTCGAGCGGCCTCGAAGACCGCCGCCCGCGTGACGCCCGCCAGGATGCCCGACTCCGGTCGCGGCGTGACCACCTGGCCCCCGCGCACGACGAAGACATTGGACGTCGCCCCTTCGCGCAGCTCGCCGGCGGGACCCACCAGGATGGCCTCGTAGGCGCCACGCTGCGTCGCCTCGTGGGCCGCGAGCAGGTTGGCCAGGTAGTTGCCCGCCTTCGCGCCGGCCGCCGGGCTACCCGGGAGCGCACCTCCGGGCAGCAGCGCGACCTCGACCCCATCGCGGTAGAGCTCGGCAGGCTGGCCGGCCAGGGGCGTGACGATGACCAGCCGTGTGGCCTTCCCCGCGGTGGTCGGATCGAGGGAGAGCGGGCCCTCACCGCGGGTCACGACGAGGCGAATCTTGACCTCGTCGGCCTCGGACGCCGCGAGCGCCTCGAGCACCTCGCGTTCGAGCTGGGCCAGAGGGACGGGCAAGGCGATGCCCACGCGCTCGGCGGAGCGACCCAGCCGCTCCATGTGCAGCGACATGGCGAAGACGCGCCCCCCGTAGGTGCGCATCACCTCGAACACGCCGTCACCGTAGAGAAAACCGCGGTCGAAGACCGAGACGCTTGCCTGGCTGGGAGCCACCTGCTGCCCATCGAGCCAGACGATGTGGCTCATCCGCCCGAGAGCTCCGCCAGCTTCGCCGCTGCCAGCGCGTGATCGCGGTCCTCGGCGACGGCGCGCTCGAGCATGGAGCGCGCCTTGCGCGGGTCGCCCTCGCTCGCCGCGATGTCACCGAGGTAGTAGTAGACGTCCGCCTTGGTGATGCCGTCCTCGGGCTTCAGCTTCTGCAGCAACAGCGCGCGGAAGGTCTTCTGTGCGCCCGCGAAGTCACCCCGCTCGTGTCTGATGCGGCCGAGGTCGCGCAGAATGGGCACACTCGTGAGGTCGATGCGGAAGGCCGCCTCGAGGTGCTTCATCGCGCCGTCCGCGTCGCCCATGCCCTCGAGGGCTCGGCCGAGGCGGTGATGGTACTGCGCCAACTCCTTGTGGCGGCGACCTCCGAAGGACTCGATGATCTGCTCGAGCACGGGCACCGCGTCGGCCTGGCGCCCCGCGGCGATGTACAGATCGCAGAGGGGAAGGAGGATCTCGCGGTCGCCCTCTTGCAAGCTCGCTGCTTGCTCGAGGTAGTGGGCCGCGGTCGCCGGATCCTCGAGGCTGTTCGAGTAGAGGTGGCTGACGCGCTTCAGCAACTCGACCTTGTCGGCGACCTCCAGTGCGCTCTCGACGCCCGCCGCGAGCAACTCGGCCAGCTTGCGCTTCTCGCCGTGGCGTTCGTAGTGCGCCAGGAGCAGCGCCCCCGTCTGCGACGCGCCACCGGTCGAAGCCGACCCTTCGAGCCCGTGCGCGCGCAGCAGCGCCGCCTCGGCCCGAGCCGGGTCTTTCAGCTTCTCTTCAGCCACCTGCGCGAGCGTCAGGGCGGTCTGCACCGCCTCGTCACCCGTCTGCAGCGCGAGCAGACGTTCGAGCACGTCGGCCTCCGCGCTGGCATCGGCCGCCTCGCGGTGGAGCGCGAGCAGGGCCTCCAGAGTGGGCCGATGATCGGCCTCGAGGGTCAGGATGCGCTCGTAGGTGGCGCGGGCCGCGGCGGCGTCCTTGCGGCGCGTCAGGTGCAGCTCGGCCAGGCGCGCGAGGTAGGTCATGGCCTGGTCGGGTTCGCGCTCCGCGCGCGCGGAGAGGGTCTCCGCCAGGTCGTCCCAGCGCTGAAGCGCGCTCAGTAGCCGCAGCAGTTCGTCCTGGGCTTCCACGTGGGTCGGGTCGAGGCTGAGGATCTCCTGGAGTTGATGCAGCGCCTCTTCGGGACGCCCGAAGGCCTTCTCGGAGAGCGAGGCGAGGCGCACTCGGAGCGCGATGCGCACGTCGTCCTGGGACGACTCTGCCAGGCGTGTCTCGAGCAACTCGCGCAGATCCTCCCAGCGCTCGGCGTCCTCGTACAGCTGTTCGAGGGCGTCTTGCGCGGAGGCGTCACCCGGCTCCGCTTCCAGCACGTCGAGGTAGGTCGCGATGGCGGTGGCAACGTCGCCCAGCGGCCCGCGATAGAGGTCGGCAAGGCGTCGCAGCAGCGCGAGGCGTTCGTCCGCCGAGTCCTCGACCTCGATGCGGCGAGTGAGCAGCTCGGCCACTTCGGAGAAGCGACCTTGGCCTTCCCGCAGCCGAGCGAGCTCCTCGAGCGCGTAGGGATCCTGGGGATCCACGGCGAGCGCCCCGTCGAGACACTCGGCCGCCGCGTGCACGTCGCCCAGGGCAGACTCGGCCAGACGCGCCGCCGCCAAGAGGCGCGCCTTCTTGGTCTCGGGATCGATCTCCACCGCCGCCCAGGCGCGCTGCGCCGCGAGCAGCTCGGCCTCCCGGCCAGCCGCGGCGAGCAGGTCCACCAGGGCCTCGTGACCCGCCGACGCATCGGGGTCGGCTTCGATGGCCTCGCGTAGGCAAGCCTCCGCGGCGGCCGCGTCCGCGAGCCTATCGCGATACCATCCAGCCGCGCGCATGTTCAGATCGCGGCGAAGATCACGGTCGACCTCGCTGCGGGCGCCCGCTTCCTTCACCAGTCCGCGCAGGGACTCCCATTCGCCCGAGGCCTCGGCCAGGCGCTCGAGCTCGTCCAGCAGATCCGTCTCGCGGGGATCCTCCGAGAAGGCCTTGCGCAAGCAGGCCAACGCCTTGCCGAGATCCCCGATCTCGCGCTCCCAGAGGGCGGCGGCTTCGCGTAGCAGGTGCACGCGCTCGCCATCGCTCTCGGCCATCTCGATGCGCACGTCGTAGAGCCCCACGACCTTGTCGGCGGCGCCCACGTCGCGATAGGCGCGGTCGAGCACCTCGACCACTTCCAGCGCCAGCTCGGGACTGGCGGTCAGCCCTTCGAGCGCGCTCAGAGCGCGCAGATCGTTGGGATCGCGTTCGAGCACCTCCTGGAACGCGGCGAAGGCCCCGCGCAGATCCTGGAAGTGCTCCTGCCTCAGCCGGCCCAAGCGGATGGTCAGCTCGCTGCCCATGCTCGGATCCGTGCTGAGCTGAATGCGCCGTTCGAGCACCTCCGCCAGCTCCGAATAGCTCTGGGCGGTCGCGTAGAGTCGGTCGAGGGCGGCGAGGATCTCCTCGTCGTCGCCCACCTGTTCAGCGGCGCGCACGTAGGCCTCGATGGCACGGGCAGGGTCCGCGAGCTTCTCTTCCGCGAGCTCCGCCAGGCGCATGTAGAGGCTGCGCGAGACCATCGGATCCATGCACGAGGTGGCGCGGGTGTGGAGCGCGTCGGCAAGCTCCGACTGCGCGTCGAGGGCGTTGGCGAGGCGCGCGAGGCCCACCAGGATCTCTTCGTCCGAGGCGTCTTCGGCCAAGGCTCGGAGCAGCGCCTGGAAGGCGGCGCGATCGTCCTGGCAGCCGTCTTCGCGGATCTGCGCCAGGCGCTTGAGCTGTGCGGCGCGTCTGAGCGGATCCGTGGTCGACTCGGCGCGACGTTGCACCAAGCCCGCGAGATCGTCCCAGCGCTCCTGCACGAGCACGAGCGGCTCGAGGATGTCCGAGACGGACTCCCGGTAGTCCTCGAGCTGACTGATGCGAATCAGGGCCGCGACCGCGGGCTCGAAGTGACTGTCGAGTTCCAGAGCTTGGCGGTAGCGCTCGATGGCCTCCGGCACGTCGTCCAGATCGCGCTCGAGCAGCTCGCCCATGCGATGCATGAAGCCCACGCGTCCGGCGACCGTCTCCGCCATGCCCGCCGAGAACTCCAGGTTCTCGAGCAGTTCGGGCCACATCGCCTGGCGCTCGTACAGCCGCCCGAGGCCCTCGACCGCTTCCGGCCTACCGGGCGAGCGCGCGAGCACCTGGGTGAGCGCGTCGATGGCGTCGTGCGGACGACCGAGCTGCGTCTCGAGCAACGCGGCCAGGCGCAGACCGACCTCCACCTGCGTGTCGACGTCCTCCTCGACCTCGATGCGCCGACCGAGCACCTCGGCCAGCTCCTCGCGGCGACCTTGCTCGGAGTAGAGCCGGTCGAGCGCCTCGTAGGCGATGGCGTCGGTGTCGTCCTCCTCCGTGGCGCGACGGTAGGTCTCGACCGCGGCCTCGGGGTCACCCAAGAGCTCCTCGAGCACGGACCCGGCTCTGCGCAGCAGCTCGGCCCGCTCCGTGGGGTCGAAGCAGCGCTCGGTCTTGCGACGCAAGACGTCCACCAGGCCACGCCAATCGCCGACCATGGTGTGCAGCGCATCGAGCATGTCGAGCCCGCTGGTGTCGTCGGGATCGAGCTCCACCAGGCGCTCGTAGGTCGTGATCGCCGCGCGCGGATCGCCCCGATGTTCGTCGTGCACGCGCGCCATGGCCGAGAGCAGCGCCGCTCCGAGCGACGGATCGTCGAGCCCCGCGAGGGCCTCTTCGTAGGTACGAATCCAGCCATCCCAGGCTTCGAGGGAGGCGGCCAGGCGATCGATCTCGCCTCGCACGACCTCGTCGTGCGGCTCGGCGACGAAGGCTCGCGAGTAGGCATCCAGGGCGCGCTCGGGGTCCGAGCCGCGCTCCTCGTGCATGCGCCCGACCTCCGCCAGGAGCTGGGCGCGCTCGGCCGGATCCGAAGCCAGCTCCGCCTGTGCCTCGAGCACGGCGACGAGCTTCCGCCATTGATCGGCGGCGCGATAGAGCGGTTCGAGCAGGCGCGTGATGCGCAGCCGATGATCCTCGCCGACCACGAGCTTCTCGAGCAGCTCGATGGCCTGGGCGTGATCGGGATCGGCTTGCACGATCTCTTCGAGCAGATCGATGGCGCCGGACTCGTCCGCGAGCCGTGTGGCCATCAACTCCGCGAGCGTGAACTCGAGACCGAGCACCTCGATTTGGCTCTCCGTCTCGTCCACGCGCAGGGCGACGTGCTCGGCGAGATCCTGCCAACGCTCCGACGCCGCCAACAAGCGACCTCGGGCCTCGGCGGCCTCGCGCGAGCTCGGCTCCACCTCGAGCGCTTCGCGCCAAGTGTCGATAGCACCCTCGGCGTCGCCCAGGCGCTCCTCCTGCAGCTGCGCCGCACGACGGAGCAGGGCGCCGCGCTCCGTATCCGACTCCGCGACCTGAGCGCGCTCTCGATAGAGCGCGAGCAGAGCGTCCCATTGATTCGTGCGTTCGAGCACCTCGCGCAATGCGTCGAAGGCGGCCGTGTCGGTGGGATCGAAGGAGAGCACGCTCCGGTAGAGGGGAGCCGCTCGCCGCGGATCGCCGCCCTTCTCGTCGAACAGGCGCGCCGCCGTGAAGGCGAGCTTCGCCGTCTCCGGATCGTCCACGCCGATCTCCCCGAGCGCGGCGGCATAGATGTCCGCCAGCCGGACCCAACGGTCGAGCACACGCGCGAGGCGGGAGAGCGTCTCCCAGACATCGGGATCGCGCGGGTCCTCGTGGAAGAGCCGAGCATAGGTCTCGAGCGCCCCTTCCAGATCCTCGAGGTAGTCCTCGTGGATCTCACCCAGCCTCTGCAAGAGCAGCTTGCGCCCGTCGAGCGAGGTCTCGGCCAGAAGCCGCGCCTCGAGCGCGCCGGTGACGTTGGGCCAGTCCATCTTCGCCAGGAAGACGCCTTCGAGGATCTCGGCCGCTGCGCCGCGATGCTCGTCCGTCGCCATCAACTCCTGCAGCGCCGCGATGCTCTCGGCGTGACCGGGATCGCGCGCCAACGCCGCACGGAAATCGTCCACGGCGGCGTAGGCGTCGTCGAGGTGCTCGACGCGCAGTCGGCCCAGGGCGTAGCGCAGCGCGGCCTCGTCGCCGCCTCCCTGGGAGCCGAGCTCGTCGAGTTGCCGCTCGTAGAGTGCGGCGAGTTCGGTCCACTGCTCGGTCTTGGTGTAGAGGCGCGCGAGGGCCACGTAGGCGTCCGCGCGCGGTCCGTCCACGAGCACCTCTTCCAGCGCCTCGATCGCCTCGCGAGGCGAGTCCGTGTGCTGCTCGCAGATCTCCGCCTGGCGCATCAAGAGGTTGGCGCGCTCCTGGGCGGAGTCGCTGATCTCTCCTTGGCGGCGAAGCACGCGAAGCAAGGCGGCGTAGTCTCCGCTCGCCGTGTGAAGCGCTTCGAGGGCGTCGAGGGCGGGACGATGATCGGGACGCGTCTCGAGCACCTTCTCCAGGAATTCACGCGCCGCCGCCGGATCCTCCAGGCGATCGCGCGAGACCTCGGCCAGGCCCATCAGGACCTCGGTCTGGACGTCCGCGTCGTAGATCCCAGGGCAGATCTCGCGCAGCCGCGCCACGTAGGCGGCGTGCTTCTCCGACAGCTGCGCCAAGCGCCGATAGTCGGCGAGCAGCGTCGCCAGGTCGGGCTCGCCCATGGCCGAGGGCAACGCCTCGCCCAGAAGCTCGAAGGCCCGAGCGCTGTCCTCCAGACCCATCTCGGCCACCTCGGCGGCGCGACGCAGGGCGTTGAGGCGCTCGACCGGATCCTGACCCTCGGCCTGGACCTCGAGCGCGTCGATGAGCTCGCTCCATGCGGTCCGACCTTCGTACAGCGGCACCAGCACGCGGGCGGCGGCGGAGCGGAACTCGCCGTCGGGCTCCGTGAGGATCTCCTCGAGCGCGTTGACCGCGCCGGTGTGATCCATGCGCACCGCCAGCACTTCGCCGTAGGTCTCGATCGCGCGCTCGACGTCACCCGTGTGCAGGCGCATCAGCTCGGCGGCGGAGAAGCGCAGCTCGGCCGCTTCGTCGGCCTCTTCCGTCTGCTCGATGCGGGTCTCGAGCACCTCCAGGAGATCGTACCAGCGCTCGCTCTTGCGATAGAGGCGCCCCAACGCGTCGAGGGTCTCGGCGTCCGCGCCAAAGCGCCCCAGTACCTCGTTGTAGGCGACGATGGCGTTCTCGACGTCGCCCAGGCGCTGCTCGAAGACGGTGCCGACTCGTCGGCAAAGTCGACGCTGTTCGTCCACTTCGTCCGAGGCTTGCTCCATGGACGACAGCACGCCGATCAGCTTCTGCCACTGCTCGCCTCGCGTGTAGAGGCGCTCGAGGGCCGTCAGCGCGGCGACGTCCGTCGGGTCGTCATCCAGCCGGCGGCGATGCGCCGCGATGGCGTGATCGATGTCGTCGAGCGTGCTCTCGTACAGCTCCGCGAGCCGCAGCAAGAGTCCACCGCGCGCCTCGGGCTCCGGCTCGAAGCGCGCTTGTCGTTCGAGGTCGTCCGCCAGCGCGTCATAGCGCTCCGCGGCGAGATGCAACCGTTCGAGGGCACGGGACGCCGCGACCACGGGCTCCGCGTTGTCGGGATCGACCGCGATCAAGCGGGTGTAGGCGCTCTCGGCCTTGGCCGCGTCGCCCACCGAGTCGTCCCACACGCGCGCCAGCTCGAGCAAGAGCTCCGCGGCGACGTAGGGCGAGTCTTCGACGGACTTCACCGCGCGCTCCAGGACCTCGGCGCGCTCGCGCTGACTGTCGCGAATGGCGGCCAGCCGGGCCAGCTCTTCGCGCGGTCCGGGATCCGCCGGATCCCCTGTGAGGGCGCTGGCCACGGCGGCGAACGCCCCATCGAGGTCGTGCAGTCGATCCTCGCGCAAGCGCGCGATGCGCATCGACAGACCCACACGGGTACCCACGTCCGAGACGTCCTCGAGCTGGATCTCGAGCATGCGCGAGAGCTCCGCCCACGCCCCCTGCCCGTCGTACAAGGGCTCGAGGATGGAGGCGATGCGCTGCCGTTGGCTGGGCTCGGACGAGAGACGCTCGAGCGCCTCCTGGGAGCGAAGATGGGTCGGGTTGGTCTCGAGCACACGCTCGTAGCAGTCCACCGCCTGCCTCGGATCCGCGAGACGCTGCTCGTGGATCTCGCCCAGCGCGAACGTGATCTCGAGGGCGTCCTGGCCCTCGACGCGCTCGAGCTCTTGCCCCATCAGCGCCACCAGGTCACGGAAGCGCTGTGTCCGGCGATACAGCCGGTCCAGAGCGCGCCGACTCGCCGCGTGCTCGGGATCGAGCTGGAGCACATCCTGATACGAGCGGATGGCCAGCTCAGGATCGTCGAGCAGCTCCTCGAACAGGAAGCAGACCTGCAGCAACAGGTCGAGCTTCTGGTCGCCGTCCAAGGTCTCGGCGATGCGGTTGCGGTAGAGCAGCTGCAGCTCGTCCCAGCGCTCGCCCTCGGTGTAGAGCTCCTTCAACGCGAGGAAGGCGCGCTCATCCAGCGGGTCCGCGGCCAGCGCGATCTTGTGGTAGGGCTCCGCCGCGGCGCTCTTGCCGAGCACGACGTCGTAGATCTCGGCCAGGCGACGCGCGAGCTCGGCTCGCATGCGGTCCGACAGATCGCCGGCCTCGATCGCGGTCGCAAAGGCCGTGGCCAGCGCCTGGTGCATCTCGGCCGCGTCCGCCGCGATCGACAGGCGCCCCCAGATGCTGTCGTCCTCCGGTCGATCCAAGAAGGCCGACTCCAGCGCCGCGTAGGCGGCCGCGGGATCGCCAAGCTCGGTGGCGGCGAGGTCCGCCAGGCGCAGGTTGAGATCGCGCTTCTCCTCTTCGTCCGTAGTCGCGAGCAGTCGAGCTGCGAGCAACTCCGAGAGCTTCCCGTACTCGAGGCGCGCTTCGTAGGCGGGCTCGAGGATGCGTCCGATCGCGTCGGCGCGACTCGGATCCGCCGCGCGCAGCCCTTCCAGTCCTGCGGCTGCCTCCGCGTTCGCCGGCTCCGCTTCGAGCAACGCCGCGTAGCAAGCCTCCGCGCCCACTCCGTCCTCGAGCCGCGTGGCGAGCACGTCGGCGAGGCCCAACCGCAGGGCCACGGCCTCACTCCCGGACGCGAGCTCCACGCGTCGGCGGAGCACGCTCCCGAGCTCGTCCCAGCGGCCGGCTTCACGCGCCAAGCGGTCGAGCGCCGAGAGCGCCTCCGAGTCCGTCGAGTCGAGCTGCAGCAGAGCGCGATAGGCGTCGGCCGCACCGTCGGGATCGGCGAGCATCGACTCGCGCAGCTCGGAGAGTTCGCGCAGGAGCGCCCGACGCGTGTCGCGATCCTTCGATTGTTCGAGCTGGCGTGAGAGCAATGTCGAGAGCGGCTCGAACTGGCCCTCGGAGCGATAGATGCCCGCGAGCGAGCGCGCGGTCTCCGCGTCCCCCGGAGACTGGATGAGGATGGCCTCGAGCTGGGCGGCGGCTTCGGCGGGCTTGCCGAGCCTGTCGGCGGCCACCGTGGCCATGCGTCGGCGCAGGCTCGTGCGCTCTTCGTCATCCTCGGTGGCGTCCACGCGACCACGCAGCACCTGCATGAAGGGCTCCCACGCACCCGCCTGCGCGGCGACAGCCTCGAGCCGCGCGAGCACTGTCGGATCCGTCGGTGCGATCGCGTAGGCGCTGCGAGCCCAACCAAAGGCCGCACCCGCGTCGCCCAGACGCGTGAGACAGAGATCGCTCAAACGGTAGAGATGTTCGAGCCGCTCTGCCATCGGCGTGTCTTCGGTCTGACCGGCAAGGAGGACCTCGTACAATCCGACCAATCGCGACCACTTCTCGTCGCGTTCATAGATCGGGATCAGGGCTCGCGTCGCGTCCTGGTTCTTGGGCTCGACCGTGAGGATGCGTTCGTAGTTTCGGAACGCCCGATGGGCTTCTCCGATGCGCTCGCGGTAGATGTCGGCGGCACGGAAGGACAGCTGCACCTTGAGCGCGTTGTCCTCCGTTCGCTCGGCCGCCGTCCCGAGCACGTCGACCAGCCCCTCCCAATCGTCGCGCTCGGCGTAGAGCGCCTCCAGCGAGGCGAAGTCCCCGGCGGCGACGTAGGCTTCGCGCAGGGTGCGCATGGCGCGACCGTTCTTCGGATCCACCGCCAGGATGCGCTGGAAGGCCGAGGCCGCACGCTCGGGCGCGTCGAGCTGCTCGGCGTAGATGCCGCCGAGCTTGGTCAATTCGCGCACGCGCTCCTTGGGATCCGCCTCGTCCTTCACGCGGACCTCGAGCGCGCGAGCCAGGCTGGGCCAGTCCTTCTCGCGTTCGGCGAGCTTCTCGAGGGACGTGAGGGCGCCTTCCGTCTCGGGCGCCTCGTCGACGATCTCGGCCCAGAGCGCGATCGCGTCGGCTTGGCGATGGAGCCTGTCGCCCGCGAGCCGGGCCAACTCCACCTTCAACTCCAGCGCGGCGGCCGGATCCGTGGCCAGGGCGAGCTCCTTCTCGAGCACGCCATAGAGCGGCTGGTACGCGCGCTTCTTGCTGTAGATCGTGCGCAGCTGAGCCAGCGCGTTCAGGTTGTCCGGCTGCAGCTCGAGGATCGCCTCGAGGGGCTTCGTCGCCTGGTTGTAGTTGGCGAATCGCTCCAGCCAGATGTGGGCGACGCGCTCGAGCAACTCGACCTTCTCGGCGGTGTCCTCGGTCGCGTCGGCGCGACGCATCAACACCTGGATCAGATCGTTGTGGCGACCCATCGCCTCGTAGGTCTCGCCGAGCACGGCCAGGGCCGAGAGGTCGTCGGGAGCGAGCTCGAGGATGGCGTTGTAGGTGTGGACGACCATCGTCTCGAGCGCGAGATGATCACGGTAGATGGGGACGAGCTCGCGCAGCAGGATCACCTTGCGCTCCGCCTCGTCGTCGCCGAGGGCGTCGATCTCGGCGCGCATGACCTCGACCAGCGCGTTCCACTTCTCGGCGCGACGGTACAGGTCCGTCAGCGCCGCGCGCGCTTCGAGGTTGTTCGCGTCGATGCGCTGCACCGCCTTCCAGGCGTCGATGGCGCGCTCGACGGTGGCGTCGGTCTCTGACGCTTGACGCGCGAGCTCGATAGCCAAGGTCAACTTCTCGTCGGCCCCGCCTGCGGCGCGCTGGGCGTCGGCCAGGATGGTCAACAGCCGCGGGCGCTGATCGTCCGTGGACAGGTACTCGCGGTAGAACGCGAGCATGCCGGCGTTGCCGGGATCGATCTTGCGCAGCCTGCCGAAGTACGGCTCGGCGGCGTCGGGCTGCTGCCGGATGCGCCAATGGACCATGCCGAGCTGAAGCAAGATGCCGCGCTCCTGCTCCAACTTCTGGCGTGAGCGCAGCGCGTCCTCGTACAGACCGACCAGGCTGTCCCAGTCCTCCGCCTCCGTGTAGTGCGCGACCAAGAAGCTCATCGCTTCGTCGTGGCCCGGCGCGAACTCCAGCACGCGGCGATAGGCTTGGGCTGCGTTGTCGGGTTGTTCGAGCTTCCTGCTGTAGAGGCGCGCCGCCGCCAGGTAGAGGTTGAGCTTGTCGTCGCGACCTCGCGCCGCGTCCGCCGTCTGGCTGAGCACTCCGGCCTCGTCCTTGGCCTTGTCGCGAGCGCGCAGCGTCACGCAGTAGAGGCGCGCCGCGCGCACGTCCCCCGGATCGGAGCGAAGCGCGTCGCGAAAGAGCTTGTCGGCCTCGCGCGCCTTGCCCTTGGCGCGATACTCCCAGACGAGGCAGCCGGCGCGCACCAGGAACGAGGTGCGGACGGTGGCGTCCGAGGCATCCTGGGCCTCCTCCACGAAGCGATCGGCGATCTGTCGCCAGCGCTCGGACATCTGCTCGAGCTCCTCGAGCGCCTGCTCCACGCCCGCGTCCCCCGGACGCACCTCGAGCGCCATTCGGTAGGCTTCGGTCGCCGCTTCGGGCTCCAGCAGCTCTTCCCGACGCAAGCGCCCGAGCTCTTTGAGCAGCGCGAAGCGGAAGTCGGGATCGTCGTGACTTATCGCTTGTTGGAGTTCGATCAGCCAGGCGACCGCCTGGGCCTCGCCACGACGTTCGTGCTTGGCGCGCGCGGCCTCGAGCAAACGCAGCGGGGATTCACCCGTGCGCTCGGCATCGCCGCTCTGGATTGCCTCGGATAGCCCATCGAATGCGGCGCGATCGAGCGGATCGCGCTGCAGCATGCCAAGGTAGTGGGAGACCGTCAGTGACGCCATCGTTGCACCTGCCGTCCCGGGACCCACGGCGGGGCGAGCGAGCGCGCTCGGATCGAGCCGTTTTGCCGGACGTAAATGACCGGAAAAAGACAAGAATTACGAAGTCTAGGGCGCGCCCATGACCGGGCCGAGCGATGGTACCGGCGCGCGCCTCGGGCGATCAAGGGAAGACTTGAACGATCGCCCCCGCAGCCCTAGAAGACCATCAAATAGCCCGACCAGCCGAGGGCCGCGAAGGTGACGACTCCCGCCGCGAGGTGCACGGTCGAGAGCGCACGCAGGGCGTCGTAGTGGTTGGCGCGGTCCATGCCGAAGCGAGGCCCGTTGGCGATCACGACGCCGAGAGCCATCTGCGCGACCATGCCGATGAGGTGCACCCAGCGCAGCGCCTTGTGCAGCCTGAGGCGTCGCGCGAACACGCCGTTGCCTTCGTCGAGCCCACCGGGATCGGGCATCGCCACCGCGAGGCTGAAGGTCGTCGTGTACAGCGCGAAGGTGGTCACACCGGAGATCAGGTGCAGCCACGGCACGCCCGAGCATTGGCCTTGTCCGAAGGTGGCCGTGCCACGCGCGCAGGGATTGCCCCCGCGATTGTCCCAGGCTCCATAGAGGTTGCGATACTGGATGGCTCCGAGGGCCAAGGTGGCGCCCATGGCCGCGAAGGTCGTGATGCCCATGATCTTGTGCACGCTCGCCACGCTCTGACGTCGCGACATCCGCTCGCCGTAGGACGGCTCCGCGGGCGCGGGGGTCGCTGTCTCGGTCGGCGCGGGGGTCGCTGCGGCGGGCTGGGTCGTGCCGTCATCGGAGGGCTCGAGCAAGTCGAGCTGCTCCGCGGATTCGACCTGCAACGGAGGCAAGGTCATGTCCGCGAATGCCGGGTCGACATGGAGGGAGAGGCCGAAGAAAGGGGTCGCCCAAAGGAGGGCTACGTGGAGCATGCGCGCATGATTCCACGCGACCCACGCATCTTCCAGTCCAACCATGCACTTTCGGATGCACGGCCCTAGCCGGGGCCGCGAGGGCGACGCGGAGCGCCCTAATGGGTGAGCGAGCGCACGCCGGCGGTGTGGACCTTGCCCGGCAGCTTCCTGCCCACCAGAGCCTCGGCGACCTGTCCGGCTTGCCACAGCTGTTCGAGGTCGACGCCCGTCTCGATGCCCATTCCGTCCAGGCAGTAGACGAGGTCCTCGGTGGCCAGATTGCCGGCCGCGCCGGGCGCGTAGGGACAGCCACCGAGACCTCCGACGGCCGCGTCGAAGGTGGTGATGCCCATGCTCAGGCCCACCAGCACATTCGCCAGGGCCGTGCCGCGTGTATCGTGCAGATGAAGCGCGATGCGCTCGGGCGGGATCTCGGCCAGCATGGCGTCGAGGATGCGCCGAGTCTGCAGCGGGGTACCGACGCCGATGGTGTCGCCCAGGGAGACCTGGTAGCAGCCGCGATCCAGCAGCGTCTTGGCCAGGCGCAGCGAGTCCGCCACGGCCACGTCGCCCTCATAGGGACAGCCCCAGACGGTCGAGACGTAGCCGCGCACGCGGTCGCCCGCCGCCACCGCCGGCTCGATCACGCGATCGAAGGCCGTCAGCGTCTGCTCGATGGTCTTGTTCACGTTCTTGAGGTTGTGCGTCTGGCTGGCGCTCAAGAAGACCGC
>Ga0100387_10001526_pt1 | contig 19654 bp, 34 predicted proteins | sample CryGeymeta201511_FD_81547 | JGI IMG/M metagenome (GOLD analysis project Ga0100387, IMG submission 81547) | Groundwater microbial communities from Crystal Geyser aquifers in Utah, USA - Crystal Geyser metaG 2015-11 | ecosystem: Environmental > Aquatic > Deep subsurface > Groundwater | place... | reverse complement strand
TTTCCTTACGATTTTATTGCCATTATTGCCGGTTATTTAAAAATGCCTTTTTGGCGGTTTTTAATCCCGACCTTTTTGGGCCGTTTTTTGCGCTTTTTGGGCTTGGGTTCCGGTACGGTCGCCCTGTTCGGCAAAGTGTTATACTAACTTTAATGGTTGAAATGCCGCCGGTCATCCCCGAACTTCCCAAACCATCTTTCCCCAAATGGCCTTTAATTGCTTTATTCTCTTTTTTTCTCGGCATCGCCTCGGTTTCTAATTCCAATAACTCTTATTCGTTGTCTTCTGTCTTGTTAGTGTTTTGAGAATTATCTTTCTTGTTATCTTTTTCTTCCACCTCCGGCCGTTCTACATCCTCCTCTGGTTCCTCGGCTTCTGCGGCCTCCTCCGCCTCTTCTAACTCTTGTTCTTCTTTCTGTTCGAGTTCTTCTTCTTTCTGATCGTTCTCACTCATTTCATTTTCTATTTTGTTCTGTTCGTTTTGGAGAGAATTTTCAAGCTGATCCTTTTTCTGTCCCAATGCGTCAATCTGCCCGTCAATGTCATTGAGCTGCGTTTCCAACACTGCTATCTGTGCGGTATCTCCGACACGACGCGCCTCGGCAAGAAGGTTTGTCTTGATTTCTTTACGCTGGGCTTTAAGTTGCGCTTTGGCGTCTTTGAAGGTTTGTTCCAAAAGTTTATCCCGTGCGTCAAATTTATCATTGAGTGTTTTGGCAAGAGCGGATACATCTTTGCCGGATATTTTCTCTTCACTTACGATCTCGGCGGCATACGCGACATTGGCTTGAAGAAGCGACTCGGCTATTGCAAGTCCTTTGGCGTTAACACCTTTTTTCTCAACCATGATTTTAATCTCCGCAATACGTTCTCCCGCAAATTCAATTTGGAGCTTTGCTTTTGCTTCTGGATTGAAGGTAAAGAATTGTCGTAAGTTTTCGCCGAGACGATCAAGGAAATAAAAAGAGCTTTCGGGAGTTAAACCGGCTGAAGGGAGCGCAACTTGTGGGCTTTGCGCAAAGGCTGTGCCACCTACAAACAAACTTGATACTAATATCGCCGTTGTAATGTTTTTTTTCATAAATTTTTGTTGGTTAATTATTATGTTAATAATAGCAGAAACTTGACCATATTTCTACTCTTAAACTTATTCTACCAATATCTGTAAGATTATGATAACGAATTTTTTGATTTAATTCAAAAAGTTTATTTCCTTACCTTGACAATGTTTCCTTGTTTTGATATAGTTTCCTTACTATGCCGCAATTAGTGACGATTACCAGCAAAAGGCAGTTAACCATTCCGGTGGAGCTGTTTCGGAAACTAAACCTGGAAGCGGGTCAGCAGTTGCTCGCTTATCACGAAGATCAGGCTCTGAAGCTGGAGCCGGCCACGGCCCTGGTCGAACAACTGGCCGGGTCAGTTAAAATTCCGGCCAAGTTTAAACGCCGGTCTTTAGATAAGATTATTAGACGCGCCAAAAAAGAGCGGTTTAAGAATAAATGATTTTTGTTGATACCAATTACTTTTTAGCTTGGTTGCTGGAAGAGCGGGACCAACAGCACCGGCAGGCCAAAGAATTGTTCCAGTCGGCCGCCGCCGGCAAGAAAAAATTAGTCAGTTCGGCAATTGTTTTTTTTGAGGTTTATTGGGTGTTGACCTCTTTTTACGGCAAAAAGAAAACCGAAGTTATTGAAGTCTTAAACAATTTACTGAAATTGAGTTTTATTAAGTGGGAGAGCCGGGATTTATTGGTTGAGGCGATGGCGACGTTTGGCAAGACCAATTTAGATTTGGAAGACAGCTATAATTTAGCTTTCATCAGAAAATATAAAATTAAATCAGTTAAAACTTTTGATAAGCATTTGCGAAAAATGTGTTAGACTGGTTTTATGGAACAATCAGTGGTCGAGCCGGAAGTACCCAAAAAATCTTTCCCCAAATGGCCGTTAATTACTGTTTTTAGTTTTCTTTTGGGTATCGCCTCGGTTTTAGTCTGGCAAAAATATCAACCTAAGGGGACTCTCCTCATAGATTCTTTGCCGTCACCCCTCGTCTCGCCGAAGCTGGAAGCGAAGGCGGAGTATCCCACCGCCAATTGGAAAACTTATGCCAATAAAACCAATAATTATCAATTATTATTTCCACAAGATTGGATCATAGACGATATCACCAATCCTGCTTATCTAGAAATTATTCCTCCGGATGAAGGACCAAATAATGAAGGCAGGATTATTATTCAAGTTGGGCCATTTTCTTCTGAAAGCGAAAGTCTGAACCAATTTATGGAAGCCATCAATCTTAGTACGGGAGGAAAAAACAGCGATACTTATGCTCCGGTCCGCCAAATTAAAATCGGCGGCGAAAACGGAATATTAACGAAAGGTGGTTGTTGTGGTTTTTTCGGCCAACACGCTTTTTCCCTATATCAAAATAAAATCTATCAAATTAGCCTTAAAGGGCCAATTGACAATCCTCAAGCAAAATTTCAGTCGGTTTTTGATCTCGTCCTCTCCACTTTTAAATTTACCGAGTAATGTATAATTAAGCTATGAATAAAATGACCACTCAAGTTTTGCGCTATAATGCCGTTTTTGAATCCTGCGACGAAGGGGGATTTACGGTGACTGTGCCTAAACTTCCCGGACTGGTTACCGAGGGAGATACCTATGAAAAAGCCTTAGTCAATGTTCAAGACGCCATTGCCGGTTATTTACAGATTATGAATGAAGCTGGGGAAAATTTGCCTGACCCGGATGAAAAAGTTTTTAGCACCCCGGTCGATTTAAGATTTACCGGTACCGGCTTTGCGATTTGTTAATTTATGCCCAAACTGCCCGCTTTAAAGCCCAAGGCCGTAGTTAAACTTCTCCAACAAAACGGTTTCCAAAAACTTCGCCAGATTGGCAGCCATTTACATTTATATAATTCCGAGTTAAGGCTTCGTGTGACTGTGCCGATGCACAATAAAGATTTGAAAAGAAAAACCCTCGCTAGTATTTTCCGCCAAGCCAAGATATTATATAAATAATATGGACAAACCAATTATTGCTCCGATTGCTTCGGTTGTCCCCGAGCCACCCAAAAAATACTTCCTCAAATGGCCGCTGGTGGCCATTTTTTCTTTTTTTCTCGGCATTGCCTCGGTTCTGGCCTACCAAAAATATCTGCCTGCAGGGTCCAACCCTGCAGCTCCGTCGCCGTCGCCCTTGGTTTCGCCAGCCCCAAGTGAAGTCGAACGGGCGGCCGATCCCACCACCGATTGGCAGACGTATTTTAATAGAAAACACGGTTATCAATTTAAGTTCCCAAAAAATTGGATAATCAGAGCTTTTGCGGGTTCGCATGAGGAAGTTGAATCAGCTAAATCATTTAGCTTGGAAACACTAGAGTCAGAATCTAAAGCTCAAGTGGCCACTTATGATTGGGATAACAGTGATTTAAAATCATGGCTGATTGACCATGGGCCTGATGGAAAAAGCGGTCAGGGATTATTTCCCTTAACTGAAGATTTAGAGATTATTTCCGACAAAGGTCAAACATATGCGGTTTTTAATAATAGTATTCCTGGTTGGCAGGGAAAGCATTGGTCATATGCCATCGCTTCTGAAAAAAATGTGGTCGTTTTTGTGACTCAGGATGAAAAAAATCAGCCAGAATTCGACTTCATCCTCTCCACTTTTAAATTTTTAGACGCCGCTGAACCGGAAGTACCAATAACTTCATTAGAAAAAATTCCGACGATATCCACAAGTAATTGGAAAAATGCCAGCAATAACGGCGTCCGGTTTAAAATCCCTTTCGAAGCTGACTGTAATGATAATCAAGCCTGCATTCTTGTTTCTTGGACCTCCCAATATCAGGAGAATACTCTTTACCATAGTATTCGGGTTGAGGTACGGGATTATCTAGGCGGGTCAAGGCGAGAGCAATTTTATTCAAATATAAAGCCCGAGTGTTATGATGTTTATCAAGAAGCCAGCTTTGGTACGGTTAGAGCTTTACAGATTGCCATTGATGGCGGTTGGTGTCAAGGCGGCGGCGGCGGAATAATTGCTGTGATTGGGGACAAATTGGTAATTATTCACAATCTTGCATATGATGATAAAAAAATAATTAACCGGTGGGATATTCGTGATACTTTGGTATCTACCCTGGAAGCAATTTAATTTATGGATCAGCCAGTTATTTCCCCCCAACCTGTTTTCACCCAAACCCCGGTTTCTCCCGAGCCGTCTAAACCGTCTTTTCCCAAATGGCCCCTAATTGCTATTGCTTTATTTTCTTTTTTTCTCGGTATTGCCTCGGTTCTGGCCTACCAAAAATATCTGCCTGCAGGGTCCAACCCTGCAGCTCCGTTTCCGTCGCCCCAAGCTTCTCCCGCCGCCGATTGGAAAACCTATACCAACTCCAAATATGGTTTTTCCGTCCAATATGACTTCAATAATCAGCCAATTGAAGTTGAAAGTTCCGGCCAACAATTAGCCTTAATCAGTTTTGGGACAATGAAGAATAATGGTTTTGATATAGAAATAACTACCGGTGACAGTCTTGATTATTACAAAAACCAATTACTTGATCACGTTACCGGTAAGATTGACCGGGAAGAAAAAGTTACGGTTGACGGGATTGCCGGCGTCAAGCTGACCTATAAACAAGTGGTGGTAATAGACGAGTTCAGCGTTTCCCAGGTGATTATTAACCAAGGCAATCGCGATTATATTATTCGGTCACTGGCGACCGACATTGATCAAATTCTGGCGACTTTTAAATTTACTGACTTGAATGAAATCGGTTGCAGTACCGGCAGTGATTGTCCTGATGGATATTTTTGTAATACTTTCGATCGCGTTTGCCGTCAGGCCCTGCCGGATTAAGATTTAAAAAGAGTATAATCCAGCCAAATATGGAAACATTTATTCCAATAACGGTAATTATAAATTGCTCTATTAAGCCGGAACTAGACTCCACCAATTGTAATAGTTTTAAACCAAAAATTCAGGGTACGGTGGCTTTGCCTTTAACCTCTAATAATAAGGGAACGGCTACCTGCCATAATTCTGAAAGTTGTGCCCATTTTTCATCCGGGACACAATCTCGGCCTCACCTGAATCCGCCCGTTAATATTGCTGTATCACTTCAAAGAGCCGGCGTCCATTCACTTTCAGCAAAAAATCAAGAAGGACCCCTGTAGGTTGTTGATTTTCCCAAAGAGAGAGAGTAGTATTTGGGCAAATGGCAGAACCAACCCCAAGACTAATTGGAGAAATTGAAGCTGAAATGGGAGAAGCGGTAGCGGAGCAACCAGTGGAACGCGAAGCGCCACCGCCACTGCCATCGGTTGTGCATATTCAACCCGTAGAAGATTTGGGCCCATTGCAGAAACCACCGCCCCCGGTAGCGCCGGCCGCCTAGTTGTGCTACAATAAAACTTCGAGCTAACTGCTTTGAGAGGGCAGTTTTTTTATGACTGATCAATCGGCCACATCCAAAAAGCGGCACGTCCCGCTGAATTTAATCAGAAACATCGGCATTATTGCCCACATTGATGCCGGCAAAACCACCACCACCGAGCGGATTTTGTTTTATACCGGCAAGACCTACAAGCTTGGGGACATCGATGCCGGCACGACCCAAATGGACTGGATGGAGCAGGAAAAAGAGCGGGGCATTACCATTGTTTCGGCCGCCACCACCGCGTTTTGGACGCCGATTTTACCCGGCGCCTGCACCCAGGAAGAACACCGGGTCAATATTATCGACACGCCCGGCCACGTGGATTTTACCGCCGAGGTTGAACGGAGCCTGCGTGTTCTGGACGGCGGCATTACGGTTTTGGATGCCGAAGAAGGAGTTCAGTCCCAATCGGAAACCGTCTGGCGCCAGGCCGATAAATACAACGTTCCCCGGCTGTGTTTTGTCAACAAAATGGATAAATTGGGGGCGGATTTTTTAGCCACCGTGGCGGATATTAAAGACCGCCTTGGGGCCCACCCGGCGATTATGGCCCTGCCGATCGGCGCCGAATCCAGTTTTAAGGGTATAGTTTTATTGCTCGAGCAAAAAGCCCTAATTTGGCACGGCGACGAAACCGGCGCCAAGTACGACATTACCGAGATTCCCGAAGACATGAAGGCCGAAGCGGCCAAGTACCGGGCGCTATTAATCGAGCAAATCAGCGAGCACGACGATAAATTATTGGAAAAATTCTTAAACGGCACCGAGCCGACTTTAGCCGAGTTGCAGGCAACTCTTAGAAAAGCGACTTTAGCTTATAAACTGGTGCCGGTTTACTGCGGTTCATCTTTAAGGAATAAAGGGGTTCAGCCTCTGCTCGACGCCGTGGTCCACTATCTGCCCAGCCCGCTGGACGTTAAAGATGCTAAAATCGAAGCGCCGTTTTCCGCCCTGGCTTTTAAGGTGCAAACCGACCCGCACGTCGGCCGCCTGACTTATATTCGCGTCTATTCCGGCAAGCTGTCCGCCGGCAGTTATGCTTATAATTCGACCCGGTCCCAAAAAGAGCGCGTTGCCCGCTTGCTTTTAATGCACGCCAATACCCGTGAAGAAATTCCCGAAGCCTTTGCCGGGGAAATCGTCGCCGTCGTCGGCATGAAAATTACCACCACCGGCGATACTTTATGCGATGAATCCCGGCCGATTATTCTTGAAGGCATCAGCTTTACCGAGCCGGTAATTTCTTTAGCCATCGAGCCGAAAACCAAGGCAGACCAGGAAAAAATGGGCTTTGCTTTAAAGCGTTTGGCCGACGAAGACCCGACTTTTACCATCAAGTCCGACCCGGACACCGGCCAAACGTTAATTTCCGGGATGGGCGAACTCCATTTGGAAATTTTAGTCGATAGGATGAAGCGGGAATTTAAGGTGGAAGCCAATACCGGCCGGCCCCAGGTGGCCTACAAAGAATCGATTACCAAAATTGCCGAAGCCGAAGGCAAGTACATCAGGCAAAGCGGCGGCCGCGGCCAGTACGGCCACTGTTTCTTAAGGATCGAACCTCAGGAACGGGGCTTGGGCTATGAGTTTGTTTCCGAAGTCGTCGGCGGCGCCATTCCCCGGGAGTTTATTCCGGCCATCCAAAAGGGGGTTAAAGAAGCCTTGGAAAACGGGGTTATTGCCGGCTATCCGCTGGTGGATATCAAAGTGGCGGTGACTGACGGTTCTTATCACGACGTCGATTCGTCCGAAATCGCTTTTAAGATTGCCGGTTCACAGGCAGTCCAGGCCGCGGTGAAAGCGGCCGGACCGGTCTTACTGGAGCCGATCATGAAGGTTGAGGTCTCCACCCCGGAAGAGTTTATGGGCGAGATTATCGGCGACCTTTCCTCCAAACGTGCCCAGATTTTGGGCACCAACAAGCGGGGCAAGATTACCGTGATTACCGCTTTAGTGCCGTTGGCCGAGTTGACCCAATACGTCACGGTCATCCGCTCCATGACCCAGGGCCGGGCCAGTTTTTACATGGAGCCGTCGCACTACCAGACAGTCCCTAACAATATCACCCAACAGATTATTGCCAAAAATAGCCCGGATAAGGTATAATCGAAGCAAGTTTTTTAAATTAGTAAATTTTTGAAGGAGAAAAAATGGCGACCTTTCAACGCACCAAGCCGCACATTAACGTCGGGACCATCGGTCATGTCGACCACGGCAAAACGACTTTATCAGCGGCCATTACTCAATATTTAGCCAAGAAAAACATGGCCACGGCCATGAAGTTCGAGGACATTGACAAATCGCCGGAAGAGCGCGAACGCGGCATTACTATCTCGATTACCCACTTGGAATACGAAACCGACAAACGGCACTATGCCCACATCGACTGTCCGGGGCACAAAGACTACATTAAGAATATGATTACCGGCGCGGCCCAAATGGACGGTGCCATTTTAGTGGTCGCCGCTACCGACGGCCCGATGCCGCAAACCCGCGAGCACATTCTGCTCGCCCGCCAGGTCAACGTGCCGGCTTTGGTCGTGTTTCTAAACAAGTGCGACGCGGTTGACGATAAAGAAATGATCGACCTGGTCGAAGAGGAAATCCGGGAACTGTTAACCAAGTACGAGTTTCCCGGCAAAGACATCCCGATCATCCGCGGATCGGCGTTAAAAGCGCTCGAGGGTGATGCCGAAGCCCAAAAATCAATTGAAGAATTGATGAAGGCTTTGGACGATTACATCCCTCAACCGGAGCGGCCTTTGGACAAGCCGTTTCTAATGGCCGTCGAGGACGTTTTCTCGATCAAGGGCCGCGGCACGGTGGCCACCGGCCGGATTGAACGGGGCAAAGTTAAGATCGGCGAGGAAATCGAAATCGTCGGCTTGCGCGAGTCGAAAAAATCCACGGTTACCGGCGTCGAGATGTTCCGGAAACAGCTCGATGAAGGCCTGGCCGGGGACAATGTCGGCATTCTCCTGCGGGGAATTGAAAAAGACGATATCGAACGCGGCCAGGTTTTAGCCAAGAGCGGTTCGGTTAAAGCCCACACCGAGTTTGAGGCCCAAGTCTACATTCTGTCCAAAGACGAGGGCGGCCGGCACACGCCGTTCTTTACCGGATACAAACCCCAGTTTTACATTAGAACGACCGACGTGACCGGCGAGGTCACGCTCGAAAAGGGTGTGGAAATGGTCATGCCCGGTGATAACGCCAAGATGAACGTCAAGCTGATTCAGCCGGTAGCCCTGGAAGAGGGCTTGCGGTTTGCCATCCGCGAAGGCGGTTTAACCGTCGGCGCCGGCGCGATCATCAAAGTGACCAAGTAAGTCGAAATTACTAATTATTAAATAACAGTGTCACTGTGTCACTGGGGCACGGTGGATTTTTATGCCAAAAGGCAGAATTAGAATTAAATTGAAGGCGTATGATCACCGGATCATTGATGAATGCTGCCAAAAAATCCTGGACTCGGCCATGTCTACCGGGGCCAAAGTCGTCGGCCCGGTACCTTTGCCGACCAAAAGAAAATTGGTCGTCGTCGGCACCAGCCCGCACACCGATAAAGACGCCCGGGAACACTTTCAGCTGCTGACCCACAAGCGGTTAGTGGACATTATTGACGCGACCGACAAAACCATTGATAGTTTAATGCACCTGGAATTGCCCGCCGGCGTGGGAATAGAAATTCGGATGTAAAGGGAATGATGAATACTTTTTTTGTTTACAAAATTAACTCCGGCGCCGTCTTTGGCGATCAAGGCCGGCGGCAGACGGTGACTTATTTAAAAGCCGGGCCTTTAACCGTTAAGCGGACTATGCCCAATATAATAGTTTGTGAGTTGCCCCGTAAGCAACTTAAAGAACTTAAGGCCCCTAATCCAGCGGATTTTAAGCCGGGCGACAAAATCAAGGCGGCCGATATTTTACAAGCCGGCGATTTAGTTAAAGTCAGCGGTTTGTCCAAGGGCCGCGGTTTTGCCGGGGTAATGAAGCGTTACGGCTTTCACGGTGTCGGCGGCCGCACTCACGGCCAATCCGACCGCCAGCGTCATCCCGGATCAATCGGCATGCGGACCACTCCCGGCCGGCTGTGGAAAGGCAAACGTATGGCCGGCCATTACGGGGTCGAGACAATGACGATTAAAAATTTAAAAGTAGTCAGCTTTGATGAAACGACTAATATTTTAACCGTGGCCGGCACCGTTCCCGGCAGCCGCAACGGCTTATTAACTTTGACTAAAATATGACATTAATTCCGGCTTTTTCCGCCGGCGGCACCAAGTTAACCGGCCTTAAGGTCCCGGATAAAGTTTTTAAGGCTAAGATTAATTCAGCCTTGATGGCCCAGGCGGTCCGGGTGTATCTGTCCAATCAGCGGCAGGGTCCGGCCCAAACCAAAAGCCGGAACGAGGTCAGCGTTACCCACCTGAAGGTTTGGCGGCAGAAAGGCACCGGCCGGGCCCGCCACGGTTCCCGTAATGCCCCGATTTTTGTCGGCGGCGCCAAGGCCCACGGCCCCTCGGGCCGGCAGAATTACTCCCTTAAGCTCTCTAAAAAGCAAAAACAAGCCAGTTTAGTTTCCGCCCTCTCCCAGCAATTTAAAGAGGGCAATATTTTAGCGGTGGCCGGACTCGATAAGCTTGAGCCAAAAACTAAAAAATTCGATCAGGTCATGGACAAGCTTAAACCCGGCAAGAAAAAAATATTATTAGTTTTAGCCAAAGAAGAATTAAAAATAAAAAGAGGGGTAAGAAATTTGAACTATCTGGATGCCGCGATTAATTTAACCACTTACACCGTTCTTAACGCCAAAACCATTATTTTTACCAAAGAAAGCCTAAAATGTTTCGCTTAACTTTATTAAAACCGCTGCTGACGGAAAAAACCATCCGTTTAGCTAAAGGAGGCCAGTTTTCGTTTCTGGTGGCCCGGACAGCGACGAAGCCGGCGATTGCGGCCGCGGTCGAAGCGCAATTTAAGGTTAACGTTATCCGGGTGACAACCAGCGGCATCAAGGCTAAGGCAAGGCGGACCGGGAAGCGCCGGTTAACCAGCCAAGGCCACGATCAAAAGAAAGCGATGGTAATGCTTAAAGCCGGGCAGATGATTGAATACTTTAAATTACCGGAGAAAAAGAAATGAAACGGGCTAAAGCCACCAATCCGTCCCGCCGCCACCGCCTGGACATTAACTACCGGGAGGTCTTGACTGCCGGGTATACGGGGGAGAAGCGCCTGCAGGTTAAATTTACCAAACACGGCGGCCGGAATAATTCCGGTAAAGTCACCCTGCGCCATCAGGGCGGCGGCCACAAGCAGATGTACCGGATTATCGATTTTAAGCGGAATAAACCGGGAGTTCCCGCCCGGGTCGTCAGCCTGGAATACGATCCCAACCGTTCGGCCTTTATCGCCCTGCTCTATTATGCCGACGGCGAAAAAAGATACATTTTGGCTCCGGAAGGTTTGGCCGTCGGTCACGAAGTTTTGTCCGGGCCGACCGCCGCTCCCAAACCGGGTAATGCCCTGCCATTGGCTAATATTCCGGTCGGCTCGCAGGTTCACAATTTGGAAATTACTCCCGGAAAAGGCGGCCAGCTGGTCCGTTCGGCCGGGCTAACGGCTATTTTGCAAAGTAAAGATAAGCTGGCGGTTATCAAAATGCCTTCCGGTGAAGTCCGCCAGTTGAGTCTTGCCTGTTATGCTACAATTGGCGTGGTCGGCAACAGCGATCATGGCAATATTGAGTTAGGTAAAGCCGGCCGCAAACGTCACCGGGGAATTCGCCCTACGGTTCGCGGCACGGCCCAAAATCCTCATTCCCACCCTCATGGCGGTGGTGAAGGCCGGTCCGGCATCGGCCGACCCTCGCCTTTATCGCCTTGGGGCAAGAAGACTTTGGGTAAGAAAACCCGGAAACTCAAAAAGTATTCAAATAAGTTTATTTATGGCAAGAAGCGGTAAAAAAGGACCATACGTTGACCCGAGGCTCCTGGCAAAAATTGCCGGGATGAAAGCTACCGGCAAAAAAGAACCGATTAAAACCTGGCTGCGCGCCAGCCAAATTGCCCCGGATTTTGTCGGGTACACTTTTGCCGTCCACAACGGCCGGAAGTTTATCGACGTTTTTGTGAATGAAGCCATGGTCGGCCACCGTTTGGGTGAATTTTCCCTCACCCGGACTTTTAAAGGCCACGGCAAGATGGTTAAAAGATTAATGACTAAAACCTAAAATGACTATCGCCGCGATTGCTCAAGCCACCAATATCCGCACCAGCCCCAGAAAATTGCGGCTGGTGGCCGATTTAGTCCGGCCTTTAGGCGTAGACGCGGCGTTATTGACCCTGAAAAACTTAAGCAAGCGGGCCGCCCTGCCTCTGGCTAAAGTTTTACGGCAGGCGCAGGCCAATGCGGTTAACAACCTGAATTTAGCCAAAGACAAGTTGAAAATCAAGACCATCGAGATTAATGCCGGGCCGATCATGAAACGGGGCCGGGCGGTTTCCAAAGGCCGCAGTCATTCGATTAAAAAAAGAACCAGTCATATTAAAATTGTTTTGGAGGGCTCCGCCAAAGGCGGATAAAGATGGGCCAAAAAGTAAATCCTAAAAGTTTCCGGTTGGGCAGTTTGTATACCTGGTCGTCCAACTGGTACGCTAAAAAAGGCGACTATGCCAAGTTTTTGGTGGAGGATTTCCGGCTGCGCCAGTGGCTCCTGGAGCGGTTAAAGCTGGCCGGTATTATCGAGATCAAGATCGACCGGTCAATCAATACCATCAAAATCACTTTATCGGTGGCCCGGCCGGGCGTAGTGATCGGCCGCGGCGGATCAGGTCTGGAACAGCTGAAAAAAGAGATCAGCGCCAAGTTAAAAACCCCCAAACTGGAACTGCAGGTAGTCGAGGTCAAGAACCCGGATTTATCCGCCCGGCTCATCGGTTTGCGTTTGGCCGATCAGCTCCTGCGCCGTTACCCCCATCGGCGGGCCATCGCCCAGGCTTTGGAAAAAACCATGGCCTCCGGGGCCAAAGGGGTAAAAATTCTGCTTTCCGGCCGCATCAACGGCGCGGAAATTTCCCGGAAAGAGAAATACTTCAAGGGGTCAATGCCGTTGTCAACCTTGCGGTCGGATATCGATTATTTCCAGCAGCCGGCCTTTACCAAAATGGGTTACGTCGGGATTAAAATTTGGGTTTATACCGGGGAGAAAGTGTCACTGTGACACTGTGTCACTTTTAATATGCTGCAGCCTAAACGTTCCAAATACCGCAAACAATTCCGGGGCACCATGGCCGGCAATGCCAACTCCGGCAACACGGTTTCGTTTGGCGACTATGGCTTAAAAAGCCTGGACCGGGGCTGGCTGACCGCCCGGCAGATTGAGGCCGCCCGGAAAACCATCGCCCACGCCACCAAAAGGATCGGCAAGGTCTGGCTGCGGGTGTTTCCCGATAAACCCTACACTAAAAAAGGCGCCGGCGTCCGGATGGGCGGCGGTAAAGGGGAAATTGAGGGTTATGTTTGCGTGATTAGGCCCGGGCGGATTTTGTTTGAGCTGGGCGGAGTTTCCGCCGAGCTGGCCCGCGAGTCGTTCCGTTTGGCCGGCCGGAAGTTAGCCTTAAAAACTAAAGTGGTGGCCCGGCTATGAAATTAAAAGACATTAAATTATTAAAAACCAAGTCCAAGGCGGAACTGCAGGCAATGCTGCCGGAGTTAATTAAGGAGCTAAAGGAGTTAAAATTAAAACCGGCTGACGCGTCGGAGGTTAAATATAAAATTGCGTTAATTAAAACCATATGCAGCAACTAATCGGTTCCGTCCTATCTGCCAAAACCCTCAAAACCGCTAAGGTCCAGGTGGTCCGGCGCTGGACCCATCCGCTCTATCATAAAATCATTACCCGGCGCAAAAATTACCTGGTCCATTGTCTGATCGAAGTCAAAGCCGGCGACAAAGTCCGGTTAAAACCAATCCGGCCGATGAGCAAAAACAAAAATTGGCAGGTGGTTAAAAAGCTATGATTCAACTGCGGTCAATCCTGAATGTAGCCGATAATACCGGGGCGAAAACCATCCGGGTGATTTTGGTCCACGGCGGCTCGAAACGCCGCTTCGGTTATTTGGGCGACCTGATTACCGCCTCGGTTTTCCGCTCCAACCCTCATGGCCAGGTGAAAACCGGCGACGTCGTCAAAGCCGTGGTGGTGCGGACCCGCAAAGAAAGCCGGCGGCCGGACGGTTCCTACATCCGGTTCGACGACAACGCCGCGGTGATTCTGGAAACCGTCGCCAATAAAGAGCCGAAAGGCACCCGGATTTTCGGGCCCATCGCCCGCGAAGTTAAAGACTTGGGCTACCATAAAATTGCCTCGCTGGCGCCGGAGGTACTGTAAATGAAACTTAAAGTCGGCGATCAGGTTAAAATTACTTTGGGTAAAGACCGGGGGAAAACCGGCAAAATCGAAGCGGTTTTGCCCAAGAAAAACAGCGTCGTGGTCCCCGGGGTCAACCTTTATAAAAAACACGTTAAAAAACAGGGCGATAAAGCCGGCCAGATGGTCGAACTGCCCCGGCCGTTAACCTTGGCTAAGATAGCCTTAATTTGCCCTCATTGTCATCAGCCGACCCGGATTGGCTATAAGATGGATAAGAAAAATAAGGTCAGAATTTGTAAAAAGTGCGGGAAAAACTTATGAACCGTTTAAAAGAAAAATATTTTAAAGAAGTCGTGCCGGCGCTGAAACGGGAATTTAAGCTCAAACACGATTTAGCCGTGCCCCGGATTACTAAAATTGTTTTAAATTTGGGTATCAAAGACGGCGCCGGCGATAAAGGCGTCGCCAAGAAAGTCACCGATATGCTGTCCCAAATTGCCGGGCAGAAAGCGGTGACCACCTTAGCCCGCAAAGCCGAAGCCGCTTTCAAAATCCGGCTTAACGATCCGATCGGGGCGATGGCCACGCTCCGGGCCGAGCGGATGTATGAATTTTTAGACAAACTCTTAAGCCTGGTTTTACCCCGGGTGCGTGATTTTTCCGGCGTCTCCAAGACCAGTTTTGACGGCCGCGGCAATTATTCTTTGGGCTTTCGGGAGCAAATCGTTTTTCATGAGGTTGACTATGATACAATCGATAGCGTCCGGGGCCTGCAGTTGACGATCGTTACCAATGCCGGTGACGACAAAAAAGCCCTGCGCTTATTAGAACTTTTAGGAATGCCATGGCAAAAGTAAAATTTTGGGTGAAACAATCCCTGCCGGCGAAATTTTCGACGCGGATACACCACCGTTGCCGCCTTTGCGGGCGGCCGCGCGGTTATATCCGCTGGTTTGGCTTGTGCCGGCTGTGTTTTAGAGAATTAGCGGCTAAAGGTGAACTCCCCGGAGTCACCAAGGCCAGTTGGTAACCAGATTATGATGAGCGATCCGCTAGCCGATTTATTAACCAGAATGAAAAATGCCTGCATGGCTAAACACCGCCAATTAGCGGTGCCCCACTCTAAATTAAAAGAAGCGCTGGTCAAACTGCTGGTGGTATCCAAACACGTGGCCGGTTATGAAGTGACTAAAGGAGAGAAGCCGTCACTGATCATTAAACAGCCGCGGTTGGAGACGGCCAAACGCCTGTCTAAACCGGGCAGCCGGCTGTATGCCGAAACCAAAGAACTGTTTCGTTATTTGCGGGGCCGGGGAATTACCATTTTATCCACCTCCAAAGGCCTGATGACGGCCAGAGAGGCTTACCAGCAAAAATTAGGCGGGGAGCTGTTATGCCGGATAATATAAGTGTTACCAACCAAGGCGATAAAACCATCGTTAAAAACGATAAGGGCGAATTGAGTTTTACCCGGTCTCAAAGCGGCAACGCTCTGGCCGACGCCGGCACCCAAAAAAGCCTGTTGGCTAATGCGGTGATCGGCTTAACCAGCGGGTTTGCCAAAACCATGGAAATTGTCGGCACCGGCTATAAAGCCGTAATCAAGGATCAAGGCCTGCCTGCCGGCAGGCAGGGGTTAGAGCTGTCTTTGGGTTTTTCCCATCCGGTGAGTTTTAGCGCGCCCGAGGGGATCACTCTGACTGTCAAAGACAACCGTTTTATTACCGTGGCCGGCGCCGATAAATCCCTGGTCGGTCAAGTGGCCGCCAACCTGCGCCGCCTGCGCCGGCCCGATGTCTATAAGGGCAAAGGCGTCCGCTATCAGGGGGAAATCATCAAATTAAAACCGGGGAAAGCGGCTAAAGCCGCCGAAGCCTAAAGTCTATGTTAAGAACCGAAAGACAAGCACGAGTCCGAACCCGCCTGCGGGCCCGGTCCGACCGGCCCAGATTATCGGTTTTCCGTTCGCTCAAGTTTATTTATGCCCAGATCATTGATGATCAAAAAAGAATAACCTTAGCCGTCGCTTGGGGTAAGGATCCCAAAAAAGTGGGCGAGCAATTGGCGGAAAAAGGGAAGAAAATGAAAATTATCAAAGTCGTTTTTGACCGCGGGTCTTACCAGTACCACGGCCGGGTGAAAACCCTGGCCGACGCGGCCAGAAAGACAGGCTTGGAGTTTTAACTATGAGAAATCAAGGCCGTTTTGACCAAAACCGGGACAAAGAGTTTGACGAGCGGGTCATGCAGGTTAACCGGGTTTCCAAGAAAACCAAGGGCGGTAACCGTATCGGTTTTTCCGTACTGATGGTCGTCGGCGATAAAAAGAGCCGGGTGGGTGTTGGTTTAGGTAAAGCTCCGGATGTGTTATCGGCCATTAAAAAGGGCGTCCGCCAGGCCAAAAAGAATTTAGTGACCGTGCCGCTCAAAGGCACGACCATTCCTCATGATATCCGGGTGAAGTTCGGCGCCGCCGAAATCCTGCTCAAACCGGCTCCGGCGGGTTCGGGCGTCATCGCCGGCGGAGCGGTCCGGGCAGTCGTGGAAGCGGCCGGAATTAAAGATATTTCCAGCAAGGTGCTGGGCACCAGAAATCAGGCGACTAATGTTTACGCGGCCATTAAAGCGTTAAAATTACTTAAGGGGGTAAACTATGAAGCTGGAAAAAATCAGTAAAACGACCACCAGACCAAAAAAACGCCTCGGCCGGGGTTACGGTTCAGGCAAAGGCGGCCACACATCTTCGCGCGGCCAAAAAGGGCAAAAATCGCGGGGGAAATTGCCGCTGTATTTTGAAGGTTCAAAAATGAGAAAAAGTTTAATCCGCCGCCTGCCGATGCTTCGGGGCAAATTGCGGAATCAGGCAAAGAAAAATAAACCGGTCATTTTTAACCTGCGGGATTTTGCCGATTGGCCTAAAGCCACGCCGGTCACGGTAGAGTCATTAGTTAAAGCCGGCTGGGTCTCCGAGGGCGCGTCAGTTAAACTTTTAGGCGAAGGCGAACTCAAGGAAAAGTTAAAGATTGACTTACCCATGAGTAAATCTGCGGCCAAGAAGGTCAATGATTAAGGTTTTAGAGACGATTACTAATTTTTGGAAAGTAAAAGATTTAAGGCGCAAGTTTTTAATTACCTTGGGAATTTTGACGATTTTCCGCCTACTGGCGGTAATCCCGGTGCCGGGGATTGACCGGGAGGCGCTCCGTCAGCTTTTTTCCGGTAATCAGGTATTGGGCTTACTGGACATTTTTTCCGGCGGCACCCTGGCGAATTTTTCGATTATGGCTTTGGGCTTGGGGCCGTATATCAACGCCTCGATCGTGCTTCAGTTGTTGACGATGATTTTTCCCAAGCTCGAAGCGCTTTCCAAAGAAGGCGAGTTCGGCCGGGAAAAAATCAACCAGTATACCCGGCTGTTGACCGTACCGTTGGCTTCGGTGCAGGCGGTAGGAATGGTGGCTTTGCTTAAAAACCAGAACATTATCAGTTTTGCCGATCCGTTGGCGGTAGTCAACGTGGTGGTAACCATGATTGCCGGTACCATGCTTTTAATGTGGCTTGGGGAGCTCCTGACGGAATCCGGTCTCGGCAACGGCATTTCCCTGCTTATTTTTGCCGGCATTGTCGGCCGTTTGCCGGTGGCTTTGCTTCAAACCGGGGCGATCCGTCAGACACTGACATTGTTTAATTTGATCATTTTTATTGCTTTGGCTTTGGCGGTGATTGCCGGAATTGTTTTTGTCAACGAAGGCGCCCGGCAGATTACCGTCAGTTACGCCCGCCGAATTCATAGCGGCGGCCTGCCTGCGCAGGCAGGCCAGTCCACCCACTTGCCTTTGCGGGTCAACCAGGCCGGTGTCATCCCGATCATTTTTGCCGTGTCTTTGGTCATCATGCCCTCGATTGCCGGCAAGTATTTATTACAGCTTAACCTGCCTCAACTAACCGGCTTAGCCGCGTTTTTATCAACCACGTTTGACCCCAACCGCTGGAGCTATCACGCCATCTACTTTTTACTGGTGATGGGCTTTACTTATTTTTACACCGCCGTGACTTTCAATCCCGATAAAATTGCCGACGAAATCAAAAAATACGGCGGGTTTATTCCCGGGTTGCGTCCGGGCAGGCAGACAGCCGATTATTTAAGCTATGTTTTAAACCGGATTACTTTGGCCGGCGGTTTGTTTTTAGGGGTAGTGGCGGTTCTGCCGTCCTTGGTCCAGGGGGCGACCGGCATTTCCACTCTATCCATCGGCGGCACCGGGATTTTAATCGTCGTGTCGGTGGTGTTAGAATTGTCCAAATCGCTGGAGTCGCAATTAGTTATGAGGAACTACGACAGTTTTCTTTAATATGTATATAATTTTTTACGGCGCTGAAGGCTCGGGCAAAAGCACCCAGGCCAAGTTATTGGCCGAAAAGCTGAAACTGCCGTATTTGGGTTCCGGTGATCTGGTCCGGGATTACGCCGCCAAAGACAAAGGCATGATGGGCGATATCTGTCGGCAAGCTCTGCGGTTAGGCCATTACGTGGCCGATTCGGAGATGTTTGTGCTCTGGAAAGTCCGCCTAAAAGAGGCCGACGTTCAAAACGGTTTTGTCATCGACGGTTTTCCCAGAAACCACACCCAGGCCTTATTTTTAGCCGAAAAACTGGAAAAGTACGGCAAAACCGTCAACCATGTTTTTTACCTCGAGGTGTCCGAAGCCGAAGCGGTTAAACGTTTATTGTTAAGGGGCCGCACCAATCCGGACGGCAGCCTCAATGATTCCGAGGAAAAAATTAAGAATCGGTTAAAGTTTTACCTGGAGCAGGAGGCCGACGTCTTAAAATTTTACGAGGAGGAGGGCTTATTACGGCGCGTCAGCGGCGAACAAACGATCGACAAGATCTTCGCGGATATTCAGGTAATCGCCCAGTAATCCTGGCCGTCGTCGGCATGGCCGGCGCCGGCAAGTCCGAGGCCTGCCGTTATTTAGCCGCCAAAGGTTTTCCGGTTTTGCGTTTTGGCGACGAAACCGACCGCGGTTTACGCCTTCAGGGACTCTCCCTGAAGGAGGAAAACGAGCGGAAATACCGGGAAAACTTACGCCAAGAGTTAGGGATGGCCGCCTATGCCATCAAGATCGAGCCCCGGATCAGAGAAAAATTATTCCACCCCGGGGTGGAATGTGTTGTTTTAGACGGCCTTTATTCCTGGGAAGAGTATGTCTATTTACAGCCCAAATTTCCCGGCCTTAAATTAATCGTCATCTACGCCCGGCCCCAAGTCCGCTACCGGCGCCTGGCCGTTCGCGCTGTCAGGCAGTTGACTCCCCGGCAAGCCCGGGCCCGGGATATTGCCGAAATTGAAGTCTCTCATAAAGCCGGCCCCATCGCCATCGCCGACTACCTGGTGGATAACAACGGTTCTTTGGACCAGCTTCACTACCAGCTGGACCACCTATTGGCAAACAAAAACAACGTCTAGCACCAGCGGCCGCTGGTCTTAGGCGTTATTTTCATCTCGAGGGGTTGATTTTTTCCCAAGCTTGTTCGCCCAGCCAGCCGTCCGGCAGTAACTCAAACGGTAACTGTGGGTCGTCTCTCAAAATCGAGAAAAAGTAAGCAGCAGCATCACTCTGCCTAATCTTTCTGGATTTTAAATCCTCGAGAAACTGTCGGTATCTCTCATTGATGTCCGTTAAACAATATACCCGGTCAACCAGCGACCGCAGACTCTCTTGGCCTACCTGTCCGTCTTTGCCAAGATCAGAAACTAAGATCAGATTGTCCAGCCCGGTTTCAGTCACAAAATTTTCAATCAACTCTTTAGGATTAT
>Ga0100387_10001525_pt1 | contig 19658 bp, 19 predicted proteins | sample CryGeymeta201511_FD_81547 | JGI IMG/M metagenome (GOLD analysis project Ga0100387, IMG submission 81547) | Groundwater microbial communities from Crystal Geyser aquifers in Utah, USA - Crystal Geyser metaG 2015-11 | ecosystem: Environmental > Aquatic > Deep subsurface > Groundwater | place... | reverse complement strand
GAACTCATTCATGACTATGGACAGGATGGTATCCCCGGAACGGGAGACGCAGGCGAAGGAAATGGACTATTTGCCTGGGATGATGGGGAAAATGATGGAATATTTGACACCGGTGATGACTGCTATGGATGCGATAACGATTATATCAACGATTTTCAAATTTCACGGGATACAAATGGCGATGGCATTGATGACTACCCCGACTTTGAGGTAGATAACCGAAAAATCGAGCTGAGAATGGATTACACCCCGAATCCGGACCTTACACTTACATTCCAAAGTGGATATTCATATACCAAAACCCAGCAAGTCACCGGTATCGGTCGGTATCTCGCCGATGGTTGGGAATACACGTTTTTTCAGGCGCGGGCGTTATATAAAAACTGGTTTTTCCAGACATACACCAATACCAGCTATTCAGGACAAACCCGCGGATACAATCTGGGTGACCATATTATCGACCAATCTTCGAATTTTGCGGCACAAATTCAAAATACCCACTTTTTCCACCATAATGATAAATACGCTACCGAATTTATTGGGGGAATCGATTTGTTTAAAACATTACCTAAGACCTTTGGAACTATCCTGAATGACGGCCCTAACGGGTATGATAACGACGGGGACAAAATATTAATGCAATCCGACGGTATTGATAACAATGGGGATGGACTTATTGATAATAGCAAGGAAGGGATTGACGAGCCCGATGAGTTTGATAATGTGAATGCGACCGAGCTTGGGATTTATTATCAGAGCACCTCAAATTTGACAGAATCGAAACGATGGAAATTAATTACTGCCGCACGCCTTGATAGTCACGATCAGTTAAAATCAGAGGGATTATTATTCGGACCGAAAATCGGTCTCATTTTTGAACCGAATGAACGAAACATGTGGCGTCTTACGTATGGTAAAGCGTTTAATACGCCGACAACGACAACCCTTTTCACAGATATCTACATTGGAAAATCCAATATTTTTGATATCTATTCACGGGGCAATAAAGATGGGACACCCTATGCCCGGGTAAGTGCGGATTATCCTGTTCAAAGACCGGGATATTATGGTTGTTATAATCCTGGAACCGGAATAGTTTGTCCTGATGGTCCAGATTATAATCCCGACCTTGGATTCAAACAAATTGGGTTGATGGGCGCTACCTATTTCGATACGTATAGCGACCGTGTGACCGGTACACCCTTTTTCTTTAATATAAGGGATGAAAGTGCGCCGGTGGACTGGATTCCCCTCGATACACTTCGCTATTTAATCTTTGTGCCCGAAGTGAATGGCGACGGTGTCCTCTACACGCCGAATGAGTCCTATCATCTTCCCGATGTTGACCCCCTCAGGTCCGAGAATCTTCAAACATTTGAGATTGGCTATAAAGGATTCATCGGTATCAGGACGTTTCTAACGTTTGATTATTACGTAAGCTACTATCAGAATTTTTTCAGCCCTGCGACGATCATCACACCAACCGTCGTAAAGCGATATAACGGCGATGGGACTGAGGCGACCATTGATGACCATAATGTTGTGGGTATTTTACCCATAAATGACCGGGGAGCAAATCCGCCCTACGGAACCGCGTGGAACGGGTTGGATGACGATGGCGATTGGACCCAATGGGCCGATGAATTTGGATGGGGAGAGTCCCCGGATCCCGGTGAGTGGGGATTTGTTGAATATATCACAGATGGGTTGGATACCCTGGGGTACAACATTTATCACCCCTGGCAGGTTTTTTCTTCCGGGACAAATTTTAAACCCCAATATGATTTTCCGGCTCAATTCTGGGTATCTGTCGGCGTGGATGAGTATACTAAACTGATCGGATTAGGAGAAGCCGAACTGGTTCAAACCAGTGTAATCGGGTCGGATGGAAAACCGGTCATGGGACCGGGACGCGCCAGTTCTCCCCCGCATATCATTCTCAGTTCTCTGAATTATGGAGAGGTCTGGGTGCAGGGATTTGATATGAGTTTTACCCACTTTTTATCCCCAACCATTACACTGAACGGTAATTTTTCCTGGTATAATTCAACAAAATTCTATAACGAACTTACCAAGAAAAATGACCCGATCAATGCCCCAAAATTTAAATGGACCATCGGAGCCAAATGGGAAACTGATTTTGGATCCATATCTGGCAGTCTCAGACATGTAGACAGATTCCCATGGTCCGACGGATTGTGGGCGGGAACCATCGGTCCTTACAATATTATTAATATCAACTACGGTTATGAATTCAATAAACATTTATCCTTGAATATTTCCGGATTAAATCTACTGGATGACTATCATCGTGAACTTGTGGGGGGAGCGAAAATGGGACGCCAATTTGTATTTAAGTTATCCTCAACGCTTTAAAAGATTGTGATCAGTTTTCTTTTAAACCTGGATCATCGGGTATTTTTTTTCATCAACGGATCATTGAGTAATCCGGTGTTTGATGTGATCATGCCGTTATTCAATCGATCCCTTCCTCTCGTCATTCCCTTTCTGGCTATATGGTTATTTCTCCTTATTAAGCAGAAAAAACGACGGTGGTTCATCGCCTTCATATTCCCGTTGACGGTGCTGTCTGTCGATCAAACAGGATACCATATAAAAAAACTGGAGTTGAGAGAACGCCCCTTTGTGCATTATGGAACAGAGTCTGTAAATCATTTAGGGGGCAAGGGTGGGAAGAAACAGTCCTTCCCTTCAAATCATGCGGCAAATTCTGCAGCGATGGCGGTGGTTTTTTCTTATTTATATCGCCGGTACAGAGGGTGGTTTTGGGGTCTAACCATAATCAACATGTTCTCACGTATATATATCGGTGTTCATTATCCATTAGATGTACTCGGAGGCGCACTCCTGGGAGGGACCATGGCTACTGCATTGATTTATCTGTTAGAAAAGAGTTTATATCGGTTCCGAAAAATACAATCCGGGATCCGGATACGAAAGTAATCAGATAATTGCCTGCCGGACGATTAATTGGGAAGGATATCTTCCGGTACTTTAAATGAGAATTGTTTTTGACCCGGGTTTTGAGGCAATTTTATTTCACCAAATTTATCTTCATACTTTTTAATGTTGTCCTGAAGGATGAGCATCAGGGTTTTGGTCTGAGCGGGCATCATGACGATTCGGGCTTTAACTTTTGCCTTTGGCATTCCCGGTAACATCCGGGCAAAATCTAATACGAACTCAGACGGCGAATGTGTGACAATCGTGAAATTAGCATACTCACCCTGGGATGTTTTTTCATCCAGTTCAATTTGGATTTTTTGTTGTTTTGGTTTTGAGTCTTCCACAATACTCCTTATGAATTATTATTTTTTTGATCCTCTTCACGATGACGGCGATTGAACTCTTGCCAATCCTCGTCTATTGTTTTCCAGTCATCTTCTACCACATCGTCGTCTTCAATATCATTATCAATTCCCATTTCATCTTCATATTTTTCAAATTTCTCTTTGAGATCTTCGTATTCGTCATAATTGGTTTCATCTTTCAATTCTTCACTGGTTTCTTCTTCTTTTTTAATTTCATCACCATATAGTTTCTCATCAAAAAAATCAATATTACTGACAATACCCTGCATCATTAAAAATTCCAGGAATGCGAGGTATTTTTTTTGTTTTAGATTCTTATTGCAGGATGGACATTCCAATTTTACCGCCAGATCTTCTTCTGGAATTGGACTAGAACATGCCGGACAAATTAATCCTTCAACTTTTGACTTTAACATAAATATCTCCTATTTTCAGGGGCAGAAATATACTTTCGCCAAGAAGAACCGTCAAACGTTTTTAATCTGAAATTTTATCCTATTGGCGCGGTTTGATATTTATTTTTTATATTTTATTCATCTATCCTGGAAATAAATTCTATTCCCGGAGTTGGGATCATGAGGTTTTTCTCATAGTTGAATGAATCTGTAAGTTTAAACTACCGATGGAAAAGAAATAGCAAATCCATCCACCCAATCAAATCTATCGTGAAGGCTGTCATTTTTTTGTCTGTTTTTTGCCGATTTGTTACATGGATGGTAAGTCGTGTTTTTTACAGGTTGGCCACTATCTTTAAAATCATTAGCAATGAATTGGAGAGAATGATGAAAGTTGGAATTATTGGATCCGGAATGGTGGCAAAACGCTGGGTAAGGGATTTTTATTCCATGGCTATGATGTCATGCTTGGAGCCCGATCCGGTAAAAAATTAATCCCCTGGCTCGCAGAAAACCCGGATGGATTTGGAGGCAGTTTTACAGATGTGGCTGAATTTGGTGAAATCATTATCCTTGCGGTAAAAGGATCAGCTGCTTCAGCCGCATTACATTTGGCTGGTGAAGTAAATCTAAAGGGAAAGACGATCATTGATGCCACCAACCCAATTGCCGAAGCGCCGCCGGAAAACGGTGTGATCAGATTTTTCACCTCCCTGGACAAATCGCTCATGGAAACATTACAGATCGAATTCCAGCCGCACATTTTGTAAAGGCATTCAATTCCGTCGGAAGCGCATTCATGGTGAATCCGACTTTTGAGGGGGGTAAACCAACCATGTTCATATGCGGTAACAACGAATCGGCGAAAAAGACTGTAAAAAAAATTCTGGATCAGTTTGGCTGGGAAACCGCCGATATGGGACAGGTTGAAGGGGCTCGGGCTATAGAACCCCTCTGCATGCTTTGGTGCATTCCCGGGTTTTTACGGAACGATTGGGTTCATGCATTTAAACTATTGAAGTAGACGACGAACCTGCGATTTAATTTCCGTTGGTTTTTTATCGTACGGCAAAATAAGAAGAGGGAATCGATTAAGCCACACCACTGACGCTTACCGGTGACTTTCTTTCCATACCATCTTTAATAAGGTTTTTTCAGCCTCGGTTATTGACTGGTTCCGTCTGCTTTTCATGATGTTACAGGTGTGTAAAAATTTTTCAAAATCGGTAACCTGATCAGGGCTCCAGAAGTATGACGGAATGTATTTTGGTTGAAACCCACCGCCGAAGATGTTGGTTCCCACGCCGGCGTATGTGCCTGTATTAAACATGGTTGATATCCCCGATTTACTATAATCACCCATGAACAAGCCTAAAAATTGTCGCCGGGTATCCACAATTTCATTTCCAAAATTAAACCGGATCAGTCCGTAATTGTTTTTCAGATCGCTGGTGTTGGTATTGGCGCCCAGATTCACCCACTCACCAATGTAACTGTGGCCGATAAACCCATCATGCTGTTTGTTGCTGTATCCCTGGATAATGGTGTCCCCGACCTCACCCCCTACTTTACAGACCGGTCCGATAGCGACATGACTGCGTATCTTTGCACCCGGATTGACTACCGAATCTTTTCCTATAAATACCGGACCCTGTATCAGAGCACCGATTTGAATCTTCACCCCGCTGTCGATGATGATCTTTCCTCCGGATGCATCCAGTATGACCCCGCCCGATATTTCACAATGATCCGCCAGATAAATATTGTAATTATGCATTAAGGTGGCGGACGGATGAACATTTCTTCCGGATCCGGAGAGATCGTCGATGAGAGAAAAATCCACCGGGCTCACGTAATTCTTAAACCGGGATCCCAATTTGTCTTTATTTATCCAGCCCCCGTTCAGTTCAATCGCATCCCATAAATAATGAAGATAGGCAATTTCCATTCCTTCCTGATGATAGTCATCCAACGAAGGCAGAACTCCTGGCTCCTGAATAGTATCCGTGATAAAGCCAACGAGGTACCCGTCTGTTGTCACATATTGTTTCCAGAGATTCATTCGGTCCAGATGTTCGGGTTCCCACAGACAAGCGCCGTTTAACCATAGGCCCGGGTCGATCTTTTTGGGATTTACGGTAAATTCGGGATATCGCTCCCTGACTACCGGCGCTATTTCCTTACGGGTTAATAGCGTCAGCGAGTCTTCCGCTTTCATCAGGTTCACGATGCGGTCAATATTTCTGTAAGCTCCACAACGGACCTCAAATGAAGCATGGGTCAGGGTAAAGGGGCGTAAACACAGCGCCCGCGTGTCTTCGAATAAAACGTAATTCATAATAATTGTAAGATTTTATTTACCTGTTTATATCCCCGTTCAAGAAATCCACCCGGGGATATGTTTAGCTGAATATTATAAAAGTGATCGCTGAAACTGGATTTAAATCCCATCTTATAATTTGAGGTGATTCGACTAATGAATCTGGATAATTCCAGTTGAAACTCCGGATTTAAATCGATGACCAAATCGAATGTGATGTTTGTTGGTGACGCACTGAGTTCGTCCGGTTGATAATAAATGAAGTTATCATTGGACTCTTTCACCATATTTCTGAATTTTTCAAGGATCATAAAAGAACATTTGATGTTTTTGTCTGATTGCAGAAATAGGTGTTTAAAACTGTACAACGCAACTTGAAATGAATTATCTGAAACTGGGAAGAAAATAAGTATGTTCTGGATTGAAGATACAGATAATGGAAAACGCAATTGAGTGGTCAGCCTCCCAAGTTTCCCTGTGCGGGAATAGAACATGATTCGTAGTTTTATTTTCAGTAGTTTTAAACTCATGAACAGAAATAATTTACAAATGATATTCGGTCAATTCTTATGATTATTCACATAGTAGTATCCAATTAATCAGTCTGTTTTGAAAAAATACCCGCCTTTTTTTACCCTCCTGTTGGTTGGTCTGATGATCGCCAGACCCTACATTTGGCCTACCAATGCAAGCCAAACCCTCACCACCGTCTTCGGAGACGCACGTCCCCAAAGATTTCATGCAGGGATGGATATTCGGACCTGGGGAAAGACCGGATATGACCTTTATGCTATTGACGATGGTTATATCCAGCGCATACGAACCGGTTCAAAAGGTTATGGAAAGGCGATCTATTTGAAATTGAATGACGGAAGCACCGTGGTTTATGCTCATCTTGACCACTTCACACCCAAAATGGATCATCTTGTCCGTACACTTCAGGAATCGGCAATGTCCTACACCATCGATCACTATTTTCCCCCGCTGGAATATCCAGTCAATCAGGGTGAAATTATAGGCATTTCAGGAGATACAGGCACCATCAGCGGACCTCACCTGCATTTTGAGATCCGGGACGAAAACGAGAACCCGGTCAATCCTCAGCTTCTGGGATTATCCGTTAAAGATACATCGTTCCCCGAATTCTTTCATCTGGGCGTCATTCCTCTGTCTCTGAAAACGCGGATTGACGATTCTCCCGTCATGGTGGGATATTCGGCACAAGGGGATGGTCTGCACCGGTTTGTCATCCCAGATACCATCAATATCTTCGGTTCCGCAGGACTTGCCGTCGAAGTCAAGGATAAATTAGATGGGCAACCTTTCAATTTCGGGCTGTATTCCATTAAACTGGAGATTGACAGTTTGTTGTGGTTTCAACGGGAATATGATTCATATGCCTTTCGTGAAGAACCATTATCTGCGTGGGATTCAGACTTTGCCCTGAGCCGGATGACAGGAGAAAAATATTCCAGATTATTTCAGGAACCATCTATTAATGTTCATAATTTTGTAAAACACCGGCGTAAAGATGCGCTTTCGATGGATAGAGGGTATCATTCGTACCGGATCACCGCCTCTGATTTTGCGGGAAATTCGGCGACGTTATCCGGCATATTTAATGTTATCGGTCAACCCGCTCAAGATGGTTCCCTCGATATAATGACATCAACCTGGGTCAGTCATTTTGCGGAGATGGGTACCCTTATGCTTTATCAATTGAACCATGGATTGGTATTGGTCAAACCGGTTGAAAATCCACAAAATGAATTTTTGAAAAGGATAAAAACGAATCCCGAAAGCGGTCTTGCAGCGTTTGTCCTTATCGACGAAAAATCTTATCCATATTTCCGAAAGACAGATCAGTCAGACATTAATGTCTTTGGAAGCGTGAAATCAACAATAACCGGAATACGACTTGAGCCACCTATAGCAGATAAATATATTCAGCCGGGTGAACCTTTTGAAGTATGGTCATCCGATAGCTCTGTGGTTATTTCCGGTCCGGCGAATTGCTTTTATTTCCCTGCGCTGGTGTGGATATCCGGACCCGCAAACGAAGCGGAGTTCCCTTCTGCAGATATCCGGTTCGGTCCTGTTGCTGCCGGGCCAGAACTCATCCCCTTTAAACAGGAGATGCACATGAGTATTCGGAAGCAGACGGATCAACCTGCAAACTCCGCAATCTATGTTTTGGATCGTAAGAAAAATAAATGGTCGTATATGAACACGATAGATGAAGGAAAGTATTTGTCTACAACCTTGTTATCGAGTGGAGAATTTGCGGTCATTACAGAATCCGCGCCGCCTGTGGTTGAAAATATTTTCCCCTCCCACCGCACTGAATACAGCGCTGAAGAAGTTAACCGGATCTCGTTCAATGTGCACGATACATTTTCGGGGATTGACGGTGAAGGAAATGTGTCTGTCATATTAGACGGCAAACCGCTAATTTTCGAATACAATTATTACAAAGAAAAAGTAAATTACAGCCTTTGGGATGCCCTGCCCTCAGGTACACATCAACTGGAGATCATGGCTACGGATAATGTTGAAAATTCCATTGAAATCAAACGAACATTCACAATTCGGTAACATTGGTGTTTATACCGTATAAGGATGACAATCCACGTATTCTGATCCCCTATGTGACTTGGGGTATTTTGACTATAAACATTCTCGTTTTTATGTGGCAATGGTTTTCCTTTTTTGATGAACCCACTCATGCTGCATTAAGTTTTGGAACCATTCCCGCGCTATTAACCGGATATTCTCACCCGGTTGATATGTCATTCCCGGTAATTCCGCCCTTTCTTACCTTATTTACGTCCATGTTTATGCATGCCGGGGTCGCCCATTTACTGGGCAACATGCTGTTTCTATATATATTTGCTGATAATGTTGAAAGCATCCTGGGCCATAGAAAATTCCTGGTTTTCTATCTCGCTTGCGGTGTTGCTGCAACCCTTTTACAGGTGGCGACCGATCCTCACTCGTTTTTGCCGATCGTCGGGGCATCGGGTGCGATTTCAGGCGTCATGGCCGCCTACCTTCTTAAATATCCCAAAGCAAGGATACACGTTTTGGTATTGGTTTTTCCTGTGATCATTCCTGCAGGATTTGTAGTTGGTATTTGGATACTATCGCAGGTCTTGAACGGTCTTTCCGGTATTAACCGCACCGGGGGTGGTGTTGCCTGGTTTGCGCATATCGGCGGATTTCTTGCGGGGGCAATATTATCGGTATTAATTTCTAATTCAAAATTCAGATGGAGAGCATGATAAATACAGAATACCTCATCCGGGAAGCAATGTCAGCCCGGGAAAAAGCCATAGCCCCATACAGTCATTACCGGGTGGGGGTTGCACTTCAAACCACTGATGGGACGGTTATTCACGGATGCAACGTGGAATCAAAGGCGTATCCGACCACTTTGTGCGCAGAAAGGGTAGCCATTTTTTCAGCCATTTCCCGGGGTTATACGAAATTTTCCGCGATCGCACTTGTGACAGAAGACGGAGGTATGCCCTGCGGCTCATGTCGTCAGATCATGTTTGAATTCCTCGGTGAAGTTCCTATCATCGTTTCCGACCCTCAACTCAATTTCCAGGAGTTCCGAATATCAGACCTTCTGCCTTATCCTTTTGGAAAATGAGACGTGACACATCTATTGAAATAAACAAGGACAAATGAAATGAAACGGACCACTTTTATATGATTGATCCACTTTTAAATAAAACATCAATTTTAATTGGGATTGCCGGTGGAACGGGATCCGGAAAAACAACGGTTGCCAAAGCATTATCTTCTGAATTCGGAAGTTCCGAAGTTGCGCTGATTGAACAGGATTCGTACTATCGCGATCTTTCCCATATGGATTTACATGATCGGAGTAAGATCAACTTTGATCACCCGGATGCATTTGATTTCGATATGATGAAAGTTCAGATCCGAACGTTGATTTGCGGAGGGTGTATTGATGTCCCGGTTTACGATTACAACACGCATACCCGCAGCGGTGAGCTCCGGCATATTGACAGGCATCACATTGTCATCCTCGATGGAATCCTCATTTTATTGGATCCTGAATTGCGTAGAATGATGGATATTAAATTATATGTTGAAACAGGAGATGATATTCGGATCATTCGCAGGATTACCCGTGATGTTAAAAAAAGAGGCAGGACACTGGAATCCGTCATCGAGCAATATTACAAGACCGTCCGCCCATCCCATCAGCAGTTTGTGGAACCGACCAAAGCCTATGCCGATATCATCATCCCCGAAGGGGGCAAAAATAAGGTTGCAATCGATGTGATACGGACGAAAATAATGACATTATTACTGGGATATAAAATTGGAGATAAACAGTGAAACTAACGCCTCGAATGGGTGGATGGATTGAGATCATTTGCGGTCCAATGTTCAGCGGAAAAACCGAAGAGCTGATCCGGCGCCTGGTCCGTGCACAAATTGCCAGACAACGGGTTGAGATCTTTAAACCAGAGATCGATAACCGTTACAGTCAGGAATACATCGTGTCACACAATAACCGGCGAATAAAATCCGTCGTGATAAATGACCCAAAAGAGATACTGGATCATATTCACGAAGCAGATGTCATTGGGGTGGACGAGGCACAGTTTTTCAACGAATCCATTGTTGAAGTGTGCAGAACGGTTGCCAGCAAAGGAAAGCGTGTGGTGATCGCCGGCCTGGAAAAAGATTATATGGGTCAACCCTTTGGACCCATGCCCCATCTGCTGGTCGAGGCTGAATTCATCACAAAGGTACTGGCAATCTGTATGCAATGCGGCGACCCTGCCAATTACAGTCAGCGGATCAGTCAGGAAGGGGGCCAGGTGGTGGTTGGAGAAGCGGATAAATACGAGGCCAGATGCCGCGCATGTTTTAAACCTCCCTATGTCTAAACATGTGTAGGTGAACCTGTTTTTTCGGTATTAAATTTTCCCGTCCATCTAAAAATGAAATCCTTTCGGGATTTAGTGAAATCCATCAATCGTAAGCTTAAACTGACAACTGTTAATGAAGGTACGAATAACAAGGAGAAGTAAGTATGCATATTATAAGTATTTTGGGATTATTCACACTATTGGGGATTGCCTGGCTTTTATCCTACCATAAAACCAAAATAAGGTTAAAACCCATTCTGTGGGGTGTGGGTCTGCAGTTTCTGTTTGCCCTCATTATTCTCAGAAACGACAAGTTTAGTTTTATTGGAATGGGGATTCTGGGTATCCTGATTGTTACATATATTCTTCAGAAAGATGATCAGAAATTGGGGAGTGGTTACAAAGCAATGATTATTGTTGTCCTTGGCAGTATTGCAGTCTGGACCCTTTTTTACCTGTTGCATCCCACAGTATCCCAATGGGTACTTATTCTATCTTTGATCTTCTTAATTGTCAATTCGATCAAGAAATTTTATCAACCCGCACAACGGTATGCAGGTGTATTATTTGTGATTTCCGGGATTGCCTTTCTCGTCACACATGGATTCCACGGACAGGTCATTTTCAAAGGATTCAGCGACAAGATTGCCGGATTCCTGAGCTTATCCGATTATGGTGCAAAATTTCTGTTTTCGAACCTCGCTGACAACCGGTTTTTCGGACCATGGGTACCCGATTTCCCTAATGCAGGGACGTGGCCGGGATTTGGGTTTCAATTTGGGTTTAAAGTTTTACCCACGATTATTTTCTTCGGTGGATTTATGAGTGTGTTGTATCACCTGGGAATTATGCAAAAAGTGATCGAAGCCATGAGTAAATTCATGCGCTGGACCATTGGAACCAGCGGTGCTGAAACCCTGTCATGTTCTGCGAATATTTTTGTCGGACAAACCGAAGCGCCGTTGTTGATCAAACCCTTCCTAAATAAAATGACAAAATCAGAATTACTCACTGTCATGGTCGGCGGATTTGCTACCATTGCCGGAGGCGTTTTAGCCGGTTACATCTCCATGGGGATACCCGCCGGCCACTTGATTGCCGCCAGTGTTATGTCCGCTCCCGCAGCATTGGTCGTAGGGAAGATTATTTTCCCGGAAAGGGAACACTCCCAAACCGCCGGAGACGTTGCATTACCCAAAATCAAAGTCGGCGATAATGTGATCGAAGCCGCAGCGAACGGGATCACCGATGGACTAAAGTTAGCGGTCAATGTGGGTGCAATGCTCATTGGTTTTATTGCGCTTATCGCAGTCATTGACGTGATACTGAATTACGCCGACCTGCTGATTGATGGTAAATTTCTTAAAGGTGATTATATCCGATACGCAGCATCCGGGATGTCTCCCGCCATAGGTGAATTTCGCGGAATAATCCCCGGATCGCTTCAGACATTCTTTGGTACGCTTCTTCGTCCATTGGCATGGATGATGGGTGTTCCGTGGGAGTATGCCGACAAAGTTGGTAATTTACTGGGTATCAAATTATCACTCAACGAGTTTGTGGCATATGGAACTCTGGGCGCCTACATCAATGACGGTATATTGAGCCAACGCGCCATAACGATTGCAACCTATGCCTTGTGCGGATTTGCGAATTTTTCATCTATCGGAATCCAACTCGGAGGCATCAGTGCATTGGCTCCGAACCGGAAATCTGATTTGGCTAAAATAGGATTAAAGGCTATGTTTGGCGGTGCTATTGCTTCCTTCATGACCGCCACGATTGCCGGGTTTTTAATCAATTAACCCGGTAAAAATTGTTGTTATCAGTTTATTTATTAATATTATGGTCAGAAGTGTATGAATATCATTTTAATCGGTGCCCCCGGCGCGGGTAAAGGAACTCAGGCGAAGCATATTTCCCTGAAATATCACATTCCCCATATCTCAACCGGTGCCATCCTCAGGGATCATATAAAACTTAAAACCAGACTGGGGTTCCAGGCAAAATCCATTATGGATAATGGTCAATTGGTTCCGGATTCAGAAATATTGGAAATGGTGCATGAACGGCTGATTGAAAGAGACTGCCGATCAGGCTACATTTTAGACGGCTTTCCCAGGACGATTCCACAGGCAGATGGGCTGGAACGACTCCTGAACCCGGAAGGACAGAAAATTGTTTGCGTACTTGTGATCCAAACGGATATCGATATTATTGTTAAACGGTTATCCTCACGAAGGTCATGTACACACTGCGGGCGGATTTATAATCTATTATTTAGTCCACCTGAAAAATCAGGCGTGTGTGACACATGTCAGTCGAATCTCATACAACGGGATGATGATCTACCGGAAACGATTCTAAATCGGTTAAAGGTGTATAAAAAACAAACTGAACCGCTTATCCGGTATTACCGGGAAAAAAGCCTGACAACGATAGTTAACGGAAACCGATCTGAGCGTGATATTACGAATACTATTTTTAAAATATTAAATCAATATGATTAAAATTGGAGTAACCGGAGGACTGGGTTCGGGGAAAACCATCGCAGCCCGGTTTTTTGCCTCAAAAGGTGCAGCGATTTTTGACGCTGACTATGAAGCAAAAGTCCATATGCTTCATTCCAATTCGTTGCAGAAAAAATTAATTAATATGTTTGGAAATTCTATCAGAAATAGTCGGAACAAGCTGGATTTTGCCGCTCTTGCGGCCATCGCTTTTGAAAATCCGTTAGATCAAAAAATACTCAATGGGATCATCTGGCCTGAAGTATTTCTTTTGGTGGAAAAGGCAGCCCAAAAATATGAATCGGAGGGCACCAAATTATTTGCCACGGATGCGGCATTGTTAATTGAAGCGAAGTACACCCATTTTTTTGATTATGTATTGTTGATCACCGCTGATTATAGCACCCGAATAAAAAGAGCTCACAGACGGGGCAATATTTCTGATGAACAAATAAAAAAACGGATAAAATTACAAATGACGGACGAAGAAAAAAAACCATTCGCCAGTCATTGGATTGAGAATAACGGTTCCATCGATCAATTTATTTCAAATTTGGAGGCATTCTATTCAGGACTATCTTTGCACTAACCTGAATCTTTCAGAACCGATCGATTTCCCGTCTCAATGCAACCGGATCCCCAAAAATTTCTTTCCACAAAATTGCCTGCTTTAATAAGGGCATTGCTCCAATTCGCTTCAATGCAGAGTTCACCCGGACACCGCCTCCGGATTTACTGACTTCAGCAGGCGGTTCAGAATGATCAAAGTCTTCGTACTCATAATTTTGAGACGAGGCTGCGGCATAGTCAGACTGTAGTTCCCGCTCAAATTCTTCATATTGGGTCTCTACGAGTTCTTCCTGAGGGGGTTGTGGTGAATATTCCAAATCTTCAGGTTCCTCTAAAACTACAGCTTTGGGGATCATGGGCTCATGTGGAATTGTACTGCGATATTCCTTTTTTATTGCGTTAAGAAGATTAAACACATTTTCCGTGGTCGGCGGAGGAGGGTTCGGCGTCCTCCGCTCTTCCAGCTTACGTTGTTTTTTCTTCTTCGCTATAATGGCGGAGAAAATTAAGTACAGAATGATCTCGAGAATCAACGGTTCAAATCAGGAAAAGTTCATTTATTTACCGGGTTTTTCGTCCGCGAATCCTGAACTATCAGAATCCGGTTTGGATATGGATTTTCTCATTTGAGAATCAGCCTGTATATTTTGCATCCGAAAGTAATCCATCACGCCCAGATTGCCTTTTCGGAATGCCTCTGCGAGCGCTTTAGGAACTTCTGATTCGGCTTCGACCACTTTTGCCTGCATTTCCTGGGTAAGCGCTTTCATCTCCTGTTCAGCGGCAACAGCCATTGCTCTCCGGCTTTCTGCCTTCGCCTGAGCCACTTTTTTATCCGCTTCAGCCTGATCTGCGGCAAGATGTGCGCCGACGTTTTTCCATACATCTACATCTGCAATATCAATGGATAAGATCGCATATGCCGTGCCCGCATCCAGACTTTTGGCGAGGACCGTTCTCGAAATATTATCGGGATTTTCAAGGACATCTTTATAGGTGTTCGATGATCCGATGGCACTGACAATGCCTTCACCGACACGAGCAATGACGGTATCATCTGTCGCTCCCCCCACAAGCTGTTCAATATTGGTTCTGACGGTAACCCTGGCTTTGGCATATAATTGAATACCGTCACGGGCAACAGCTGACACTTTACCTTCCCGTGGACAGTCAATGACTTTGGGATAGACGCTGGTAGCCACTGCTTCTTTTACATCTCTGCCGGCGAGATCGATGGCAGTTGCGGTCTTAAAATCCAAATCGATATTCGCTTTATCCGCGGCGATGAGTGCGTCTACCACTTTCGGTACTTTTCCCCCGGCGAGATAGTGCGTTTCAAGTTCTTCCGACGTAATGAGGTCTAATCCGGCACGATGCAGATTGATGATGCCGTTCACCATCATTTTTGGCGGGATTTTCCGCATACGCATGATGACTAATTTCACCATGCCCACCTTTCCCCAACCAATTGACACACCTGCCTGAAACCATAATCCGATGGGGACAAAATAGAAAAATACCAATAAAGCCAAAATCCCTAATGGTATAAAAATCGCTAAAGTATTCATTTCGAAAATTCCTTTACATTTGTTAAACTGTTACCGGATGACCGGTTTGACTAAAATCTGATTTCCATCAATCCCATCAACCAGTATATTGGTCTCAGAATTGATGAACTCGCCATGAGACAAGACCTGATACTCCTTTCCGTCAATGATGGCTTTCCCTGAAGGTCTGAGTTTTGTGACTGTTTTTCCTGTCTTTCCCACGAGTTGATCATATCCCTTCGAAATGGTAAATCCCTCAGACTTCTTCTGTGGCGTAAAGGGAATATATTTTTGATATAGATTGCTTTTCGTCAGCGCTTTGAAGAAAATAACCCCGGTAATGACCATGATGATGATCGCAATAGTTATCCCATAGAATGCCTCCAAAACTTCTCCTGGAGCCGGATGGGGAGCCAGCAGCATTTTAAAAATGCTGAACAGGATTAATGCAATCCCGGAAATACCGGTAACGCCAAACCCTGGGATGACTAACACCTCTACCACGATCAGAATAATACCGGAAATTAAGAGAATAATTTCAAAAACATCCGCCAATCCCACGAGTAGATGAGAGCCGAAAAACAGTCCCAGACAGATCAGCCCGAAGATCCCCGGGAACCCGAAACCAGGTGATTTAATTTCAAAAAATATACCTAATAATCCAAGGGATAACAGCAACGGCGCCACTGTCGGACTCGTAAAAAACCGGACTATTTGTTCTGACCAGGATACTTTGACTTCCACGATTTTCCAACCATCAGGCAGGAGATAATCAAGTAATTCATCCCGGGTTTCGTAGGTCCCTGATGCGATATTTAATCTCAGGGCTAAATCGGTTGAGAGGGTTATCAGTTTTCCGGATTTAAATCCACTGATATCAGAAGCAGTGAGTGTATCACCTTTCGAATCAATGACGAATGGTATTTCAATTTCTTCATCGACCATCGCCGCAGCAACATCCCGGTTACGATGATGCGCTTCTGCGGTTGACGCCATTTCCTCCCGCATATATGAGATAACTTTTTCGGATGCTTTTTTGCCCGATTGATCTACGGCCGTTGCGGCACCGATTGTACCTCCGCTGGCCATAAAAATAGAATCGCATGACAATGAGATGAGTGCGCCCGCAGATATCGCACGGCGATTTACAAATACGACAGTGGGAATTGTACTTCCAAGAATAGCATCTTTGATCCGTGTCGCCGCATCCACACGCCCGCCAAAAGTATCGATATCAAACAGAATGAATTCTGCTTTGTTGTCTTCTGCTTCACGGATTCCACGCTCTATGTAATAGGGAAGACCCATGTCGATTTCACCATGAATTTTGATGCTGTACACCAGAGGGTCTTGAGAAAATAAGAGTGTGAGTAGGAGGATTAGAAAGAGAATCTTGGTTTTCATGATGATAAAATTACGTCTATGCCATAAAAACTCCCAATATCTAACATGCCCCATCAAACAGATGGGATGGCATTTTTATCGCCTGTAATTAAGTTACATTTGTCAAACCATGCTGGTGTCGAATTTAATTATTCCATACGATTTACAAATGTTTGAATCCTTCGAATTCGAGATTATACCTTCAAATTTATTCCACCAAATCTTTTCCCCAAGGAATGTCATGATAGTAAAGCCCAATAAACCTGGATTGTAAAACCGAATGCGTAAGCCGTACTTATTGAAATAACACCCTGTCTTACATTTCAGAACGAAGTAAATTTCAGCTTAAAATCTTGATCTGAATGACAACAGATGCTGAGAAATACTATCATATATTATTCCTTTTTTACATGGTGCTGGATCATTGGTCACATGCCAGAAAAACTGATACGGGCTATTGGCCGCGGGGTTGGGGTTTTTATATATTATATCATTCCAATTCGCAGATCGGTATCCCGTAAAAATATCCGTCTTGCATTCCCCAAACACGATACCGGCGAAATTGACAGGACCCAAAAAAAAATGTACCGCCATTATGGGATGGTTATGATGGAATTTTTCTCTTTACCATTTCTGTCATCCGATAAGTTAGGAAAAAAATGGGGGCTTTCCCCGGATGCTGAGAACATATGCCAATCCCATAAAAACGGCATCATCCTGAGTGCCCATTTCGGCAACTGGGAGTTGATCCCTCATATTTTAGCTTCTAAAGGTCTTTCCATGATTGCGATAGTGAGACCTCAGAAAAATGCCGGGTTCGATCGGATGATTACCCGGATCAGAAATTCCAGTGGCTGTAAGATGATATCTTCAAAAGCTTCTTCCCGTGACATTTTAAAAGAAATGCCCGGCAATTTTCTAATCGTTCTCGGTGATCAACGAGGAGGCAGACATGGGGTAGATATCGATTTTTTCGGGAAAAAGGCACGATCACCCAAAGGGTTCTGTGTTTTTCACCTTAAAACCGGAATCCCTATCTTTTTTACAACGGTCACTCTCGGTGATGATGGCCGGTACTTCATGAACATGGAAGAAATAAAGATAGACGCCGGGAATGCTAATATAGAAGAACAGATAAGAATCATCGATCAAAAGTACCACCACTTGCTGGAAACAGAAATCAGGCGATATCCGGAACAATATTTCTGGTTTCACAGAAAGTGGTTGTAAAGTATTAATTTAACTCTGTTATTTTTTTTAATAATTATGCCATAAGAAAATGATCTATCCCGCTAAAAAAGAATATTTGAATTTTGCATCTGAATTGGTGAAAGCCGGTGAAATTATTGTGTATCCCACAGATACTTTGTACGGGCTGGGCGTTGATGCCACTAATTCGGAATCCATCCGACAAATCAATATTCTGAAAGGGAGAAGCGAACCACTCAGTATCGTCGTTTCCGACCTGGATATGATCGATGAGTTTGCCATCATAGACCCGGAATTTTCAAACATCATTTCGACCTTCCTGCCTGGTCCGTTTACCTTTCTGTTGCGGAAGAAATCCTCCATATTGTCGTCTTTAGTCACCTTAGGTACGCAAATATTGGGTATCCGGATTCCAGATCATAATTTCCCCAGAAATATTGTCCGAAAAGTGGGCAAACCAATTATTACCACCAGCATCAACCGGCACGGGAAACAACCGCTGACTCAGGTGAGTCAGGTCGAAATTGATTTCCCCGACCTGTCCATTTTTGAAGACCAAAAAGTCAGGGATTCTCTGGGTTCAACAATTATTGATCTGACAACATCCACCCCAAAAATTGTAAGACAGGGAGACGGATCATTTTCTTTATGAGAACTTCCACAAAAGTATTTCAATACATCAAACCGTATAAGTTCATCCTCATTCTGTCGATCGTATCCTCGTTATTATATGCAATATTAAGTTCCTCTTCAATCTGGATGGTGGGGACGCTGATGGATAAAGTGATTTCTCCTCACCCCGCCGAAACAGTTAGTCCCGGTTCCCCGGAAGGATTCACAAATGTGAATCAATCTCTCAAAGCGTGGAATCAGGTCCTCATCGGAGACGGGGCTCCTCGTGAGCAGCTATTACATCTGTGTTTGTGGCTTGTCGCCATTTTTATTTTAAAGAACATCTTTTTTTATCTGAACACAGTCTCTATTGCCTATGCACAGAATAAGATCATTCTCGATATCAGGGTACTCCTTTTTAAACATCTTCACCAACTGCCCTTATCTTATTTCGAACGAAGTAAATCCGCAGAGTTGCAAACCATTATGATTCGGGATGTTGCCGCATTAAATGCATCACTGAGTCAGAGCCTTCAGAAATTAATTGTTGAACCGGTGAATATTCTCATTTTTATCGTTCTTTTGTTTATCATTGATATCCAATTGACCCTGATCGCCTTGATTATGATCCCGATATCCGGGATTGTCATTACCAAACTTGGTCAGAGTATTCGCCGAAAATCGAAGCGTTCCAGCATTAAAATCGCAGGAATTTCAAATATTTTGCAGGAGACTCTCTCAGGCATCCGGATCGTAAAATCATTTGCAATGGAAAAATTCGAAACCATAAGGTTTATTTCTGAAAATAAAAAATTTTTCACATTATCTTTTCGCTATGCGAAAATGAGTCCGCTCAGTACACCAATT
>Ga0100387_10001510_pt1 | contig 19727 bp, 18 predicted proteins | sample CryGeymeta201511_FD_81547 | JGI IMG/M metagenome (GOLD analysis project Ga0100387, IMG submission 81547) | Groundwater microbial communities from Crystal Geyser aquifers in Utah, USA - Crystal Geyser metaG 2015-11 | ecosystem: Environmental > Aquatic > Deep subsurface > Groundwater | place... | reverse complement strand
CATAGACCCAGAATCTTTTATCAAACAGACAATCCCACCAAAAGGAAAAGATAGATTCACCGAAAACTCCGGCGACGGCAAAAAGCGAAAAGAAAAATAACGGTTTTAGGGAATGATACATTATAGAAACCACGAGGAGGGAAATTAGAAGCGGCGCGACTGCCAAATAGTAGTTGCGAATACTAAAGACGTATTGATAAAACTTTAAACGTCGATGTTTAAAAAAATAGATAAGAATGATAAATACCCACCAGAGTAAATCCACGAGTGGTAATATAAAAAAATAGTCCAGAAAAAATCGATTACTCATACATTAAATGTAGCAAATGCGGTAGAAGCTGACAAGATGTTGACTTTTACTTGAGGCAATAATAAGCTTGAATAATGTCCTACGAGATATATGGACAAGATGGGCCAGCTGTTTCCTTGCGACTTACATGTTAGTCAATCAGGAGGGTAAAATGGAAGAATGTTATCATTTGGGAATAAAAGCTATCATTAGGAACAAAGAAGGTGAAATTCTGCTTTTACAGGTTAACAAAGCCACCTTATAACAATATACTGGCAGTTCTTATTGGGACTTACCGGGAGGAAGAGTTCAACGTGGTGAAAAGGTTGAAGAAACTCTAAGGCGTGAATTGTTTGAAGAAACAGGCATCACCCGGATTAAAGCTATGTATCCTTTTTCTATGGATTTGACAGAGATTAGAATTCCAAATCAAAAGGGAGAAATCGGACTAATTTTGGCAACTTACCTTTGCGAGGTTGATATTATTCCAAAAATAAGATTAAACACTGAAAATGTTGCGGCGAACTGGTTTTTACCAACTGAGGCAGCGCGGCTTTTAAGCGTGAAATTTCCTCTAAGTCTCACCGAAAAAATCCGCTCACTCAATTCAGACTGCCATTGGGGTTGAGCATTTGCTAAAATACGAGGCATAGAAATAGGTTGTTATAATAGCCCCAAATAGAATTTACCACTACTACAGGTTGTGAGATACTGGTAGTCTATGTTAGATCCAGTCCAATTAATTAGTAAGGAAGCCGAGCTATTAAAACAGCATTTTAGGAAATCCCAGCAAAATCTCGTAAGAGAAAGAGCACAGACAATCTTGACTTTTAATCAGGGTTTCTCCGCACATCAAATCTCTAAATTACTTTTAAGGAATGAAAAGACAGTGAGGGAATGGATTAAAGGTTATCACAAGACCGGTATATCCTCTCTCTTCCCCAACTATCAGGGAGATAATGCTGCCAAACTGACAGAGTCCCAAAAACAAAGTTTGAGGAAAATACTCTCACAGAAACCTTCCGATTATGGCATCCCATCCTCATTTTGGGATGTTTCAACACTTAAATCATATATTAAAGCTGAGTTTGGAGTGGAGTATGCATCCGCTGAATCATACCGGTTAATATTTAAACTCCATAATTTTTCCTTTCACCTACCCGGCACCTTTGATAGACACCGAGATGAAGCAAAGATTATTCGTAGAATAAAAGAAATCCGACAAGAGATAAAACCACTCTTAAAAGATCCGGCCTGGAAGGTATTTGTTTCGGATGAGTGCCGAATTGTCTGGGAAGCAGTCATCCGGAGGTTATGGCTTCCCAAGGGACAAAAATCAGTTATCGAGGTAGAGAGAAAAAGAGAAGCGCAATCATTTATAGGTTTTCTAAACCTAAAAACAGGGGAGGAACTTTTGTACCCACTTGCATGGCAAAAACAGGACACCATTATTCCTGTTTTAGAAGAGCTGGTAACCAAATACTCTGACAAAAGAATCTGCGTCATCTGGGATAATGCCAGGTTCCATAAGGGAAAGAAAATTAAGAAAAAACTCTCAACAACCCTAAAACCTATTCACCTGATCAACCTTCCTGCTTATGCGCCGGATACAAACCCGCAGGAGCATGTTTGGAAGTATGGTAAAGACAAAATATCCAATGTTCAATGTGAATCTCTAGCAGAAGTAGTAGCAAAATTTCAAACTATAACTATGGGACGAAACTACTCCTACCGTTTTTGACCTAATTATTTTGGGTTAGCTATAGCTTAGTTGGTTGAGCACTTTCATAGTATGAGAGTGGATGATTATGAAAATAATCAAAAAGAATCAGGTAGAAAAAGTAAAAAATAGCCACACCTGCATGGTGATGGAATACCCCTTGAGAGACACAGAAATCAATGGTGCCATAGCTGAGATATTGGGCCGTTACCCCCATGAAGGATGGATTATGAATATGATTTGTAAAGAATTAGTTTATGTTTTATCTGGCAAGGTCGATTTAGCTGTTTTAGGGAAAAAGGTGAAGTTAGAAGAAGGCGATGAGGCCATAATTATGCCAAAAGAAAAATTTTATTGGGAAGGAAGATGTAAGTTGTTTATAGCCTGTACACCAGCCTGGTGCTCTAGTCAATACAAAGAAGAGGTTTAAGAACTTCGGTTGCTAAAATTTTAAATTATTCTTTTCCCAAAATTGCGGATTTCATTAGCCAGGGGATCCCACTTGTCTTTAAGATCTTTAGGATGGTAAGGATGTGGTTCAATCAAAGATTCAACCCCTAGAGCGATTTTGGACAATTTTACCATCTCACGGAAGGAATTTTTTCCGAAAGTTTTGGAAACAACCGCCACATCCAGATCGCTATCATATCTGGCCTGATTTTTAGCGTATGATCCGAACATAATGATTTGTTCCACCGGGATGCCGTTTTTGATTAACAACTGGTAGTATTGATGAATAAGATTTTCAGGACTGTCTTTTAGTAAAGACTTTTTAGCCATTTGAAATACTCCCTGATTTTGTCAAACCATTTTTCCGTATATTTTTTGGTCGCAGCTTTGTAAAGTTCATACTTGACATCGTCATATCTTGCCTGGATGTGAAACCGTGTAATTTCGGCCAAGTCTTTCTTCTGATTTTCCGTCAAATCTATCTGAGCAATTTCGACAAGTTTGTTTAGATCATGGATACGAGGTGGAGCGACGTGGATTTTTTGAGCCGCCAATCCTTTCAGTAATTTCTCAAGCGCCAGTTGACCAATGAAAAGCGCCCAATCATAATGATTGGACTTTAACATATCTTCGGCGGTTTTTAAGTTTTTGTTGGCGCTTTGCCGCCAACGTCTGAGAAGATCTTTTTCGGTCATGGTTGTCTTGATTTTATCACAAATAATAGTTATGATCTACCAAATTGCTAAATTTTTTGCTACAATACTGGTCATTGTAGAAGTTTTGGGCCGTTAGCTTAGTTGGTAGAGCGCTTCCATGGCATGGAAGAGATCGGGAGTTCGAATCTCCCACGGTCCACCAGAGTTAGAATTCAGGCGGAAGAGGTTTCTCCTCCTGGAGAGGAGAAACCTCTTCATCAAGCAATAAATCCACTTTTCATGCTCACACAACATCATCCCTTACCGCGCGAAACCTTTGAGATTCTTTTAAAGCATGCGATTATGCCGACTTTTGATTTGCTTATCAATTACAATGATGAGGAATTATTTTTGTCAAACGCAAAATTGCGCCATATAAAAACGTGTGGGCGTTGCCTGGATTGCGCATGTATAAAGGAGAAACCATTGATACAACTTTAGAGCGCATCGCCAGGGCAGAGCTTGGGCTTACCATTGATCCCCGTGATAAAATCTTAGTGGGACAATTTACCCGTAAATTTAAAATCGAACTCAACAGACAAGATTTATCAACCGCCTATTTGATTAATCTAACAACAACTCAGGGAATAAGGTTAAACGCCGGCCATTTTTCGGAGTATACCCAAGTGACAAAGGCAGTTTTGCGCCCAACAGGTAGCATGTACGCCTATTATTTCAAAAAATATCAAGAGCTAAGTAAAGGAAATTTCCATGGAAAAGTATGACCCCCAAAAGATCGAATCTAAATGGCAGAAAGAATGGGAAGAGAAAAAGCTTTATAAAACCACTCAAGATAAAAGCAAACCCAAATACTACTGCCTGGATTTTTTCCCTTATCCTTCCGGCGCTTCTTTATCAGTCGGTCATTGCCGCAATTATGTCCCCACCGACGTCATTTCCCGCTATAAAAGAATGAAAGGATTTAATGTCTTACATCCCATGGGTTGGGATGCTTTTGGACTGCCGGCGGAAAACGACGCCATCAAGAAAAACATTCACCCCATGGATGCTATTTCCCAAAATGTGGCCAACTTTAAGCGTCAACTTCGTTTAATCGGAACCTCCTACGATTGGGAGCGGGAGATAAATTCCACCGATCCTTCGTATTACAAATGGACACAATGGTTGTTTTTATTGCTTTATAAACGCGGATTAGCCTACCAGGCGGTGGCGCAGCAGTGGTGGTGCCCTTCGTGTAAAACCGTTTTAGCCAATGAACAGGTGGAGGACGGAAAATGCTGGCGTTGTAGTAGCGAGGTGACCAAAAAGGGCCTTAAACAGTGGTTTTTTAAGATAACAGCCTATGCCGATCGGCTTCTTTTCGATTTAGATAAAATCGATTGGCCGGAAAAAATCAAACTTATGCAGCGTAATTGGATTGGTAGATCAGAAGGATTAATTATCAACTTTAAAATCGGAAGCGAGATTATTCCAGTTTTTACCACCCGTCCTGACACGATTTTTGGGGCAACCTTTTTAGTGCTGGCTCCAGAACATCCTTTGGTGAAAAAAATAGTTTCATCGCAACAGAAAGCAGAGGTTTTAAGATATACTGAGGTAACGAAAAAGAAAACGGAAATCGACAGACTGTCAGAAGAACGTGAAAAAACAGGTGTATTTACTGGTTCTTACTGCATCAATCTATTAAATAATAAATCAATTCCAATCTGGGTGGCGGATTATGTTTTATTAACCTATGGGACTGGAGCGATTATGGCTGTACCGGCCCATGACGAGCGCGATTTTGCTTTTGCCAAAAAATTTAAGCTGTCTATCAAAGAAGTTATAAAGCCGACAAAGGGATATCAATCTGAATTTCCCGCTCAAGTCTTTACCGAAAAAGGCAAACTGATTAATTCGGGCACGTTTGATGGTTTGACTTCGGAACAGGCATCCGAAAAGATAGCCCAAACGGTAGAGAAAAATGGGTGGGGACACAAAAAAGTGCAATATAAAATGCGCGATTGGTTGATTTCCCGCCAGCGCTATTGGGGGGCTCCGATTCCGATGATTCATTGCGAAAAATGCGGGACTGTTCCGGTGGCGGAAAAAGATCTGCCGGTTTTGCTTCCACGCCTCACTGATTTTGAACCGAGCGGGAGTGGTCGTTCTCCATTGTCCAGATATCCTGCCTTTGTAGAAACTGCATGTCCCGCGTGCGGTGGCAAAGCTCAAAGGGAAACCGACACGCAGGACGGATTTGCCTGTTCATCCTGGTATTTTTTGCGCTTTGTCTCTCCTCATCATGAGAATTTTGCCTTTGAGAAGCAAGCGACTAAATATTGGATGCCGGTGGATTTGTATGTGGGTGGTGCCGAACATGCGGTAATGCACCTTTTGTATGCCCGTTTTTACACCAAAGTGATGTATGATGCGAATCTGATTTCTTTTGATGAACCATTTACCAAATTAAAAAATCAGGGAATGATTTTGGCCTCAAACGGCAGGAAAATGAGTAAATCTTTAGGAAATGTTGTGACGCCCGACGAGACGGTGGAAAAATTCGGAGCGGATGCCCTGCGGATGTATGAACTTTTTATTGGACCTTTTGAACAGGAAATTGCCTGGAATGATAAAGGAATTAGGGGAACGAGACGGTTTTTAGATAAATATTGGAATTCTATCTTTGACACGGATAAATCGGCGGGGGACAGTCAAGACAGGGAAATTGTCAGCCTAAAGAATAAAACAGTCAAAAAGGTCGGGGAGGATATTGAAAAATTCAAATTTAATACCGCGGTGGCAACTTTGATGGAATTTTTGAATAAAATTTTGGGAAATAAAAATAATCTTTCGTCAAAGGTTAAAAATGATTGCCGAAAAACTTTAACCTTAATGTTAGCTCCGATCGTTCCGCACATCACTGAGGAAGTCTGGCAGAGAAAATACGGAGATAAAAGTCTAAAATGGTCAGTTCTTCAGCAGAATTGGCCGTCATACAACGATAAATTAATTCAGAATGAGGTTATAACTTTGGTCGTTCAGATCAATGGTAAAACCCGCGGGACCATCGCAATTGAAAAAAACACCGAGCAGGATGAGGCGCAAAAAATAATTTTGGCAGATAATAAATTCAGAAAATATTTTGACAGGCGAAAGATTAAAAAAATAATTTTTGTGCCGGGCAGAATAATTAATTTTTTACTGCTGTAATTCTTCACAACGGTCAACAGTAGCATTCTCTGGTTCCCTCTCAAAATGAATCTTCATGAGCTTGATACTCATGGGATCTTCTTTCGCTCGCCTGCCTGCCGGCAGGCAGGCTTCGCGAGTGATTTTGGCTTTAAATTGCTTTCGAGCAATTTCATCATATCTTAAGATCTTACGATCGGGGTAATTAACGCTCGCAAAATAATCATTGAATTTTTGAGGCATTTATGGTTTAATATTGCCTAATGTCTGGGAAAGATGGTTTCAATTTTTCTTTATTAATAGCAAGAATAGCAAATGTTAAAGATTATTTAAGCCAACGCCAAAAGCCAATTGGTTTGGTTTTACTTGGCTTAATAATTATTAGCGGTGGAATTTGGGGAGCGCTGAACTATAAGAAAAATCCCGAGATTAAAATTGTTGAAAAGACCGATCAACATCAGGAAACTGTCAGTCAAGATGAAAATCAAACGAGTAACAAAATTATAGTTGACGTTTCGGGAGCAGTTAAAAACCCCGATGTTTATTCACTGGACGAAAACTCAAGGATTCAAGATGCCTTAGATCAAGCCGGAGGTTTGAGTGAGGAGGCAGATTTGGATTTAATTTCCAAAAATATCAATTTCGCCGAAAAAATTTTTGACGGCCAGAAAATCTATTTTACCAAAAAATCAGCCGACAATAGTCAAAATCCCAACCAGGAAAGCTTTAGTCAAACCGAGACGGCTCCGTCTAAAATTAGCCTCAATAAAGCCAGTTATGAGCAGTTGGACTCTCTTCCCGGGATAGGCGAAAAAAGAGCCAAAGCCATCATCGACAATCGTCCCTATCAAGCCCTCGAAGATTTAATCACCAGAAAAATAATTCCCTCGTCAGTTTTTGAAAAAATAAAGGAACAAATCATTTTGTGAGTGTAAAAACAAAAGTAAAAGTAAAAGCAAAAGTAAAAGTAAAAGCAAAAGAGGATCACCCTCTAAAATAATTATGAAAATGCCGCCTTTGTTTTATACCTGCCTTTTTCTCATTTTTGGAATACTTATCAATGAATTTTTCTCGTCGAATTATTTATGGGTAGTGATCGGTATAGTTTCGCTGGCGATTATTTTTTTTAGAGTTGAGAAAAAATATCCTAAAATATTTTTCCTGATTTTTATTTTATTGCTGGCAGGGGGATTCATGCGGTCTGAATTATTTTTTAAAGATTTAGAAAAAGCGGAAAATCAATTCGGCAACCTTTATGGGAAAAATATAGTTTTAAGCGGAGTCGTGGACAATATTCCAGAGAAAAAGGCCTCTTCGCAAAAAGTTATTTTAAATAAATTAAAAATGGCATTTTCAGGAAAAGAGGAGTATTTGATTTCACAGCCGGGCAAGGTTTTGATCAAAACTACTAAGTTCCGAAATTACGAGTATGGTCAGATCCTGGAAATTACAGGCTTGATCGAAGAACCGCAGGATTTCGACGATTTTGATTATCGTGAGTATTTAAGACAGGATTGGATTTTTGGAATTTTGACTAATCCTCAAATTCAAGTCGTGGGAGTAGATCCGCGTAAGCAAATTATCCGTAATTTATTTCTTTTGAAAAACACCATTCAGGAAAAAACGAATCGCTTTTTTCCCGAACCGCAGGCTGCTCTTTTGAATGGAATGCTGCTCGGCATCAAAAGCGGCTTTGATGACGATTTTTCCAACAATCTTCGTCAAACGGGCCTTACCCACATCGTGGTCGTTTCCGGAACCAACATTTCTATTTTGCTTTTGCTGATGATGAGCTTTGTCTCGATTATAGGGAGAAGAAAAACAATTTTCTTAAGTTTAGCCGTTATTTTTATCTACATTATATTAGTAGGTTTCAACCCCCCGGCCTTGCGGGCATTAATCATGGGGGGATTGGTCTTGGCAGCCTGTCTTTTAGGAAGGAAATCCGCGGCTGTTATAACTCTTTTTGCCAGTGGGGGGGTGATGGTTTTTTTAAATCCCATGCTTTTTAAAAGCCTTTCTTTTCAACTTTCTTTTTTAACCACTCTTGGAATTTTGTTGTTTTATCAACAGGTTAACAGACTTTTGTTTTTCGTTCCACACCTTATCAGAGAAAACTTGGCAATCACTCTTTCTGCCCAAATTCTTATCTGGCCTCTAATTGCACAAACATTTAGCGAGATTTCGGTGATTTCTCCACTCACCAATGCCTTGGTTTTACCGAGTGTTTTTCCCATTACGCTTTTGGGAATTGTTTATGTTTTTCTGTCTTTTATATTTTCATTCTCAGCCAGGATTATAGGTTTTGTTCTTTTGCTCTTATTGGATTATTTTGTCACCTGTGTCAATTTTTTTGGGAAATTTTCTTTTGCAAGCATTGTTTTGGATATACGATCTGGGACATTTTATCTGATTTATTATTTATTAATTTTATTGTTCTATATTTATATCAGACATAAGAGAAAGGACGAATTGGTTGCCGATTTTTGAACGTTTTAAAATGCTTGCTGAAAAATTAAAATCCGCGAGGTTTTATACCCCCCCGAAGTATTTTGCAATTTTTTTGATTACGGTTTTCCTGGGTCTTTTTTTAATTTGGTGGGCGATTATTTCCTGTTTGCGGCAGCAGTTTGAAATTGATTTTTTTGACATCGGTCAGGGAGATAGTATGTTAATAAACATTCCTTATAATCAACAGATATTAATTGATGGCGGACCAGACTCAAAAGTCTTGAATTCATTGGGGGAGAAGATGCCTTTTTATGACCGGACTATAGAGCTTATAATTTTAACTCACCCTCATTCCGATCATATAAACGGTTTAATCGATGTTTTAAGCCGCTATAAAGTTGAGAAAATATTGCTCCCCAAAATAGAAAATAAACCGGCAGAGAAAGATACCGAAAGTTTGGATGAATTCATGAATCTGGCGAAAAAGAAAAGTATCCCTGTGTTCTTTGCCGATCAAGGTCAGGAAATTATAGTTAATGAGGAAATCAAAGGAGAAATTCTTTGGCCACTCAAAAATTTTCAATCGGATAATCTAAACGATTTTTCCGTTATTCTCAAATTGGATTATAAAAATTTTTGCGCCTATTTTACAGGGGATGCAGAAGCCGTAATTCAGCAGCAAATATTATCAGCAGAGAATCTTTCTGAGTGTCAATTATTGAAAGTGCCGCATCACGGTTCGAAAACGGCGCTGGAGGAAGATTTCCTGAAAAAAATAAATTCCAAAATGGCGGTCATTTCCGTCGGGAAGAATTCGTATGGGCATCCGGCGCAGGAAACTCTAGAAAAATTAGAGTCGCAAAAAATAAAATATTTCAGGACCGATCAGGATGGGATAATAAGGATCGGGAGTGACGGAATTAATTTTTGGAGAAAATAAATCTCCACTTAAATTAGATGTAATGTGCGATAATGACTGAAAATGTCATTTCGCACTACCAGTGTCATCCCGGACCTGCCTCGATGAGCAGGCGGGCTTGATCCGGGATCCCGTAGATGTTAAAGAAGTCTGACGGAATTTCTGGTTTTTAACCAGGGATTGCACGCTTTCGTCATTCTGGAGACAGATGAAACGACGACTCCAGAACCCAAAAAAACGATTCTGAGCTAAGATAAGAATGACGGAAAAGGAACAAGTCAGAACAAGCAGCAATTTGACACGATATGATACAATAATGAACTATGAGTTCGAAATCATTCGATTCATCCACGTCCGCCAGCTGGCGGACCGTGGTCTTCTCGACTGATTATAAAAATTTATTCCGACGTTTGAGAAAGGAAAAGTAGGAAGTTTATATACTCAACCTCAATTAAATTGCAAATAAAAGAAGTTGAGTATTCCCCAAATTACAACCTATTGTTTAAGGAATTTTTGCAAAATGGAGTAATTTGGGTATAATCTCAAAGTGAGCTGGGAAATAGTGGAATCCTGACAGATTAAAATTCCGAACGAGCCTTTCAAAGTCGGCAGATCGAAAAAATTGCGACAAGGTAAGCAAAAATTAGATCCGGCGGTCATGGACGCAAAAAACCATGGTAAAGCAAGAAGCCACAAAAAGGAAATAGGGTGGTACCGCGGGAGTTTTTCAAAACCCTCGTCCCTATCCGTAACAAAATACGGGTATTGACGAGGGTTTTTTAGTTAGCACAATCTAAACATAATCATATATAGAGAGACAAAGAAAGGAGAAATCGTCATGTTTTCCGTAACCTCGGAACACGGTTGTCTTAAGACCGTCCTGGTTTTCCAGCCAGGGCCGGAAGTGGAGCAAGGATTTCCGGGGCCACTTGCCCTCCATCCGTATTTGGGCAAAGAGTACTGGAACCTGTTCTCTGTCCAGCAGCAGTTTAACCGAATGGTTGAGCTGCTGCACCGAAAAGATGTTGAAGTTTTAGAGGTCCGTCAGCTGCTGGGGGAAATCCTGGAGGTTGATCTTCGGGGCGTACTTCAGGAAATTCTTGCTACACAATGCGACAACTATCTGCAGTATCGCGGTGGTTGGCCGAAGCCAGAGGAGGCAGTGGAAGATCTGATTGTTGGCGTTCCTCAGCCCATAGATCCCGTCCAAGGAGTGATTATCCTTCCACTCAAGTATGCTCATTGGGTGAGGGATCAGGCCTTTATAGTAGGTAAAGTGGTTTGTTTGAGCTCGGTGATTGAGCGTCGTCGTGGCGGAACGCAATTGATCAGGTCAGTTGTCCGACATCACCCGCGATTTGCCAACTGCCGAGTACTTGACTTTGAGACCTACCAGGGGGTCAAAGTTGAGGGCGGCGATGTAATGGTATTTTCGCCAGAAGTAGTGTTGATTGGTGCCATGAGTCGAACCGACTTCGAATCGGCAAGACAAGTGGCGTCAATTCTTTTACAAGAGGTGCCTCAGTTGCGGGTGGTCTATGTGGTGGAGATTTCTAAGTTGCAAGGAGTTATTCACCTGGATCAGGTCTTTGCCATGGTTGGGGATCGGGCGGCCTTGGCGATACCTTACGTTTTTGACGAACCGTTGGCGTATGTCCAGTTGGCTAAACCACTTGGTGACCGAATTCAGGCTGATACTGGGTGCAGTGAAAGCGATTTACCCTTCCAAACTATACCCGGCAGACTATGGGTAGTAGAGCGAGACAGAGTAAAAGAAGGGAAGCCGCTTTTACAACAACTGCGGACTGATGGGTTGCTTGACGAAACACTGTGGATCGGAGGTGGGCGAAGCGACTACCAGAATGAATTCGAACACTTTCGGGTAGCCTGGCGGGAGGCAACGCGGCAGGCGGGAAATGTGCTTTGTGTAGCTCCGTGGCAGATTCTTGCCTATGGAGGTAGAAATCCTAACACGGAGTCATCTCTGGGGCAATTCTTGCAACGTCAAGGAGGTGAACTGCTGACTTTTGATGGTTCGGAGCTTGATCGCGGCCAGGGCGGGCCGCACTGTCTAACTATGCCTTTGAGGCGAAGCTGAAGAAAGGAGTAAGAGAGATGAAAACCGTCAATTTAGTTCAGTTGCCGAATGGTGAGAGGGTCAACATTGTCCAGTCAGACTGTGTTTTGGCCGGGCGGCACGCAGATGCGGTTTGGGTGATGTTGGCTTGGTCGTCGGCCGCCGGCGAAATCCTGCAGGTTTCTCTGCAGGAGATCTACGCGAACATGGTGGCTGGCAATGCTTTCTTGGCGCTGCGGCATGAAGACGGATGTTTGGTGGGATATCAAACCTTTGGGTTGTGGCAGGAGGCGCGAATCCAAGAGCCACGCTCCAAGGTAGTTCTTCCGCCCTATCGCCAGCAGGGAGTCGGTACGGTTTTGAGCCAAGCCATCCTGGAGCTGATGATAGAGCAACGGCCGGAGTGGTTGGTGTTGGCACTCGCTTCAGGCGGCTCTGTGCCCATCTGGAAAGGCAAGCTTGGTTTTGTGGAAGTTGACCAGCACCTGCTTCCTGATTGCCTGTGGTCGATCTGCAACCTTTGTGCTAATCACGAAGCGGCTCTGGCTGCCGGCAAGAAATGCTGTGCGCCTGCCTTGGTTTGGCCTGGGAACCAACGCGGGCAAATGTTGATCGAAAAATCTCGGAAGTAATCCGAAACTCCAGGAAGAAGTGGGGCAGGGCTCCTACCCTTTGCAGGGTAGTCTAACGCAATCCCATAAGTCCCCACTTCCGATTCTTATTTTACTAAGAAATTGGTTAAAAAACAAACATTAAAATATAAGGATTTCGTTGAAATAAGAGGAGTTAACTATGGATTCAATCAAAAACTTTATTAATTACAAACAGAAAGAAATCATCTTATTGGTCAAAAAATTGATTTCAATTCAGAGCTTTAGCGGCCAGGAGTTGATGATTGCTGATTTTATTGCCAAATTTATAGCCGAAGAAGAGATTAAAGTGATTAAACAAAAGCATGATCAGACGAACAATGTGATTGTCATCATCGGTAAAGGTGAACCAACCCTGATTTATAACGGTCATCTGGATACGGTTTGCCCAACAGCAGAAATGTGGAAAATCACCAAACCATTGATACCGCTTGAACAGGATGGAAAGATTTTTGGTTTGGGCAGTACCGATATGAAGGGAGCCTTAGCTTCTCTGATCTTTGCCGCTTTTTATTTAAAAGAAACAGATTTTCAAGGAAAATTGATTTTGGCGCTGACCGCCAAAGAGGAAATTGATGGTTCCGGTACCAAGGCTTTTTTGGATTATGGGGTAAAAAAGAAGATTTTTACGATTCAAAAGACTGCGGCTTTAGTAGCGGAGGCGACGGCCATGCAAATGGTTTCCGTAGGTTGCAGAGGAAGCGCTTTCATAACAATTCAAGTGAAAGGCAAGGGCGGCCATTCGGCCAATCCTGACAAAACCAAAAATCCGATCGGGAAATTAGCAGAAATCATTCTCGATTTGCCAAGTTTTGTCGCTGACTTGGGAAAAAACTATAAAGACGAAATCTTGCCCTTGCCTACTGCTACACCGACTGCTTTTTGGTCAGGAGTTGTAAGCAAGGGAAGCGAGGTTTTAACTACAAAGAAAAATAGTGTTCCGTATCTTGCAGAAGCCATTTTTGATTTTAGGAATACGCCAAGGCTGACTGAAAATAACTTTGAAGATTTTAAAAAAGAACTAAATCAGTTTTTAAAAAAGTTTAGTGCCGACGGTTTTAAAATTACCTGGGATTTTACCGCAAAACCAGGAACTGGTCACAAAATTGATCCTAACCACGACTTAATCAAATTAGCTAAAAAAACCTTAGAAGAAAATCTGGGAAGAGAAAATATCAAAATTGGCTTTGAGCAGGGTTCAAACGACGCCGCTGCTTTTGGGAATGTGGGCATCCCTGCAGTTAATAAAGTTGGCCCGGGAACAATTGGAGTTAACCATAAAGCCGATGAATATGTTGAGATTAAAAATATCCTTTTGGCTACAGAATTCTATATCAAATTTGCCCTAAATTACTTTAACCATTTTGGAGGCAAAAATGTCAACCCAAAAAATTGAAAAATTATGGGGTTTGGCTTTTCAACAAGAACCCGCCGAATCAATCATTAAATTTACCGCCGGTAGAGACGTTTTTGGCATTAAAGCCGCCGACTATAAGCTTTTGCCCTATGATTTTTGGGGCAATAAAGCTCATTGTGTCATGCTTTCCAAACAGGAAATTATCGGGATAAAAGATGCTCAAGTAATTTTACAGGGCTTAGCACAAATCGAAAAGCTGTCAAAGGAAGGAAAATTTTCCCTTGATCCTGCCAAAGAAGACGTACACACCAATATTGAGTCGTGGTTGATTGAAAAATACGGAATAGAGTCGGCCGGAAAATTGCATACCGCCAGATCAAGAAATGATCAGGTTGTTCTTGATCTAAGGCTATACCTGCGTGATCAAAACCTAAAATTGGTTTTACAAAATATCAAACTTGTCGAAGGCCTGATAACACAAGCCCAAAAGTTTAAAGATTGTCTGGTCCCGGGTTTTACCCACCATCAACACGCGATGGTTACAACCTTTGGCCATATTTTACTGGCTTTTGCAACAATGCTTGCCAGAGATAATCAAAGGTTATTGCATTGGTTTAACCTTCATAACTTCAATCCTTTAGGAAGTGTCGTTGGCTATGGTACCAGCTTTCCCATTGATCAAAAATTCACTTCCCAACTTTTAGGTTTTGACAGAGTCGAGATTAACTCACTGGACGTGATTACTAATAGATGGGAAGCCGAGGCGGATTTAGCTTTTGCCATAAGCGTTTTAATGAACCACCTTTCAATCTTGGCAGAAACACTAATTCTTTTTTCGATGCCGGAATTTAAGATGCTGAAACTGGCTGATCAGTTTTCGACTGGCAGTTCGATTATGCCCCAAAAGAAAAATCCCGACCCCCTTGAAGTTATCAAGGGAAAAGCCGGTCTGGCGGCAGGCTTGGTGCAAGGCCTACTTAGCATTGGTAAGGGTAGTTTCATTGGTTATAACAGAGATTCACAATGGACCAAATATCTTATTTTTGACCTGCTTGATGAATGTTTGCCGGCGCCAGGGGTGATGAAAGAAGTAATTGAGAACCTAAAGGTGAACAAAGAACAAATGAGAAAATGGTGTCAGGTTGGTTTTATTGGCGCCACCACCCTTTTGGAGCAGCTGGTTTTAAATTTTAAAATTCCTTTCAGGAAAGCCAAAATGGTTATGGAAAAAGCAGTCAAATACTCAGAAGGAGAAGAAAAAGTGACCAGCGCTGCTTTAAAAAAGTCTTTGGAGGAAGAGGAGATGGCCATTAATCTGGCGCAAAAACAAGTTGATCAATGGCAAGAACCTGATGAAATTGTCAAATTAAACAAGTCTTTGGGCGGGCCGGGACCTAAACTTTTGCATAAAAATAGTAATGACCTTCTTCTACAAATTAAAAAACAACAAAAGTGGGTAGAAGGAAAAGTTACCCAAAAGAAAAAATCAATTGAGTTTTTAAACCAGCAAATTAATGAAATCATGGAGGCGTAACTATGAAATATCGATGGCGATGGAGGAATTTTTAAAGAAATCAATCTTTATACTTAAGTTTAAAAAGAAAGGAATTATTCGTGGAATCTAAAAAAGAATATTTCAAAATTGCCTCACACGAAGGGAAAAAAGGAGAAATTAAAAAAGTGGTTCTTCTTTACTCCGGAGGACTGGATACTTCTTGTATGCTGAAGTGGATCCAAGATGAATATCAATGTGAATTGATTGCTCTTACTCTTGATTTAGGGCAGCAGTTAGGAGATTTGGGGAAGGCAAAAGAAAAAGCGCTTAAATTGGGGGCAAAAAAAGCATATCTTTTGGATTGCCAAGACGAGTTTGCTGAAGAATATATTGCCAAGGGAATTAGGGCCAATGCCACGTATCAAGGAGACTATCACTTAAGCACCCCCTTGGGAAGACCGCTACTGGCCAAAAAAGCGGTAGAGATCGCAAAACTGGAAGGAGCCGATGCGATTGCCCACGGTTGTACCGGTAAAGGTAATGATCAGGTTAGAATTGAGACTTCTGTCCTGTGTTTCAATCCAGATATCAAGATTATTGCACCAGTTAGAGAATGGGCGATGGGCAGGGACGAGGAAATTGAGTATGCCAAGAAAAACAATATTCCTATTACCAAAGCCTTGGATAAAACCCAGGAATGTCCCTATAGCGAAGATGATAATATGTGGGGTGTAACCTGGGAAGGGGGCGAGATCGAAGATCCTAAACTAGAGCCCAAACTTGATAAAATTCTTCAAGTTTGTAACCTTCCAGAAAAGGCGCCTGACCAAAAAGAGGAGATAGAGCTTTATTTTGAAAAGGGTATACCCACTCACCTCAACGGCCAAAAAATGAAATTGGCAGAGCTGATTATGAAATTAAACAAGATAGCTGGGAAACACGGTGTAGGCTATACAATTTTGATTGAAGACAGGCTGGTCGGTCTTAAAGTGAGAGGGGTTTATGAACTTCCTGCCGCGCATGTTATTACGATGGCTCATTACAATCTCGAAAAATTAGTTTCCACCCAGGAAGAGAATGCGTTTAAAGAAATCGTGGATTCGAAATGGGCCCATCTATGTTATAGCGCTAAATGGATGGAGCCGACGATGAGCCATCTTAACGCCTATATTGAAGATATGAATCAGAAGGTAACCGGTAAAGTGAAGTTAAGTCTTTACAAAGGTAAGGCGGAGGTGGTGGCGGTTGATTCACCCAACTCCTTGTTTGATCTGAATTTGGCCACCTTTAATAAGAATGCCAAGTTTAATCAAAATTCATCGGCTGGGTTCATTGAAATCTATGGACTGGGTATGAAAACCGCCTGGAGTATTAAGAAAGCAAAAGAATAGCTAATGACATAAAAATTGAGGGGGAGGACGTTTTTCTCACGAAGGCATCCTTCTCCTAAATCATTTTCTATTTAAATTAACCCTTACGAGCAGAATTAAAAAATGATATGATTTAACCGCCATGGAAAATTCTAGCGAACTAACAATTTCCTTCCAAATCAAACAAGCTATTCTACAGTCATTATCTGGAGTCTTTAGTTCTCAACGGGCGGGATTGCATATGGAAGATATTCATCTTGAACACCCGGCGGATGAAAACCATGGTGATTTTGCTACCAATTTAGCCTTAGCCTTTTTGAAGAAAAATTCCAGCCAATTAGCTAAAGAAAATATCAAAAACCCCCTTGAGCTTGCTCAAGCAATTTCCCAAAAAATCAAATTAGATTTCATCAAAAAAATAGAAGTTGTCAAACCAGGCTTTATTAATTTTTGGTTAACGGAAGATTTCCTTTTTTGTCAGTTGGAGGAGGCGATCGCTAAAAAAGGCAATTACGGCAGGAGAGAGGCTAACGGCCAAAAAATCATGGTTGAGTTTGCCCACCCCAACACCCACAAACTTTTCCATATCGGGCACTTGCGCAATATCACTTTGGGCGAATCAATCTGTCGGATTTTAGAATTTGGCGGTTACACAATTTTTCGTACCAATTACCAGGGTGACGTGGGTATGCATATCGCCAAGTGTTTATGGGCAATTATAAATACTGAAAATTATCGAGAAGAAATAAATGAATTGAAAACTCTTGATCAAAAAATTAATTTTTTGGGTCAAGCTTATACGGTTGGGAATAAAGCTTACGAAACCGATGAAAAAGCCAAAATTGAAATTCACAGGATAAACGAAAAAATATATACCCGCGATCGCGAAATTTATGTTTTATGGAAGCAAACGCGCCAGTGGAGTTTGGATTACTTTGACAGAATTTACAGAAGACTTTACACTAGTTTTAACCGCCTGTATTTTGAAAGTGAAGTTTGGGAGTCAGGGAAAAAGATAGTTCTGATGTTTTTAAAAAAAGGTGTTTTTGAAAAAAGCGAGGGAGCAATTATTTTCCGCGGAGAAAAATACGGGCTTCATAATCGAGTCTTTATCAATAGTCAAGGATTACCAACCTATGAGGCCAAAGATATGGGTTTGGGAAATTTACAGTTCAACGACTGGCAGGCCGATCGTTATATTCATATAGTCGGGCCAGAGCAAAGCGGTTATTTCGAAGTCGTTTTTAAGGCTTTGGAATTTGTCAAGCCGGAGATGAAAGGAAAAGAATATCACCGTTCTTACGGTTGGGTAAGATTAAAAGAAGGAAAAATGTCATCACGGGCCGGTAATGTAGTAACCGGAGAAAGTCTCTTGGAAGAGGCAGAAATAAAATTATCCAGCAATTTTAAGTTCGATTTTAAAGAACAAGATAAGGAAAGAATTTTGGAAGAAATAGCGATTGGAGCAGTCAAATATTCGATGTTGAAATATTCACCCGAAACTGAGTTTGTGTTTGACATGCAGGAATCAATTTCCTTGGACGGAAACTCAGGCCCTTATTTACAATATACCCATGCGCGTTGTTTGTCTGTTTTGGAAAAGGCAAAATTGGGAAATGATCTTCAAAAAACGGGGCTGAAATTTGAGAGATTGGAAGCCGCTGAAAAAGCTATCTTGCGCAAAATATATCTTTTTCCAGAGGTAGTTTACGACGCGGCTCAACGTCTATCGCCAAATATTATCTGTAATTATCTTTATGATTTAGCCCAAAAATACAATCTTTTCTATAATGAATATCCCATTTTACGAGCCGAGAAAAAAATAAAGATCTTCAGGGTAAAGCTAACCTTGGCGGTTAACCAGCTTTTGGAAAATGGATTATTTTTGTTAGGTATTAAAGCTCCGGAAAAAATGTAGGGAAGAACTCAAAAGTCAAATATCAAAACTGGGAAGAAACCACAAAGCCCAAAGCCCAAAGCCCAAAGCCATGGAAACCTAAAGGTTTCCACTACACGGGGCGGGTACACTTGTAGCGGCGAACGCAAGAATCGCCATCATTAGAAGATTCAAAATTTGAAATTTAAGGACCAAAAGGCTTCACAATAACCCAAAAACAGGTTCAACCTGTATGAAAACCAGTCACCGTCAATCAAAAAATAATTTTGCCCGATGGATGCAAAAGATACCAGCCTTTTTCAAAGTGCTGGGATTTATTATTTTTTTAACACTTATTTTTATTATCATTTATGGACCTCAAAAGGCTTGGTGGGAGGCGAAATCAGAAATTGAGGGATTTGTCAGCCCCACCGGTTATGCCCAGTCATTTATTGATCCGCTTTTAAAATCCGGGCCAAAAGATCAGCCGAGCGAAATTCAGTTTAAGGTCGGATTGGTATCAGACTCGCACGCGGATGCCCAGTATTACCCGAAAATCCTGGAAAAAATTAAAGAAGAAAAGGTGAATTTTATCATCCATCTGGGTGACTTTGTGGATGCGGGCTCGATCAAGGATTTGACTGAGGCCAAAAAATTATTAGACGATTTAGATATAAAATATTATACGGTCTGCGGCAATCATGACCATAATTTTTGGCCGGTTAGGGAAACAAAAAATTACCAGTCAGTTTTCGGCGACCTCTATTATTCTTTTGATTATCAAAATGTCCATTTTACAATTCTGAACAACAGCAGCGAATATACCGGGGTCAGCCCAGAACAAATGGAATGGTTTAGAAGTGATCTGGGTGGTGATCACAGCCAACTTAAATTTGTTTTGATGCATATTCCTCCATATCACCCCTATCTTTCCCATACCATGCAAAGTGGGGAAGTGGAGATTCAAAATCAGGCTGATGAAATTTTAAAGATAGCCAGTGATTATCATGTCAGCGAAATTTTCTCCGGTCACCTGCACTCTTTTTCGCGTTTTGTCGAACCATCAAACAAAATTAAAATCACGGTGGTTGGGGCGGCCGGATCGGAAAGAAATCCGTTTCCCAGCTATGCCATTTTGACGGTTTATAATGATGAGACTTATGAAGTAGAATCATTGTTTTTGACGGAATCGGTTCAATAATAGATTTATGCGTAATTCGTAAAAACCCTGGAGGTTTCTCCTCTT
>Ga0100387_10001498_pt1 | contig 19795 bp, 18 predicted proteins | sample CryGeymeta201511_FD_81547 | JGI IMG/M metagenome (GOLD analysis project Ga0100387, IMG submission 81547) | Groundwater microbial communities from Crystal Geyser aquifers in Utah, USA - Crystal Geyser metaG 2015-11 | ecosystem: Environmental > Aquatic > Deep subsurface > Groundwater | place... | reverse complement strand
AGTGATACAACCTATAATCCGGCACTGGAAATTGATGCCAGCCACAGGATATACCACGGACTGAAGGAGTCGAAGATTATTGTCATGGGTGATATTTTGCAAAGCTTTGAAAATTATTTTAAGGCTTATTTTAACAGCACTATGATGCACGATCCATTGACTTTTTCTGACGTCATCGAACCTCAATTTATCAATCTTGAAGAGAGAAAAATTACCATGGCAGAAAGTGGTATCATGAATTATTCAGATAAAGGGCTTTTGCAACGAGTGAGCGTTGGTGCCGACTACCCGGGTTTTATGGAATTTCTTGAACACAGACCGTCTTTCATCTAAAATATCTCTTATGTCCAATCCGCAATTAGTTGAATTTCAAACATCAGACAAACTTAATCTTCCGGGACTGTTCTACGAGCCTTTTAGAAAAACGGATAAAGCTGCGCTCTATCTGCATGGCAATGGAAGCTCATCCGTTTTTTATGACGTTACAATCATGAACTTTTTAGGATCCGAACTCAATTTACATCAAATTGCTTTTTTGCCGTTTAACAACCGCGGAGCAAATTATATTACCAAACTTCGAGTTGATGATGAGCATAAAAAATGGATAAAGATTAGCACGACCTATGAACTTATTCGTGACTGTATTTATGATATTGACGCGGCGGTTTCATTTCTCAAAAGTCGGAATTATCGGGAATTTTATCTCATCGGCCACTCGACCGGAGCCAACAAAATTTGTGTTTACAACTATTACAAACCGCAAAACAGTATATCAAAGTATATCTTGTTAGGCGGTGGAGACGACACCGGAATTTATTACAAACAACTAGGACCCCGAAAATTTAGGTTAGCACTCCAAAAGGCGAAACAAGAGATTCAAAAAGGAAACGGTGGAAAACTCGTGCCAAAATATCTGGTTGATTATCTTTTTTCCTACCAGTCCTTATATGACACACTTAATCCCGATGGAGACTATAACATTTTCCCATTTTTAGAATCCCTAGAAAAGATAAAGTTATCAAAAAAACCGCTTTTTCGTGAATATAAATCAATCACTAAACCAACATTGGTTATTTATGGCAGTGATGACGAATATTGTTACGGGAAAGTCTCGGAAATAATAGAGACATTAGGCAAGATGTCAAGCGTTCCTGGGAAATTCAAACTTCAAATAATAAACGATTGCGATCACGGATTTGACGGGAAAGAGGGAGAGCTGGTGGATATCATAACCCGATGGTTGAGCGCGTGATTGGGTTTGAGGATTCTCAAAGCATATCCAGAGCTTGAGCCAGATCGACTCCGCGATAATTGGTTGCCCGCATCCGCGACAGATAAAATAAGTTTTTATTTGACTGAGAAGTATTACTGATAGTTGAAACTCCGGCCAAATACCCAGCCTCTTTTAGAAGTTTAATGGATTGTTCATCAAAGGCTCCATAAGGGTAAGCAAAGCTTAGGATTTGAACGTTAAATTTTTTTTCGAGGTTGGCTTTGCTTTCGAAAATTTGCTTTTTAGCAGTTTCTGAACCAGTGTTTTTCAGATAGGCGTGATTTAAAGTGTGGAATCCGATCTCAATCAGAGCACTGTCAATCATATCTTTAATCTGATCCGAGGTCAGGTAGTCATTCCGGTCAATAAAATCCGAGATGATAAAAACGGTAGCCTTAAGCTGATATTTTTTTAGAAGCGGAAACGCGAATTCATAAAAATCGCGGTAGCCGTCGTCGAAGGTTAGGACCACACTTTTCTCTGGCAGTTGAATGCGTTGGTTGGTAAGGTTCGGTATTTCCTTCACCCAAAAAGATTGATAGTCTTCTTTTTTCAACGTTTCGAGCTGAGCTTCAAATTCTGACGGAGTCACATTCAATTTTAGGCGCACCGAATCATTTGTATCAACAACATTTTCGACATAGTGATACATGAAGATAGGGAGCTTTATAGTTTTGTTTTCATTGTGGTCGGTAATCTCTTGGGAGGCATCTTGCTTGGTAGAATAGTTTTCCTGAGGTTTCCATGAACCGAGATCAAATAGAGAGTGATGGGTGGAATTAAAGTCTGATGGCGGATTATGTACAGAGTAGTACGTGTATACATCTTTACGGTTGAGTTGCAGAATGACCCCAATGATTAAAGTTGATAACAGGAAGGATGGACGGGCAAAAAAGAAGATTTGCCCTGTGACGCGTCAAGCAGCCTTTTTTTAACATTCTAATTTTACCGTGGATTGTTGGATACATATGGACTCGATACTTCAAAAATGAGCTAAGGCAGGTTTGGTGAGGTGTCACAATTTTAATTTGAGAGTCCAATTTTAGGATGTGACACCTGTGGGCTACCCCGATAAATTTTCTAGGATGATTTTAGCAAAATTTTTTGGATTTTCAGCCAACGCAACATGTGAAAGATCCTTCATTTCTATAATCGCAGGAGAGAACCACGGGTTTACCCGTGGGTGAATCCTTCAAAAATATTCAACGAAGTCGCCCGCCGATTCGGCGGGAACCTGCGATTTCAGAGTACCACGGCTTTAGCCGTGGGAATCTATATATTTAGCTTTGGGTAGAATTTCAAAAGCCAAAGTTTTCATCAAGGAGGCAGGAACAATATCGTCTTTTCCGCAACCGATAACAACCGTTTCATGGATAATTTTTTTAAAATACTGAGTAAAATCGGATTTTAAATATTCTATTCCGAATTGAGCTGAATGGAGATCTAGATTTTGAAAGCTGATCTTCACTTCTTTTTCAATTTGATTAAGGGCTATTCTGTTAATAATGTCATGCAACTGTACATATAAAATATATTTGTATAGTCTTTTAATTAGAAAAGCGGAGATTGGATAATTATTGGCGATCTTGGCCATATAGTAAAGTTTTTTGAATCTATTTTCCACAGTTCTTCCACAATAAGGAGAGGATTGAACGATAATTTTATCTATTTTTTCCGGATAAGAGTAGGCTAGTAAAAGAGCTAACGTTCCTCCAGCAGAAACCCCGCAGAGATTGATTTTTTGATCAGGATAGATTTTGTCTAAAAGCTCTTTCAGGATGTTGACGTAATCAGAAACCCCCTTTTTGTCCGGTGTTTTGAATTTTGACTTTCCCATCCAACCCGGAAGATCAAGAGCCGTCACCGCAAAGTTGGGTGCAAGATAAGGCTCGAGAAGCAAAAAAATGCTGGCTGGAAAAGGGAAACCAGGCAGAAGAACCAAAGGCTTTCCTCTTCCGAAAGAAATGGTATGTATCTCGGCCAACTCAAGATCGATTTTTGCATCCGTCATAATAATGAGTATAACCTTTGGGGTCTACCTTTTTCAATGGTATATGGTATGATCAAAGTTAAAAGTAAAAAGTTAAAAGTAAAAACGTAGATGGCTACTGGCTTTTGGCAACTAGCAACTGGTATCCACCGAAAACAAGAGGTTTCTCCTCTTTAAAGAGGAGAAACCTCTAACTTCTCTACAGCTGGCGGATCGAGGGATCTCTTCATTTCACCTCATTTTCCCAAGGGATCCTCACGTCGCCCCCCGCCGATTCGGCGGGGACTCCTCAGGATGACATAAAAAAGGGTAGGAATGATACCTCTAGTTGGCGAAGTCATGAAATAAAGAATACAATTAAAATATTTTTAGGTGATTAATCCTAAAATACCTATGAAAAATGATTTTTCGCTTTTTTCTGTCAAAAATGAGAGTGAAGTTTTAGAGGAACTGAACGTTGATTTTGAGAAGGGTTTATCGCATGAGGAAGCCGAAAAAAGAAGGCAAAAATTTGGATTAAACGAAATCACCTCCCATGAAATCACTTGGCGCGACATTTTTTTGCGCCAGTTTAAGTCTCCCTTCATCTATCTTTTAATTGTCGCCTCATTCCTGTCTTTTATCTTTAGTCAGACGATTGAAGGGGTGATGATTATCATCTTCGTGGCCATAAACAGCGGTCTGGGATTTTTCCAGGAGTATCATTCTCAGAGAGCCATTAAACTTTTAAAAAAATTTATTATTTCCCATGTCAAGGTAATACGCAATGGGATTGAATCCGTGCTGGATAGCCGACAGTTGGTTCCCGGAGATGTGGTAGTGGTTAAGCCGGGTGATATTCTGCCAGCCGATCTGCGGTTTTTGGAAACGGAAAACTTATTTGTTGATGAATCGATTTTAACCGGCGAATCGAACTCGGTCGAAAAAAATAGTAAACCTTTAAAAGAGCCGGCTCGGGAGGTTTATCAGGCTTCAAATATCGGCTTTTCCGGTACAGCGGTTGTTAGCGGTTGCGGAAAGGGAGTGATTGTAAATAGCGGGTACAATACTAATATCGGCGATATCGTCAAGCTTACCGCTGAGACGGTGCATATCAGCAGTTTTGAAAAAAGGATTGCCAGATTCAGCAAGTTCATTCTCAGGCTTATTTTTCTAACTTTAATCTTTGTGTTTTTGGCCAATATTGTAATTCGGGGCGGAAGGGTGGATTTTGTTGAGTTAGTTGTTTTTTCCATTGCTTTGGCGGTGAGTGTGATTCCCGAGGCTTTGCCGGTTGTTACCACCTTTTCCTTATCTCAGGGGGCTTTAGAGTTAGCCAGAAATAAGGTGGTAGTTAAAAGACTTTCCGCCATCGAAGATTTAGGCAGTATCGAGATTCTCTGTACGGATAAAACCGGGACTTTAACTAAAAACGATCTTACTCTTGAAGAAATTTTTTCAAACAATCCACCTAAAACTTTTTTCTGGTCGAAACTCGCCAGTTTTTACCTAGGCGAAGAGAGAGCAAAAGCCAAAAGCGCCTTTGATCTGGCTCTCATCAAAAATCTAACTTCTTCGGAAATCAGGAAATTTGATGAGTATCAAAAAGTCGATGAGATTCCTTTTGAATCTGAACGCCGCCGAGATAGTGTTTTGGTGAAAAACCAAGATAGTTATTTCTTAATCGTCAAGGGAGCGCCCGAGGAAATTTTGAAAAATTGCACCAATGTCGATCATTTAAGTCAAAAAGAGATTGAAAAGTGGATGAGCAATGAGGGGGTAAACGGAAGAAGAGTGATCGCAGTGGCCTTAAAAGAGATGAAGGGAAAAATCAAGAAAGAGAAGGCTTTGCAGGAGAAAGATTTGTATTATTTAGGCAGCCTGTCTTTTTCCGACCCGTTGAAAAAATCGACTATTGAAGCGATCCAAAGAGCAGAGCAGCTTGGAGTCGGCATAAAAATTTTGACTGGTGACAGAGGGGAAGTGGCGGGGTCAGTGGCCTATCAGATTGGACTGACTAAATCATTGGCGGAAAGAATCACCGGCGACGAATTCGAAAGATTAACCGATCGTGAAAAACATGAGGCAGTAGAGAAATTTGCGGTTTTCGCCAGGATTACCCCCCAGCAAAAATATCGAATCATCGAGTTGCTGCAGGAAAAACATGAGGTTGGATTTTTGGGAGAAGGGATCAATGACGCGCCGGCTTTAAAGATCGCGGACGTGGCCATAGTCGTTCCCGAGGCGGTGGATATTGCCAGAGAAGCGGCGGACATCGTGCTTTTAAACCGCAGTCTCGAAGTGATTATCGGCGGAATTAAAGATGGACGCAAGGTTTTTGCCAACACCTTAAAGTATATAAAATCAACCCTTTCATCCAATTTTGGAAATTTTTACGCCATCGCCTTGATTTCCTTGATGATTAATTTTTTGCCGATGACCTCTCTCCAAATCCTTCTTATCAACCTTCTCTCGGATTTTCCGATGATTGCGGTTGCCACAGATAAAGTGGACGAGGCGGAACTGAAAAAACCCAAGGGCTATAATTTCAAAGACATCGTGCTTTTGGCTATGATCTTAGGGCTTATCAGTACCGTTTTTGATTTCATCTTTTTTGGGATTTTTAATTCCGGCAGCCCATCTTCGCTCCAAACCTACTGGTTTATCGGCAGCATTTTAACGGAGTTGATCTTGATCTATTCGATTCGGACCAGACTTCCTTTTTACAAAGCCCCAAAACCTTCCAAGATTTTACTTTATCTTACAGGATTGGCGGGCATCGTCACCATCGTTATACCCTTTACCGCTGCAGGCCAGAAAGTTTTTGATTTTGTGAAGCCCAACTTCGGCAACCTCTTTTTAATCTTAGGCCTGGTCGGGATTTATTTTGTCTTAACCGAGAGCGTAAAAATCCTTTATTATAAACATACGATTGACCATAAAGAAAATGGAAGAGGTTCCTCGATCCGCCAGCTGGTGGACTCGGGATGACACGGCGCTTCTCCCCTCTCTCTTTAGGAGAGGAATAGGGTGAGGTTTTTTTGACTTGTCCGTCATGCCATACGGGATCTCCGCCAGCTGGCGGACAGGCTCACGTCGTCTCGCCATGGCGGGACTCCTCAGGATGACGGTTCGTCAAATACCCCCTTGACTTTTTCTGAAAATGAGTTACCTTGTAATATTCAGATTGGTAATATTTATGCAGGAAGAATTTAACGAAAAACCTCCGAGTTCTTACCCCAACCATCTTGGTTCTGGAAAGATGGTTTCTTTAATTGGTCAAAAAAATTTCCTTCCCGCAAGCCTATTTAACCAGTATAGTTTCGGGTTTGGTAAAATTGCAGAAAAAAAGCCATCTACGCATTGTCAGATTTGGAACGAGATTGCCAGTTCATAATCCTTTGGCTTTACAGGAATGGCACTATTCTCTTCTGGCCCAAGTTAACAATCCTTATCTCATGGTACATATTAATCACCCGGCAGAATTATCAGAGCAGACCTTGCAAGTGCTAACCAATTTCCGCAAAAAGGCTAATGCTACCGTTTTAAGTCAAACGGTTCTTTTGAAAGACATGAATGATAACACCGAGATTTTGTATCAGCTGTTTGTCAAAATGGCCGAAGAGGGAATCCAGCCGTACTATGTTTTCCAAAATGATCCTGTCTTTTGGGCGAGGCACTTCACGGTTCCAATCAAAAAAGCCATCCGGATCTGGCAGAGATTGCGGCCGCGCCTTTCGGGCTTGGCGGCTTGCGCCAGGTTGGTTATTGACACTTCCTTCGGGGCCGGCAAAATTCCCATTCCGGAAGGCGAAGCCTGGGAAGTTGATTATTCCCACTTTTTTGATTTCAACAAGCAAAAACACCCCCTTAAATAACTCAAAAGTCAAAAGTCAAAGGTCAAAGGTCAAGAGCTTCTGGCTACTGGCCAACTGGCCAAAGACAAGTCAAAAGTTAAAAGTAAAAAGACCTCGTCCATGGGGAACGTGGTAGAACGGACGGGATTCCCTTGTCAGGCGGGAATGACACAAAGACCTCACCCAGCCTCTTCCCTCATCAAGCCCGCCTGCCGGCGAGGCAGGTACGGGACAGGCTCTGCAAGGAGAGGGAAGCAATGTCAGTGCCATCCCGCCGTCAAAATACACAATGAATATCCAAATCCCGCTTGACCTAATCTCTGAATATATCTACAATAATAATTAAGAGTTATTTTGCGAGCGTAAGCGAGCAAAAGAAGATCCCATGAGTATCAAGCTCATGGAGATTCATTTCAAACCTTTATGCTTAAAAAGCTTGCCAAACATCTAGCCCTATTGCTTGGTATTTTGCTTGGAGCGACCCTTCTGGTATTTCTTTCCCGTACCCATTTTTGGATCAACTTTAATATCTATCAGGGCATTCCGGGTTTAAGCCCCATCGAGTTCACCATTGATACCTCCGGCAATGTCGGCGTCGGGACGACGGGACCTTTAAGAAAGCTCGATGTAATTGGGCAAATTAGTGCTCGCAATTCAGTAGCTAATGATATTGAGATAACTTTAGGAGCTGATGCCAATAGTACCAATATCTATTCCAGTTATGGCACGACCGGAAGTTTTAAACCCATGTATTTCTGGGTTAACAACGGTATAAAAATGGTTCTTGATACAAGCGGCAACGTTGGCATAGGGACGACGAGTCCTAGTCAAAAATTAGAAGTGAACGGTCGGATTCGCATGGACATCTGGACAGCCGACGGCGATGTTGTGGTTTACAAGAATCCCTCAGGCGATATTGGGCTAAATTCTTCGGATCTTCGCTTAAAAAAGAACCTGGAACCCATCTCAAGCGCCCTGGATAAAGTGCTGGGACTGACCGGTTACCTTTACAACCCCGTGGGAGAGCCGGATGGAGCCAAGAAACGTCTGGGTGTCGTGGCTCAAGACTTAATCGCGGTCGGCCTGTCGGAAGTCACCTATACCTTTACCAATGAGGCAGGACAAGAATATTTTGGCGTGCATTACGAGAAATTAACCGCTCTCCTTGTCGAAGCAGTTAAAGAGTAGCAACTTGAGATTGAGCAGTTGAAACTAGCTTCTGCCAGCGCTGGAAATTTTGATGCCGAAACCATTTTTTCCAAAACCCGCGAGCTTGAAGCTACTCTGAATCAAGAGATGGCCGACCGTCAGATTCTTTCCTCGCGGGTTGATCAATTGGTAGGCAACCTCAACTTGTTCACACAAGAACTTGACGGGTTGAAAAAAGAAGCCTCTCAGGCCACATTACTGGCTAAGTTAGACCTTTCCTTAACAGCTGAGGGAGATCTTGCACCCGACAAAAACCTAGTGTTGTATAAAAACCTGGACGTATTAGGCAAGATCACCACACAGGATTTAACTGTTGGCGGAAAACTGTCTGTTGGGCTTTTGACAATAGAGAGTTTTGAGGACGGCGTTTCTATAAAAACGCTTTCCGGCAATCTTAAACTGCAAGATAAGGTGACGATCGATACCGAAGGAAGTGTCATCACGGAGGCTTCAATGTCTGCCCAAAAATACAATGTCAAATCAGGCGATGTTTCTGCGGCTTCGGCTGGCAAGGTGGAAATAGCGGCAGGGGAAACCCAGGTGGAAATTTCTACCACGGCAGTTAGCAGCGACTCGTTAATCTTTGTCACAGCGGAGAATCTGCCGGTTGCCTTGTCTGCCTCTTTCAAAGAAGAAGGAAAGTTTACAATCAGGCTCGAGAAGGCCCAAGATGAGGCCTTAAAGGTTTCCTGGTGGGTGGTAAATTAAGTAAGAATCAAGTAAAAACCAGAGGTCTCTCCTCTTTTCTTTAAGAGACCCCTGTAAACTAAAAAAAGATGCCGGGAAAAAATACGATTAAAGTTTATACTGAGAACGGATATTATCATATTTACAATCGCGGCGTAGAGAAGCGCAATATTTTTGTTGATAAGGAAGATTATTCTTTTTTCCTGGACGTTTTAGCAAATTACCTTCTTGATTCAGTCGATCAACCTTTTTCAAAAACCTATTGGAGATCGAAACTTGCACCCAACGAGGTTTCGCTTCTGGCATATTGTTTAATGCCAAATCATTTTCATTTTCTTTTGAAACAGAATACCATCAACGGAATAACCAAATTGTTTAGGCGACTGGCCACCAGTTATGTACTTTACTTTAACAAAAAATACCAACGGGTAGGTTCCCTATTTCAAGGAGTTTTTAAAGCCGTTTTTGTTGATAGAGATGAATATCTGTTGCATCTTTCAAGATACATTCACCGCCAACCGTTCACCGAAAAGAAGAGGTCTCTCCTCTTAAGAGGAGAGACCTCTAACATCTCCAGGGTGTTGGAGGAATATCCGTTTTTCTCATATCCAGACTATCTGGGGAAGCGAAAGACCCCTTGGGTTGATACAACAGAAATTCTGGGATACTTCAAAAGTGCTCAAAAAACGGATCTCAAGGATAGTTTGTCTTACCAGAGTTTTGTGGAAGATTACGAGCAAGACGATCAAAAATTACTCGAAAATTTTACTTTAGAAGGTTAAAAAAGAGGAAAGAGGTTTAGGAATAAGAGGTCTCTCCTCTAAAGAAAAGAGGAGAGACCTCTAAAAACCTCCACGAAAAGATGGAAATTCCCAAAGACGAGTTATCGAAATTCATCAAGAAAAGGATTGATTTTGATCCTAGCGAACAAGTTTTTTTAGTCAGACAAAAACATTGGTTTGTGTTTCGGAATCCGTTTTTAATCGGTGTTTTTGTCCCTTTCATTCTGGTTTTTTTTGCCCTTCTTCTTTCCTATTCTCAATTTTCCCTGCCGTCTTTTTTGAGCAAGAATTTGGCGGAGTATGTTTTTTATTTTGCTCCGGCCGTGGTCGTTTTAGGTTTTTTTCTTTTTTTGTGGAAGCTTTATCTTTGGCAAAGAACGTTTTATGTAGTCACCAGCCGCCGCATCATCATCATTCGTCAAAACAATCTCTTTTCAGCTGATGTGCACCAAATATCGCTGGACAAAACCCAGGATGTGATTACGAAAATTAAAGGATTGCAGGCGGCTTTGTATGGTTTTGGAGACGTTTCGATCCAGGCTTCTTCCTCAACCGCTCAACTTGTTTTTTCAACAGTCGGAAAGCCTCACGAGGTACAACGCAAAGTCATGGAAGCGGTGGAAAGTTACCGGATTTAACGCAGATTGAGATAGTAAAGACTGGAAATGTTACTCGAGAGATTAAAACTGGTTAAGAGAAAAATCTTTTTACCGTCCGGAGAGACTAAAATATTGGCTGAATCCATTTTTCCCTCATAGGCGTTAGTCTTGTTTTCGCCGTCTTCTTCCATGACACTCATTTTTCCATTTTTTCCTTCAACATAATCTTCAATCGTGATCAAATGCTTGGAATCCGGATACCACCCTATCGACTGTAAAGAGGCTAATTCAAGATTTTTGACTTCGGTCAATCTCTCATCTTCAAGTGAATAGGAAAAATAGATGCCGTCTTTTTTAAATAAAAACTTTAAGCTATTCGGCGACCATTGGTTTTCCTGACCTTCACTATAAATTTTGAGCTCGCTTTCGGTCAGTTGTTTTTTCCGCTGATTTTCCAAATCGTCCTTTTCCTGTTGCCACCCCGCCACAATTGTTTCCTTTCCATCTTTGGTGGGAGTAGGGTTTTCATTCAGATGGCTCGGATCGAGAAGAAAATTTGAATTGGATGGTAACAAGGTAATTAAAACATTTTGTCCGTCAGTCGACCAGACAGTTTCCCCTTGGGAGAATTTTTCCTCCGGTGTGTCTTTGATGATTTGCTTGATAGTGTAACCTGTTCCAAAGGGGAGATTGTTAAAAGCCAAAATCCAAACTCCGGCTTTAGCCTCGTCGGTTATAGCAAGCGCAACCTTAATGTTGTCCGGCGAAAGAGTAAATTTTGTTACTCCATCGTAGGTGGCCACTTTCAACTCCGGCGCCGAGGGGAGAAGCAGTGCTTCTATCTGTGAGACTAGTTCGGCGCGAACAACAATATCTTTCTGCCAAGTTGAATAACCGTTTTTAGTGATTTTGATCTGATAAGTTCCGGGTTCCAGATTGGAGATGGTGGTATTGGTGGCTGAGGCCAGATCGCCGTTTAAAAAGATTGAAGCTCCGTCAGGAATGGAAGTGGCATAGATCATGCCGGTTTTTACAATTTGTTTTTTCTTAAAATTCAAACTGTAACCGGAAGCTAAAAATACCGCAATGACAGCGATTACAAGACAAACTGTGATTAAGAGAATCGAAAAAATTCTTCTTTTACTCATGGCAGGATGGGTCCTCAATTTAGGATAGCAACTTAGGATTATACCAGAATAACTCAAAAGTAAAAAGTAAAAAGTCAAAGGTCAAAAGCTTCTCGCATCTGGCAGCTAGCTTCTGGCAACTGGCTAAGAATAACTCAAAAGTTAAAGGTAGCGGTCATCCTGAGGAGTCCCTGCCGATTCGGCGGGGCATGGAGAAGTACATTCTTGTCATTCTGGGGATCCTCTAGTTGGCGGCTGGCGAAGCAAAGCTTGCGAATCATGGAAACCTAAAGGTTTCCGCTACGGTGATAGATTGTGGATGAGATTTGGTAGCATGGATCTTGTAGCGGCGAACGTGAGAATCGCCATAATTTAGATGGAAATCTTAAAACCCCAATGTAAAAACTGAAAGACAAAAAACGCTAGATGGCATTATTCTTCGGCTAAGTCAAACTAACATTTGCAAGTTTGGCTGTTTTGCACTAAAATATAGATTCCCACGGCTTTCCGCCGTGGTACTATAATTTTAAGGTGATCAAAAGATGTTTGCTAAAAAAATCGGAATTGATTTAGGTACAGCCAACTCCCTAGTATATTTAGTGGGCAAGGGAATTGTGCTGCAAGAACCAACGGTAGTGGCCATAACCGCCGAAGATAATAAAGTGGTAGCTATTGGCAGCCAAGCCAGAGAAATGTTAGGGCGCACCCCGGCAAACATCATTACCTCCAGACCGATGAGGGATGGGGTGATTGCCGACTATATAGTCACCGAAGCGATGTTACGTTATTTCTTAGATAAAATCTGCGGCCGCAGCCGTTTTTTTAAGCCGGATGTCATGATTTGTGCGCCGGCCGGGGTAACCTCGGTTGAAAGAAGGGCAGTTTTGGACGCCACTCTTTCGGCCGGAGCCAAGAATGTTTATCTGATTGATGAGCCTTTGGCGGCCTCAATCGGAGCCAATATGCCAATCGGAGAAGCTTCAGGCAACATGGTAGTCAACATCGGCGGCGGAACAACCGAGGTAGCAGTTATTGCCCTGGGTGGAATCGTCGTGCATAACACCTTAAGAGTGGCTGGCAATAAAATTGATGAAGCGCTAGCCTCATATATCCGCAAAAAATACAGCCTGGTGGTTGGCGATCAAATGGCAGAAGAGATCAAAATTAAAATCGGCTCAGCCCTGTCTTTGGAAAAAGAGATGAAGATAGAAATTAAGGGCCGCGATATTGCCGGTGGTTTGCCCCGGACAGTTGAAATCTCCTCGACTCAAGCCACCGAAGCCATAAAGCCAGTGCTCTCGGCCATCATTTTAGCCATTAAAAAAGTTTTTGAAGATACCCCGCCGGAGCTGGCGGCTGATATTATCGATAAAGGTATTATGATGACCGGCGGAACTTCACTCCTGCGCAATTTTGATCAGCTTTTGACGCAAGCTTTGGGGGTGCCGTGTTATGTGGCTGACAATCCGATAGAATGTGTGGTGCAAGGGACGGGAATTGCGATTGAAAACTTAGAAGATTATAAGCGTAATGTCACTCAAAGATAGAGGAGCTGCCTCATGCTTGTTGGGATCGATGCCAGCCGCACGGTGGCAGGTAAATTAACCGGAACAGAATATTACGCCGTAAATCTCATTCAAGCCATCGCCAGGTTGGATCAGCATAACCAATACCGTCTTTATTTCAATGTCCCTTTTCAAAAGCCGATTGTCAGGCAGGAAAATTTTCAAAAGAGGGTGATGCCTTTTCCCAGGCTATGGACCCAGCTTCGTTTGGCCTTAGAATGTCTTTTGGACCCTCCTCAGATTCTTTTTGTGCCGTCTCATACTCTACCTGTCATCCGTAGTCCGAAAACGAAAACCATAGTCACCGTCCACGATCTGGGCGCTGAATTTTTGGCTGAATATCATCAGTTTCCCCAAAAACTATATCTTAACCGGTCAACCGAATATGTCGCCCGCCACGCTGACCACCTTATTGCGGTTTCCAACTCCACCAAAAACGATCTGCAGAAAATCTTCCAGGTTCCCGAAAAGCGGGTGACGGTTGTCTATGAAGGAGTTGATTTGGAAAGATTTAAGCCTCTGAAAGAGAAAAAAGACTTAGAGCGGATAAGGCAAAAATATCAGCTGAAAAATGAGTTTCTTCTTTTTGTGGGCACCATTCAACCGCGTAAAAACCTGGCCAATTTAATTGAAGCCTTCGCTCTCTATCTTCAAGAATCAAAAAAAAATATAGATCTGGTCTTGGTTGGAAAAAAAGGTTGGTTAACCGATGAGATTTACGCTAAACCCAAGCTTTTGGGAATCCAAGAGAAGGTTTTTTTCCTGGACTATGTAGCAGAGAGTGACTTGCCATATTTTTATAATCTGGCTTCTCTTTTTGTTTTACCTTCCTTGTATGAAGGATTCGGCCTGCCGATTTTGGAAGCCATGGCTTGCGGATGTCCGGTTGCCGGTTCTGACTGTTCTTCGATCCCCGAAGTTATCGGCGAGGCGGGATTATTATTTAACCCTAACTCACCGCAGGAGATTAGCAGATCTATTCACGAGATGCTAGAGAATGAAAATCTGCGCGCAGAAAAGATCAGTCAAGGGTTGAAAAGAGTAAAAGGGTTCAGCTGGGAGAAAGCGGCTCAAAAAACACTTCAACTGTTTGAGAAAATCTATCATGAAAGTTAATATTCTGGGCGTTTTGATCGACAATCTTACTCAGAGTCAAGCGTTAGAAAAGCTTGAGGGATATTTGACATCGGTCGGTAAGCACTATGTTGTTACGCCTAACCCCGAGATGGTGGTGATGTCCCAAAAAGACTTAGAATTCAAAAAGATACTCAATGGGGCCGACATAGCTATTCCTGACGGCTTCGGTTTAATTTGGGCAGCCAGGATTTTGGGACTAGATTTATCTTGCAGAGTTGCCGGAACCGATGTGGTCGAAAAGGTATGCCAAAAAAGTGCGGCCAGGGGCTTTAAGATTTTTTTCTTAGGGGCCAAAGAGGGTGTAGCTGAAAGAGCAAAGAAAAGGCTTGAAGCAAAATATCCGGGAGTCAAAATAATCGGAACCTTAAGCGGTAATCCCGAACTTGCGGCCGATTACCAAACTCAAACAATAATTAATCAATGCGGACAGATTGATTTTTTGATGGTGGCTTTTGGCGCACCGTATCAGGAAAAATGGATCCAGCGGAATCTTTCAAAGCTTAAGGTCAAAGTGGCCATCGGAGTGGGGGGAGCCCTAGATTATTTAGCGGGTGATAAAAAACGGGCACCATTCTGGATACGGAAAATGGGGTTTGAATGGTTTTTTAGGCTTTTATCAGAACCTTGGAGGTTTAAAAGACAGCTTAGATTGCCGTATTTTATATTTTTGGTTCTGAAAGAAAAAATGAGCCATATGGTTTGATATCAAGGAAAGAAGAGGTTTCTCCTCTTAAGAGGAGAAACCTCTTGAGCAGGCTACAGTTTGACCGCACTTTAGAAAAAATGGTATAATTTGGCAACTGGGATCTGGCTAATAGTAGCTAGTTTCAGTGATTCTACGTGTCATTTTCGAAATGACACGTAGAATCACTGTTATCATAATTATGCAATAGGTCAATTGTAATTGGTTTTACTTATATAGAAAGAAGGCGCATGACAAAAAACATACTCGCAAAAGTCGTCAGCGGAATTGTGACGCCACTGGCTTCTCCGAAAAACCCCTTAAATATTCTAATCGTTGGTACCGAAGTCAGTCCATATGCTCAAGTGGGGGGTATCGGGCGCGTTCTTTTCTTTTTACCGCAGGCCTTAATGCGGTTAGGCCATGATGTTAGAGTCATGATTCCAAAGTATGGAAAAATAGATGAGAAAAAATATCCCTTGGAGTTGGTTTATGAAGGATTAAAAATTCCAACCGGAGAGAAGGGAAGTAATGAATACTTAATCTGTAATGTTAAAACCCACAAATTACCGGAAGGGCCGCGAGTCTATTTCTTAGAAAACATGGAATATTACGAAAAGCGGGCCAACGAATATGGTTATGTTGATGATCCAATTCGTTTTGCTATCCTTTGCCGGGGAGTTTTGGAATTTATCAGACATTACGAAGAATGGAAACCGCAAATAATTCATTGTAATGATTGGCAAAGTGCTCTTATCCCGCAGTATTTAAAAACAGTTTATAAGAATCGATTAAAAGATATCACGGTTCTTTATACCATTCACAATCTCTATTATCAGGGGATGTTTGACCATCATTTTGTTTCTGAATTGGATTTCGATGATGGGAAAAGTCAAATTCCATCTTTTTTCTCTGAGAGGATCCACAAGATCAATCCGATGCGCAGAGGCATAATTTATGCGGATTTAATCAACACTGTTTCGCCAACCTATGCTCAGGAAATTCTAACCTCTGAATACGGCGAGGGATTGGATTCGCTCTTACGCGAGTTGCGAACAAAACTATCGGGAATCTTGAATGGGATTGATTATACAGAATTTAATCCGGCTACAGACAAGATAATCCATAAGAATTACACTTCATCCTCGATCGAATTAAGAGAAGAAAATAAAAGAGAATTGCAAAGAGAATTCAATTTACCGATCGATCCCGAGACGATGATTTTCGGAATCAGTTCCAGATTAGAAGATCAAAAAGGGATAGATCTTTTTATGGGTGTAATTGAGTATGTTCTGAAGGAATATAAAGCTCAATTAATCGTGAATGGCGGAGGAGAAGGGAAGTATTTATCATTTTTCCAGAAATTAGAAAAAGATTTTCCGGGCAAAGTTGGTACGAATTTAAATTTCGACTACACTCTGCCGCGTCATATTTTTGCCGGAGCGGACGTATTCTTGATGCCTTCGCGTTTCGAACCCTGCGGAATAACCCAGATGGAGGCGATGCGTTACGGAGCAATTCCCTTGGTTCGCGCCACTGGCGGTTTGGCTGATACAGTGGAGGATTTTAATCCAACAAACAATACCGGAACTGGTTTTGTCTTTAAGACATTTGATAAAATGGCTTTCTTCGGAACCTTAGTGCGGGCAATGGAAACCTATAAATATAAAGCCGTCTGGAAGAATCTCATCAAAAGAGCCATGAAAAAGGATTTTTCCTGGGTAGAATCCGCTAAAAGATACAGCGATTTATACTATCGAGCTATCGATTTGTATCGGCAGAAAAAAATCGCCAGAACCCATATACAAAATCAAGAGGAGGGGTAATGATTTGGGTCCCATTCCTTCACTGGTATCAACCGCCGAATCAAACGAGGGAGATTATTCTTAAAGTTATCAAAGAAAGCTACGATCCTGCCATTTCTCTTCTAGAAAGATATTTAAACGCCAGAATCACTTTAAATGTTAACGGATGTTTAACCGAACAGATTGTTGCCATACAACCGGCCCTTTTGGAGAGAATAAAGACTTTAGTTTTGGCAGGGCAAATTGAACTTGTCGCCAGCGCTAAATATCATCCATTGCTACCTTTACTTCCCAAGAGTGAAATTGAGAGGCAGATAAACCTGAATATAGAGACTAATCGTCATTATTTTGGCGATATCTATAAACCCCTTGGTTTTTTCCCTCCCGAATTGGCTTTTAGCAATGAACTGGCCGAAGTTGCCTCCCGGATGGGATTTAAATGGATTATTCTGGACGAGATTTCGCTTGACGGATCGCTGGAAAACGAAGGTTGTGCGAAGATCTATCAGCATAAAAATTTTCCCAATTTAACCCTTTTTTTCTCTGACCGGCAAATTTCGCACACGATACGTTCGACCGATAAACTGGAGGCGAGCAGTTTCTGGTCTGAGGTGAAAGGGAAGATTCAAAAGTCTCAATATCTAATCACCGCCAACGACGGAGAAACGTTTGGACATCACTTCAAGCACAGAGAAGAAATTTTGGAATTTGCCTTTGAGGATCACGAAATTCAACTTTTCACCCTTTCGCAAATTAAACGCAAGTTTGCGAAGAAATTACAATCAATTATTCCTCAAGCAGGAACTTGGGAAACAACTGAAGAAAACATTAAACAAAAGAACCCCTTTCCTTTATGGAAAGATCCTAAAAATAAAATCCATAAACTTCAATGGCTCTTAACCGAGATTGCAATCCATGCCGTTGAACAAGTGGAAAAACCCGAAGATGATAGCGGGTTAGTCTATGCATCTTCCAGGAATCATTTAGATAGGGGATTGCATAGTTGTCATTACTGGTGGGCTTCAGCTTACCCTTGGTGGAATCCGGATATTATTATTGAAGGGTCAACCGAGCTCATCCGTTCGATTCGGAGTCTGCCCGAACTGCCGGCTAGTATCAAGCAAAAAGCCGAAAAGATTTATGCTGAAATTTCAAAAACTACCTGGCAATGGCATTGGGGAGATGTTGCACAAAAGAAGATCAAAAAGTATGACAGTCTTTATAGATCAAAAGTCGTTTAAGTGGAGACTTAAAGTGAAGGTAACCATTTCAGTTATTACCGCTACCTATAACCGCAAAAAATTTCTCAGGGATTGCATCGAAAGTGTTGCCAACTCGATTTTATCACCGCGAAAAGAGATTGCGGTTGAACACATCGTCTTTGACGGCGGTTCAACTGATGGAACGGATGAATGGATCAAAAGTACCTATCCGTCGCTTAAGTATTTTCGCGAAGAGAGAATACATAGCCCGGCTGAAGCTCGCAATAAAGCCATCAGACATGCGCAGGGTGAATATATTTTTGTTTTAGACAGTGATGATGTCATCTTGCAGCGAACGCTTTATCATTTTTATACCCATCTTGAAAGAAAGGCCGAATCATGGGCCTATAGCGACTTTCTGAGAGTGGACAAAAACTTAAGGTATATCCTGGCTCAAGATTATTATGGGTGGGAATACCGGAATCCTCAGGCCATGTTGGAATCGATGTTCGCCGGTCAGCACTTTATTCAACACAATGTGATGTTTGCCAAAGAATTATTTTTTAAAGTTGGCGGATATGATGAAGAGCTTGAGGTGGCTGAAGATTTAGATCTTTTTATCCGCTTTTTACTACATGGAGAAATGCCGCTTTATTTACCGATCATCTCCCACTTGCACAGAAAGCATGAATCAAATTTTTCCATTGGACAAGGCGGAGCACAGCATTTAAAAAATCTTGAGCACCTGAAAAGAAAGTATAAATGGGATGAAAAAGGAAGTAAATAAAATGGCCAGTTTTGGAGCGTCATTTATAAAGCAGATATTTCCGATTTTTTCCGCTAAGGAAAAAGCGGAGGAATATCTTTCCGCAAAACTTAAGCAGGAAATTAACGTTGATCAAATAAAAGTCTCTTTTAGTGTAGATTCCCAGATTGTGGGTTTTCGCTATAAACTTGGCAAAGTGATCGAGGTTTACGGCAAACCATCAGAGAGGCTGCATCTGAAAACCGGCTTTAAAGATTCACTATTTTTGGAAGCAGAATACCTCATCTTGGATTATCTTTATAGAAAGGTTTGGGTTGATAACAAGATTATCGTTCCCCAACCTTTGTTCTATGATCGCAAGCTTGGATGTTTTGTCAGGAATGCGATTGCAGGAGAAAATCTAGCGAGTATCATTCTAAGAAAGAATTCGCTGACGAAAACTAAATCGGATGATTCTTTACACCTCTTGTTGGCTGCCTTGCGAGAGGTAAACTGGCAAAAAATGCCGATCAAACCACCGTACTTTCTGAAGAACCGTCTCAATGAAATGGCGACGGAATTGGTGCCACTTATTAAGTTAGCCAAGTGGAAGATTCTAGATCTCAAAAATCTTGAGTTTGATTTAGCCGAATTTATTGGATTGGCGACGGATATTTTAGAAAGGTTAGGAAATTTAAAACTGCGGGAGTCTGAAATGTCGTTTTGCCACGGAGATCTTCACCATCAAAACATTCTTTGTCAGATGGGGAAAGTGGGTTTAATTGATTTTGATAAAGCGGGCATTTTTTCTTCGCTTTATGACCTTGGAAGCTATCTATTTTATCTTGATTATAAGTTTAATAGAGTATTCGATCGAAAAACACTTATGGATCATAAGCAAAAAATGATTTCTTTTTTTCTGACAGAAAAACCATCGGAAAAGAAGAGGATAGGAGAGATCAATCTATTTCAAGCCGAAATTGCTTTACGGATAGCCTTAAGTTTAATGGTAGAAGTGGTAATGAGTAATGATTCCCAGCGCCCTGAAATCACACAAAGAACAGAAACCCTGTATTTATTAGCAGAAAAAATAGGTAGGTGCTTAAAAAACCAAGAGCCGGATTTGGAGGTTTACCGTTATTTTGATCCGGGATTT
>Ga0100387_10001462_pt1 | contig 20024 bp, 16 predicted proteins | sample CryGeymeta201511_FD_81547 | JGI IMG/M metagenome (GOLD analysis project Ga0100387, IMG submission 81547) | Groundwater microbial communities from Crystal Geyser aquifers in Utah, USA - Crystal Geyser metaG 2015-11 | ecosystem: Environmental > Aquatic > Deep subsurface > Groundwater | place... | reverse complement strand
TTGTAAAAGATGTTGTTGATAACAAGTTCATTAACCAAAAAGCGTTACAAATTTCAATTTTCATGTCGCCTTTAAATGTTCATGTGAACAGAATTCCTATTGACGGAACTGTTGAATATTTAGAATATATTGAGGGTAAATATATTGCCGCTTTTGAGGATAAAGCTTCTGAGATAAACGAACGCGCAGAGTTTGGGATAGTCAGCAAACATGGCAAAGTATTTTTTACGCAGGTGGCTGGTTTTGTTGCAAGAAGAATAGTTTACGATTTGAAAGTAGGCGACAAAGTAAAACTTGGTGAACGTTTCGGAATGATAAAGTTTGGCAGCCGTGTTGATGTTGTTGTTGCCACAGATTGGGCTCCTTCTGTTAAAAAAGGGGATGTGGTTACTGCCGGCGAAACAATTATCTTCAAGAAAAAATGAAAATGAACATACCACGCATTCCCCGTTCGGTTGTGCCGAATCTTTTCACCGCAATGAATATGTTCGCCGGATTTTTATCAATCATAAATGCAAGCCAGGGCAAGTTTAAATATGCAGCATGGCTTATTTTTATCGCGGCAATTTTTGATGCGCTTGATGGATTTATGGCAAGGTTAACAAAATCAAGCAGCGAACTTGGAGTGCAGCTCGATTCCCTCTCGGATGTGGTAAGTTTTGGGGTAGCACCTGCATTTCTCATCTACCAAACGTACTTTTATCAGTTTAATTCATGGGGAATTATTTTAAGCTCACTGTTAATGATTGCTGGTGGATTCAGACTCGCGCGGTTCAATGTGCAGCTTGTAGGTTTTGATAAAGCCTATTTTAAAGGTCTCCCTATTCCTTCTTCAGCAATTACAATTGCAGGATTTATTTTAGCATATTACAAACCTGATATTGGTTTCTCCGAGCCGTACAACTATTTTATAATTCCAATGGTACTTTTACTTTCTTTTGTAATGGTAAGTAAAATTAAGTACGATACACTCCCTAAATTGACGAGACAGGGACTTAGAGAAAAACCGGGTCTTGTAATTTTTATTGTTATTTCCGCCATAGCACTAATTGTTACTAAGGGTAATGCTCTGTTTTATGTTTTTGTTTTCATGGTTCTATTTGGTATTTTTAGACACATTTTTAATAAGATTAACAAAAATTTTTAAACGATTATTTTTCAATTTTTACCATTACATGGAATTATAAATTGTTCAAAGCAACAGTAATAATCAGGAGAAGACCATCGATTCTTGACCCGCAGGGCGTGGCAGTGGAAAAAGGCGCTTCACTTTTAGGATTGTCCAACGTTAAAGAAACCCGTATTGGAAAATTTATAGAGTTTGTTGTAGATGCGAATGATAAAAGTGCGGCTGAAAAGGAAGTAAATGAATATTGCAATAAACTTCTCGCCAATCCTATCATGGAAGATTATGAATTTAAATTAGAAAAAATTTAATGAAACCTAACTTTGGAGTAGTGGTTTTTCCCGGTTCCAACTGCGACTACGATGCTTATTATGTAATAAAAAAAATATTTGGTTTCGAAGTAAATTTTTTATGGCATAAAGATAAAGACCTGCAAAAGAGCGATATAATAATTTTGCCGGGTGGTTTTTCCTATGGCGATTATTTACGCACTGGTTCTATTGCACGCTTTTCTCCCATTATGCAGTCGGTTATTGAATTTGCCCAACGCGGAGGAATTGTTATTGGCATCTGCAACGGATTTCAAATTCTTTTAGAAGCCGGTTTGTTGCCAGGAGTAATGTTAAAAAATAAATCGCTACAATTTATTTGTAAAGATGTTTATCTTTCCGTTGCTAATTCTGAGACTGTCTTTACAAAAGATATTCCTACCGGTAAAATTCTTAAAGTGCCGGTGGCTCACGGAGATGGTAATTATTTTACAGATGAGAATACTCTGAAAGAACTTGTAGTGAACAAACAGATAATTTTTCAATATTCATCAAAAGATGGCGAGGTAACTGAAAAGTTTAATCCGAACGGCTCGGCGATGAATATTGCAGGAATAATGAACAAAGAAGGAAACGTATTAGGAATGATGCCCCATCCCGAACGCTGCAGCGACTCTGTTCTCGGAAAAACTGATGGCGCATTAATTTTTAATTCAGTTATTAATAATTTTTTAATAGAGGTTTAATATGTTTGGAAACATTGGCGCAACAGAAATAATACTAATTCTTTTGGTCATACTTGTTTTGTTCGGAGCTAAAAAAATTCCAGAACTGGCTCAAGGACTTGGCAAAGGAATGAAAGAATTTAAAAAATCCTTAAAGGATGTTGAAGAGGATATTAAAGTATCCGATGAAGATAAAAAAACATCGAACAAATCTTAATTCTTGATAAGAGATTTCAAGCTCTAAATAATTTGATTTCATATTCCAACAACTTTGACAAAATTGAAAAAGTTAGACGTGGAGAGCTATCTCTCCGTTCCAACCTCGAATATTTTCTTAAAAAAATTGAAGCAAAAAAAAACTTAAATGCTTTTAATTTTATTTTTAATGAAGATGTATTGTCAATTGCAGATTCTGTAGAATCTAAAATTAAGAGCGGCAGTTACGGCAAACTTGCAGGAATGGTTATCGCAGTAAAAGATGTACTTGCCATTAAAAATAAACCTCTCACCTGCTCATCCAAAATTCTACAAGAATTTCGTTCCATTTATACCGCAACAGTTATACAAAAATTAATCGATGAAGACGCAATAATAATTGGAAAAACCAATTGTGATGAATTTGCGATGGGCTCATCAAACGAGAACTCTGCATTTGGCAACGTATTAAATCCTGTTGATGAATCGAGAGTGCCTGGCGGTTCAAGCGGCGGCTCGGCAGTAGCGGTTGCTGGCGGTTTATGCGATGCTTCTCTTGGAACGGATACTGGCGGTTCGATTAGGCAGCCTGCTTCTTTTTGTGGAGTGTTTGGCTTAAAACCAACTTACGGTCGAGTTTCACGCTTTGGTCTTACAGCATTCGCATCTTCTTTCGATTCGATAGGCGCATTTACAAATAATGTTACCGATGTTGCCGCAATTCTTGAAGTAATATCCGGCAAAGATGAAAATGATTCTACTTCTTCAAATAAAGATGTTCCTGCATATAGCAAAGAAATTAATAATCACTTTAGTCCGGTAGTAGGAATTCCAAAAGAATATTTTTCAGAAGGACTATCAGTTGAAGTAAAGAATGCAATAGAAAATTTTATTGAGCAGTTGAAAGAAAATAACATAACGGTAAAAGAGATCAGTTTACCTAATACTGAATACACAATCGCCGCCTATTATATTTTGACAACCGCAGAGGCTTCCTCAAATCTTGCCCGGTACGACGGTGCCCGCTACGGTTACCGTTCTCAAGATTCATCTACCTTATTGCAGATGTATAATAATTCCCGCTCCGAAGCTTTGGGAAGCGAAGTAAAACGCCGGATAATGCTCGGTACTTATGTACTTTCTTCCGGTTACTACGATGCATATTACCGCAAAGCTCAAAAAGCAAGACGCATAATTAAAAATGATTTTGATGAAGCTTTCACACAAGTTGATTTAATTTTAACGCCAACTTCGCCAACTGTTGCATTTAAAATCGGCGAGAAATCAAGCGATCCATTGGAAATGTATTTGAGTGATATCTACACAACCTCCGCCAATCTTGCTGGCATCCCGGGCATAAATATTCCCGCAGCAAAAGATAAAGACGGACTTCCAATCGGCATACAACTGCTCTCACCCCAATTTGCTGAATTAAATTTATTGAAGTTCAGCTATTTTATTGAAAAGAATTTATTGAATAAATAAATCATCTGATTTTTTTAATTCTTTTTTTATTTCAAACTCATTTATGATCGGTACAGACTGAGGGAAAAATAATTCTGCTGTAACTAACACCCGCGGTAATATTTATTATCAAAACAAAAGACTCTACTCAATAATAAATCCGTGATAATGCTTTTTTCGTTAATCACACCTTGCAAACGAGAAAATTTTTCTGCCGTTTTCCTTAAACTTATTAAATGTGTATTGAAAAATATATCTACCCTTCGGCGTTTAATGATGAAACTTTATCACTATGGGTAAAAAAGAAATAATGACTTTTTTAGATTATATTTGAAAGTAGGAAATGGATCCATTTAAGTGCGCACAACTATATGAATATCAGAAAAATTACTTCCGAAGATGCACAAGCATATTTAGCACTTCAAAATAAACTCGATGAAGAGACAGAATTCCGCGCATACGAACCGGGTGAAAGAAAAACTACTTTGGAAGAGATGGAGAAAATAATTTCATCAAAACAAGAAGACTTGATACTGCTTGCAATCCATGATGATGAGGTAGTTGGTTACATTGAAGCAGAGAGAGGAAAATTCAATCGGAATAAACATTCGGCGCATATAAATCTCGCAGTGTTGAAAAAATTTCAAGGCAGAGGAATTGCAAAATTATTTTTTAATGAAGTAGAGAGATGGGCGAAGTTAAATCATATTCACCGTTTGGATTTATGCGTTTTTATATCCAACACAAATGCGATCAATTTATATAATAAAATGGGATTTGTTAAAGAAGGAACTAAGAAAGATTCTTTTTTAGTTGATGGTAATTACGTTGATGAATTTATGATGGCAAAAATTATTGAATAATTATGACAAGGATAATTTATGCAAGAAGAATGCGGTTAAGTTCCGCGTCCTGTGAATATGCAAACCTGCTTAAATGTAATTTGGCGATATATGGGAAGTAAAGAGATATGAAAAAAGAAGTGATTTTAACCGGTGCAACAGGATTGATAGGAAGTAAAATATTTACAGCTTTAAATGAAAAAGGTTACTCGGTAAAAGTATTTTCTCGAAATCCCAGGGAAGCCGGGACAAAACTAATCGGCGCTGAAAAATATGTTTATTGGGATTATACTCAACCTGAAACATGGAGAAATGAGATAGACGGTGTGTATGGAATTATTCATCTTGCCGGAGCTAATTTATTTGCACAAAGATGGACAAAAAAATATAAACAGGAAATAATTGATAGCAGGGTGATCAGTTCTAACAATATTGTAAATGAAATTGGTGAATCATCAAACAAACCGGTAGTGTTTGTCTGTGCCTCCGGAATTGGATATTATGGCGACAAAGGAGAAAAAAAATTAAACGAAGATGCTGCTGCAGGAAATGATTACCTCGCAAAGGTTTGTGCGAATTGGGAAAGCGAAGCATTCAAAGCGAGAAAATTTAACGTAAGAGTCGCTACGATTCGCACCGGTGTTGTATTGAGTAATGATGACGGGACTTTTCCCTTGATGCAAAAAGCTTTTCGATTTTTTGTTGGCGGAGCACTTGGCAGCGGTAAACAATATTTCCCATGGATTCATATAGATGATGTAGTTAATATTTATTTATTTGCTCTAGAAAATGAGTTGATGAGAGATGGAATAAATGCAGTTGCGCCGGAGGATGTTACAATGAATCAATTTGCTAATAAAATGGGAAAAAGTTTGAACCGTCCTTCATTCTTCAAAGTACCAAAATTAGGAATAAATATTGCGCTCGGTGAATTCGGAAAATCGATTATTATGAGCCAGCGGGCAGTTCCCGAGAAACTTTTAAAATCCGGATTTAAATTTAAGTACGATAACCTGAATGCTGCGTTAGAGAATTTGGGACAATGTTCGTAAAATTTTTTAGTGTTGAAAAAAGAAAGCCCGACTGTAATATCGGGCTTTTATATTTTTAAATTAATACCTGTAGTAATCAGGTTTGAAAGGACCTTTTACCGGCACGCCAATATATTTTGCCTGTTCTTCTGTTAAAGTTTCAAGTTCAACATTTAATTTTGCAAGATGAAGCATTGCAACCTTTTCATCGAGATGTTTGGGCAATACGTATACTTTGTTTTCGTACTGTTCGTTGTTCGTCCATAACTCAATTTGTGCAAGGGTCTGATTTGTAAATGAATTTGACATTACAAAAGACGGATGACCTGTTGCGCAGCCAAGGTTCACTAATCTTCCTTCGGCAAGTAAAATTAAATCTTTACCGTCTATTGTATATTTATCCACCTGCGGTTTGATTGTGTCTTTAGTATGTCCATAGTTCGTATTCAACCATGCCATATCAATTTCATTATCGAAATGACCGATGTTGCAAACAACAGCATTGTGTTTCATCTTCCTAAAATGTTTTTCGCCCACGATATTTTTATTTCCGGTCGCAGTAACGATAATATCAGCTTCGCCAACAGCATTCTCTAATTTCTTAACTTGAAAACCTGTCATAGAAGCTTGAAGCGCACAAATCGGATCAATTTCAGTAACAATTACTCTAACTCCTGTACTTGCAAGAGATTCGGCAGAGCCTTTACCGACGTCGCCATAGCCGCATACAACAGCAACTTTACCGGCAAGCATTAAGTCGGTTGCCCTTCTAATGGCATCAACTAATGATTCACGGCATCCGTACTTGTTATCGAACTTAGATTTAGTAACCGAATCATTTACATTAAAAGCCGGGATTGGAAGCGTACCATTTTCTACTCTTTCATATAACCGATGCACACCGGTAGTCGTTTCTTCTGAAATTCCTTTTATATTTTTTACTAATTCCGGATATTTATCAAGCACCAGGTTTGTTAAATCACCTCCATCATCAAGAATCATATTTAAGGATTTTTTATTATCACCAAAGAACAACGTTTGTTCAACGCACCAATCATATTCTTCTAGGGTTTCACCCTTCCATGCAAAAACCGGAACACCCGCTGCAGCTACTGCGGCGGCGGCATGGTCTTGTGTTGAAAATATATTACATGACGACCAGCGTACTTCGGCGCCAAGTTCAACCAATGTTTCAATAAGCACGGCTGTTTGAATTGTCATATGAAGACATCCTGCAATACGCGCGCCTTTTAATGGTTTTGAACTGCCAAACTCTTTTCGAAGAGCCATTAAACCGGGCATCTCAGCTTCGGCTAAATTTATTTCTTTTCTTCCCCACTCAGCTAAGGATATATCCTTCACTTTGTAATGAAGAACCTCTACATCATTTTTATCAACTACTTGACTCATTTTTTCCTCTACTTTTTAATTAATTACTTAAGCGTACTTCTTGAACACAGGAACAAGGTCTAACAGTTCCCAGGTAAACTCTTTTTCTTTTCTACCAAAATGACCATAAGCGGAAGTCTTTTGATAAATAGGTCTTCTTAGTTTAAGCCGATCAATAATTCCTTTAGGAGTTAGATCAACACATTCCTTAATCATTTCGGCAATTTTCTTATCGGATATTAAGCCGGTTCCTTTTGTGTCGATATAAATAGAAACAGGTTCTGCAACTCCGATAGCGTAAGCAAGCTGCACAAGACATTCTTTTGCAAGCTTTGCGGCTACAACATTTTTTGCAATATGGCGAGCTGCGTAAGTAGCGCTTCTATCAACCTTAGAAGGATCTTTGCCGGAAAAAGCGCCGCCGCCGTGAGGAGCCCATCCGCCGTATGTATCAACAATAATTTTACGGCCTGTTAATCCACTGTCACCATGTGGACCGCCTATTTCAAAACGACCGGTTGGGTTAACAAAATATTTTGTTTTTTTGTCAAGATATTTAGCCGGTATAATCGTTTTGATTACATGTTCAATTACGTCTTCTTTTATTTTTTTCTGCTTGACGTCTCCATCGTGTTGTGTAGAAACTACTACAGTATCAACACGAAGTGGAGTATGATTATCATCATATTCAATAGTAACCTGCGATTTTGCATCGGGGCGAAGATAAGGCATCAACTGAATATTTTTCTTTCTGATGTCAGCTAATTTTTTTACAAGTTTATGTGCATACATAATAGGCATTGGCATCAGCTCTGGAGTTTGATCGCATGCATAACCGAACATAATTCCCTGATCGCCGGCGCCGCCGCTATCAACGCCCATTGCAATATCCGGAGATTGTGAATGAATTGCGTTTAACACCGAACAGGATTCCGAATCAAATTTATATTCTGCTTTTGTATAGCCAATGTTTTTTACTGTTTGACGAACTACAGCCTGAACATCTATATAAGCTTTAGTTGTGATTTCGCCTCCAACAAGTACTAGTCCTGTAGTAACAAAAGTTTCGCAAGCTACGCGGGCAGCAGGATCTAATTTATAAATTGCATCAAGAACACCATCTGATATTGCATCACTTACTTTATCCGGATGCCCCTCGGAAACTGACTCTGATGTGAAAAAGTATGACATATAATTTTTAACCTCTTATTAAAAGTGAACTGATATTAATTAAAATCTATTTCGGACGAATCGCCTGCATTAAGGCGTTTAAATGCTCCACGAACAATAGTGTTACTTCCAACAATTGAATTGTCAAGCAGCGCTTTTGATACTCGCGCATTGGAGCCAATGATGGAATTCTTTATGATACACTGCGTTATTTTTACTCCGCTTGCAATAGTTGCATACGGACCAATAATTGAGTTTTCAATTTCTGCATCTTCGGCTATAAACACGGGCGAATTTATTACGACATTTTCATATTCTTTTGAAGAAGGATTTTTATCCAATAAAAATTTATTCGTTGATAAAAGAGTTTCCGGTTTACCACAGTCATACCAGCCGTCAACAGGGAATGTAGTAATCTTCTCACCGCTCTCAATCATTAGCTGAATTGCGTCTGTCAACTGCAGCTCGCTTTTTGTGCGAATATCTTTTTCGACAAGTTTGTTTAATGCTTTCACTAAGGTGTTAGCATTTGAAAAATAATAGAGACCAACTAATGCAAGATTCGATATAAGTGTTTGAGGTTTTTCAACAAGTTGACTTATAAAACCATCTTTGAGCACAGCTACACCAAAGCGGCGCGGGTCTTCAACACTTTTTACACCGAGTGCAGATTTTTTATGTTTGAAAACTTCTTTTAAGTTTACATCAAAAATTGTATCGCCGAGAATTACAAAGATCTCTTCTTCATCAAAAGTTGGTATCGCAGTATATATTGCGTGCCCTAAACCTTCTAAAGCTTTTTGCTCAACGAAATCAGCTTTAATTTGCGGGTATTCATGTTGTACATACACTTTTATCATATCACCAAGATAACCAATCACAAAAGTAGCCTTGGTTATATTCTCTTCGAGAAGTTTGTCGAGTATGTGACCAAGGATAGGTTTGCTTCCTACATTTAATAATACTTTTGGCGTCGAATATGTATGGGGTTTTAGTCTTGTTCCAATTCCCGCAACGGGGATTACAGCTCTCATCTTTATTAATGTTTGTTTATAAGAGGTGCAAAATTACCTAATCCATTTTTTAATAACAAATTATTAAGCATTATCGTATTCATCTCAGGCATAAGTGGCTACTTATTTTTATATTTAAAATAATCTTCTAACATTTTTTTATAAGATAATGAACATCGAGACTAAAATAACTTCACTCTTCAATATAAAGTATCCAATTATTCAAGCCGGAATGGTTTGGGTATCTGGATGGAAATTAGCTTCGGCGGTTTCTAATAATGGCGGACTTGGCTTAATTGGCGCTGGCTCTATGAAGCTGGAATTATTGAAAGAACATATTCAAAAATGTAAGAGGGCTACACAAAAACCTTTTGGTGTAAACGTTCCTCTTCTCCGTCCCGATTCGGCTGAATTAATTAAGATTGCTGTTGATGAAGATGTTAAAATTGTTTTTACGTCTGCTGGTAATCCGGCAAAACATGTCGATCTTTTAAAAAAGAATAACTGCAAAGTTGTGCATGTAGTACCCTCCGTTAAGTTTGCTTTAAAAGCACAACAAGCCGGTTGTGATGCAGTTGTTGGTGAAGGGGTTGAAGCAGGCGGGCACAATGGCAGGGACGAAACAACCACTTTCTGTCTGATACCTCAGCTTGCAGATGCTTTAAATATGCCGGTAATTGCTGCGGGTGGAATTGCCGACGGGCGAGGCATTCTTGCGGCTCTCTGTTTGGGCGCTGAAGCTGTTCAGATAGGAACTTTGTTTGCCTCTTCAGAAGAATCTTCAGCTCATGAAAATTATAAGAGAAAATTGATTGAGGCAGGTGACGGCGACACAATTTTAGCTTTCAAAAAAATAGGACTTGTAAGAATGTTGAAGAATGATTTTGCGTTACGGGTCAAAAAGGCTGAGGAGGACGGATGGAATGAAAATAAATTGCACGAATTGCTTGGGCAAAAACGTGAGCAGCTTGGAATTTTTGAAGGGAACGAAATAGAGGGTGAATTGGAAGCGGGACAGTCTGTAGGTTTAATAAAAGAAATTTTACCGGTAAATAAGATATTTTTAAATTTGATTAGTGAGTTTGAAACGGCTTTACTTAAAATCAACAAAAAAAAATAATTGCAGGAATGAGTCTACTATAAATAGGTTCTATTGAATAATGTCATTGCGATCCCGCATTGCGGGAGAAGCAATCTGCCGAATTTAGAGCAAAATCAAAAGATTGCTTCGTCACTCCGTTCCTCGCAATGACGGGAAATACTTTTTTAGACCAGACTCAGGAATTCATTAAAAATTGAAATCATACTTATTTCTGTTTTGATGACAAAAAAAAATTTTTGAATGATTGTGTTTTATCTGAAAACGATAAATTTATCAATAACAACAATATCCAAAGTTAAATTCCTCTTTGTAGAAATAGGCTCCGACTTTCTTCAAATATTCAAAATAAGCTTGCAAATATCAGCTTTAGGATTTGGTGATTTAAATTGAACCATCAAGTATTTCTTAGCAAAGTTATTCTCTCCAATACTTGACAAGTTTTCTTTCTTACTGTATATTAGCACTCATCTTTTAAGAGTGCTAATACATTTAAGATATTTTAATAAACTAAACGGAGGAATAATTATGTCTAAAATAAATTTGAAACCTTTGGCTGACAGAGTGATCGTAAAACCCATGGAAGCTGAAGAGAAAACAAAAGGCGGCATCATATTACCTGATATCGCAAAAGAAAAACCGATTGAAGGAACTATAATAGCCGTTGGACCGGGCAAAACTGCCGAAGATGGAAAGATTGCTAAAATGGAAGTTAAAGTTGGCGATAAAGTTTTGTACGGCAAATACAGCGGCACAGAAGTTACTGTTGACGGTGTAGAATACTTAATAATGAGAGAAAGCGATATTTTCGCAATAGTTGGTTAACTGATTTTTTGAAATAAACATATTGGAGGAATAAATAATGGCTTCTAAATTAATAGAATTCGACAGCGAAGCCCGCACGAAACTTAAAAAAGGTGTGGATAAATTAGCTAATGCTGTTAAAGTTACACTTGGACCTAAAGGTCGCAATGTAATTCTTGAAAAAAAATTCGGCGCACCTACCGTTACTAAAGATGGTGTTTCCGTTGCTAAAGAAATTGAACTTGAAGATGCAGTAGAAAACATGGGCGCCCAGATGGTTCGCGAAGTTGCTTCAAAAACCAGCGATATTGCGGGTGACGGAACAACTACAGCCACAGTTCTCGCTCAGGCAATATATAGAGAAGGCTTAAAAAACGTAACAGCCGGCGCTAATCCGATGGACCTTAAACGGGGTATTGACTTAGCAGTTAAAAAAATCGTTGATTACTTGAAAACTATCAGCCGCGACGTTGAAGGTAAAAATGAAATTGCGCAGGTTGGCTCTATATCTGCTAACAACGATAAATCTATTGGTGATTTAATTTCTGACGCTATGGAAAAAGTTGGTAAAGACGGCGTAATTACGGTTGAAGAAGCTAAAGGCACAGAGACCGGTCTTGAAGTGGTTGAAGGTATGCAGTTCGACCGCGGTTACCTCTCCCCTTACTTTGTTACGAACACTGAAACGATGGAAGCTTCACTTGAAGATCCGTTTATATTAATTCACGATAAAAAGATTTCTGCAATGAAAGATCTTTTACCTGTTCTCGAAAAAGTAGCTCAACAGGGAAAGGGACTTTTAATTATTGCAGAAGATCTTGAAGGCGAAGCTCTTGCTACATTAGTAGTAAATAAAATTCGTGGTACGCTTAAAGTTGCCGCAGTTAAAGCTCCGGGTTTTGGAGATAGAAGAAAAGCAATGTTAGAAGATATCGCAGTTTTGACCGGCGGAACAGTTATCAGCGAAGAACGCGGTTTCAAATTAGAAAACGCCACTGTTTCTTATCTCGGTACTGCTAAAAAAATTGTCATCGATAAAGACAACACAACCATAGTTGAAGGCGCAGGAAAAACCGCTGATATCAAACAGAGAATTAATGAAATCAAAGCTCAGATTGACAAAACAACAAGCGATTACGACAAAGAAAAACTTCAAGAAAGATTAGCTAAACTTTCTGGCGGTGTTGCAGTACTTAAAATTGGCGCATCCACCGAAATCGAAATGAAAGAAAAGAAAGCACGCGTTGAGGACGCACTTCACGCTACTCGTGCAGCAGTTGAAGAAGGAATTATTCCCGGCGGCGGAGTTGCTTTTGTTAGAGCAATTAAAATTCTTGAAGAATTAAAGGGCGAAAATATAGATCAAAACACTGGTGTTAAGATTATTATGAAAGCTCTTGAAGAACCGTTAAGACAAATTGTTAATAATGCTGGTCTTGATGGATCAGTTGTTCTTCAAAAAGTTAGAGAAGGAAAAGATGATTTCGGATTTAATGCAGCTTCAGAAGTTTATGAAAACTTAATTAAAGCCGGCGTTATCGATCCTACTAAAGTTGCAAGAACCGCACTTGAAAATGCCGCTTCTGTGGCTTCCTTACTCATAACAACTGAAGCAGTAGTTTATGAGAAGAAGGAAAAAGAATCTGCTATGCCTCCAATGCCCGGCGGCGGAATGGGCGACATGGGCGGAATGTATTAATAGAGAATTCTCTCAACCCCCAATTCTAATGATTAAGGCGAGGAAATCTACCTCGCCTTTTTTATAATTCACCTATATCTTCATTCCAGAGTTCGGGATTTTTAGAGATAAATTCTTTCATCATTGATATACACTCATCATCTTTCAAATCAATTACTTCTACTCCATGCGATTCCATAAATTCTTTTGCCCCGCTAAAAGTAACCGATTCTCCAACAATAACTTTTTTTATTCCGAATTGTACTACCGCACCGGCGCACAAATAACAGGGCATTAAAGTAGAATATAAAATAGTTCCTTTGTAAGTTCCAATTCTTCCGGCGTTCATAAGGCAGTCAATCTCAGCATGTATCATCGGATTTTTTTTCTGCACGCGCTTGTTATGTCCCCTGCCAATTATTTTTTCGTCTTTGATCAATGCAGAACCTATTGGAATTCCACCCTCACTTAAGCCTTTGGCTGCTTCATCAATAGCTGCTGTTAAAAATTTATCTTTCATAAAGCTCCATTTAGTTTAATAAAATTGAATGAAAATTAATTTATATAATAATTGAACTGTCAAGTAAATTCCTTCATATCAACTTTATTAACATCATCAAAAATTATTGTAGTTAGATCTTCATCTTTAACTCTGTGCAAAGAGAGGATTCGTTCTTCCTGATTGGCAATAACTTTGTAAAAAATGTTCTTTACTGTCACTGCATTTCCGAAAGTATACGAACGATTATCATATAAATTATTAAAAATCTCAAGCAGTAACTGCCAGGCGCCTTCATCAAGTTTATAACCATGTTTTGAGGAGATGGCAAGGGCAATCTCAAGCATTTGTCGCGGTGTAAAATCTTCAAATAAAAAATGATTCGGAATAAAATTTTGCAAAGCCGGATATTGATTCAGATATTCTTTCATCTTATTTTCATAGCCTGAAATAATTGTTATAAACTTTTCCTCATCAGTTTCGGTTCTAATTACAATTGTGTTAAAGACTTCATATCCAGGATCATTAGGTTCAAGTCTTAAATTGCATGCTTCCTCAATATATAAAATCCCGCCAATTGCTTTTTTAATCAATGTCTCAGTTTTCTCGGCAGTTTGCCCTTGATAAGCAGACACAAGACTGTTGGTATCAGTTTTTATTACGTGCCCTTTTTCGAGAAAACCAATTTCTTTTAATATTTTTCCATAAATTTTTGCGACGGTATTTTTTCCTGTACCTCTGCTTCCAGCAAAAACGGCGTTGAGATTTTTAGGCAGAACTTTAAAACCCCTTTCTTTACGAAGTTTAGCAACTTTTAAACTACTCACTAATTTATTTAAAGTTAATTTAACACTATCGAGTCCTATCAATTCATTAAGTTCATGAAGATACTGGTCGAGTAAAACCGGATCTCCGTCAATTTTAATGTTTGCTTTTTCGGTTGGCAAGGAGATAAAATCTTTCATGTCCTCAAGTGTTATAACTTTAAGAACCTCTTCGTGCCGTTCGGAAGGAGGAAAATCGGCGATTCTTAAGAGATGATTTTTAAGTGTACTCTCAACTAAATTTCGAACCATCCGGGCGTTACCAAAATATTTATCTCGCCCTCTAAAGATTTTATCAAAATAATTTTTTAGAGGAGTCCAAGTTTCTTCATCTAATCTGTAGCCTTTGTCCGAAAAACTTCGTTTACCTATTTCAAGCAGTTCGTCCGGTTTATAATCTTCAAAATTTAATTGTCTTGTAAACCGGGATTTTAAACCGGGATTACTTTCAATGAATCGCTGCATCTCACCAGTGTAACCGGCGGCAATAACAATATACTTTCCCCTGTCGTCTTCCATTCTTTTAAGTAGAGCATCGATAGCTTCGTGTCCAAAATCATTTGTCTCCACTTCTTTTGAAAGTGTGTATGCTTCATCAATAAATAACGTTCCGCCAACAGCTTTATCTATAATCTCTTTTGTTTTAATTGCTGTTTGACCGACAAATGATCCCACCAAACCCTGTCTGTCAGTTTCGATTAAATGTCCTTTTTCTAAAATACCAAGTGCATTAAAAATTTCGCTAAACAATCTTGCAACAGTGGTTTTACCGGTGCCGGGATTACCGAGAAATAAAAAATGCGATGAAAATTTTTCGCGTGGATTTTCTCCCTGTTCTATGTAAAAGCGTGCAAGCTTTACAATTTCATTTATTTCTTTTTTAACTGAGGCTAAGCCTGAAAGGTTATTCAGTTTGTTTAATGATTTAGACAAAGCATCTTCATCTATATCAAAGTTTACATGTTTCGCGGAGACTGTCTGCAAAATTGCGACAATATCTTCCGAAGTAATTGTAGTCATCACTTCTTTTATTCTCGCTTCTTCCGGAAGCCGCAGCACGCGTTTGCTTAATTGCAGTTTAGCTTCGGAGTAGTAGTTTCTAACAAGCCTTGCATTTCCGAAAGAATCGTCCCGCCGCCTGTATTTATTTACAAATTCTTTTTTAAGAAGATTTAATGCCTCATCATCTACCGCATATTCTTCTTTGTTTGCAAATTGCTTAAATATTTCAATCATCTCATCCGGCGTGTAATCTTCAAAATCAAAGAAGTGAGTAAATCGAGATTTTAGACCTGGATTTGAGTTTATAAAATTTTTCATCTCTTCGGGGTAGCCAGCAGCAATAACAACAAACTCCCCGGCTTTATCTTCCATACGCTTAAGCAGGATATCAATGGCTTCCTGTCCGAAATCATTTTGAGCGCCGGCTTTTTTTAAATTGTATGCTTCATCAATAAATAACAAACCGCCAAGTGCTTCATTAATTATTTTTTCTGTTTTCTGCGCAGTTTCGCCTATGAATTGTCCGACAAGAGCAGATCTGTCCACCTCAATGACATGCCCATTTTGCAGCAGCCCCATTGCTTTAAATATTTTACCAAGCAAACGAGCTATCGTAGTTTTGCCTGTACCCGGATTACCAAGAAATAGAGAATGCGCGGAAAGATCATCCGATGTTTTTAATCCTAATTTTTTTCTCTCGTGTATATATTTTAGATAATCAACAAAATCTTTCATTGATTGTTTTACAACATTCAAACCGACAAAAGTGTTTAGCTCTTCGAGCAATTCTTCAATCGATTTGGTTTCTTGCGGATTTTCGGTAGCTTCCTTAACACCACTTGGTTGTTCTGTAATCTGCACTTCTAAATTATCGACTTTCCCTTCACTTACTTCAGATTTTTCAAAATTAAAAAGTTCACTTTCATCAATTCCAAAATATCTTGCTGCAACAAGTACATTATTTAGAAATATTTCAACTCTTCCCTGCCCTCGCTTCCAGTAGTCAGGCGAATCGGAGCCCCAACTTTGAACAAACTCTAATATCTGCCAGTCTTTTTCTATTTGAAGTATAAAATCGTGCTTGGCAATCTGGCTGCCGTTTAAATACCAAACCGCTGTGCCGTCAACGTTCATATTTTTATTGCCGAAGAAAGGATTATCTACACAAACTTCCAATCCAATGTAACGAATGCTGCCTTCCATAAAATTCAACATATAAGTTCGCTTACCCGACTGTGTGCTTTCGAGGTAATTAAAAACTTTTGCATGGAAAATATTAAATAATTGATTTGGATAGCGTTCAAAGTCGGTGCGGAGTTTACCCGGGAATATTAACTCCTCCTCCATTTTGGGTTCGTTACGAAGCGAAGCTGTTGATTTTAATATCCGCTGATAAACATCTTGAAACCGTGCATCGTCCTCAATGAATGGTCTTAAATTTCTTGCGCGTTCTTCGGCAGCACGAAGTTGAAACATACCGAGCATCGCTTCAAGTTCTAAAATGTGAGCATGTTTATGTTCACCCTGCCTAACCGGTGTATTCAAGCAGTCGCGTGCAGCCCATAATGTAAACCAATATTCTTTTTGATGAAGCGCTTCTTCTGCTTCTTCCAGAACATTCTTTTTTTTATTGAAAAGCCCGCCAAAAAATTTTTCGTTGTAACCTAGAATTTCTCTGAACCATTCGCGTATGCCAAGCAATTTTGGATTTTCGTCTTCATCAATTTCGATGGCTTTATCAATTTCTTCAAGTCCTTCAAAATATCTTTCAAGACCTGCAAGAGCGCGCGCTTTGTTTAAATAAGCCCAGGAAAGAAGCGAAGGTTTTCTTTCGATAGCCCAATCAAGGTCGGATATTGCACCTTCAAACAAACCCATGCGCATTAAAAGAAAACCCCTATACAAGCGGCTGTCAATAGCTTCTCGACTTATCTGCACTGCAAGATTGGCAAGTTCTAATGCCTGATATGGATTGCCATTTTCCAATGTTGCCCAGGCTAAACAGCTTACGGCATTAAAATCTTCAGGACGCTGTTCATAAACACGTTTGGCTGAAGTCAAAGCCATTCTGTAACGACCTTGCCTCAGATGTTCATAGGCTTCATCTAATAATTCACTTAATTCATCATTAGTCAATATTTTCTCCGGCGCTTCAAAAGTTGTCTATAAGTTTTTAACGAAAATAAATAAAATATTAAGAAGTTGATAGTTTAATTCTCACTAATATAATTAATGAAGCGGCTTTGAAATTTAATATTTCTAATTATACAGATTATTCCCGTGCGCTGTAGCTCAGCATTATTGATGAGTTATGGATTTATTACTTCACCTTTATTTAATTAAAAAGGACTTTGTTATAAACACTAAATAAAAAGAGCCGCATAATTTAATGCGGCTCTCAGTTGTTTGTATTTTTATTTCATCAAAATTAGTTTTATAACTTTAGTATGATTCCCGCCCGTCATCTTGCAGTAATAAACACCGCTCGCAAGCCCGCCACCGGCGGTTGAAGTGCTAAATAGTGCATTGTATGTTCCTGCCGATTTAACTGTATTTACTAATTCTGTTACTTTGTTACCAAGCACATCATAAACAGTTAAATTAACATGCCCTGCTGCCGGCACAGAGTATTTAATTGTCGTTACCGGATTGAACGGATTCGGGTAGTTTTGATATAAAGCATAATCAATCGGATTTGTATTAACTTCTATCTCGTTTGAATATGTGTATGTACCGTTATAATCAATTTGTTTCAAACGATAACGAATTACATTTGCATTCAAGGAACTCACATCATCGCTAAACGAGTAGTTCGTTATTTCCGTTGAAGTACCGGCGCCATTAACAAAGGCAACTTTTTGCCAACTATCATTTTCCATTCTTTCAATTTCAAAACCTCTATTATTGGTTTCGGTTGAAGTAATCCAGTTCAATTCTACTGTGAAGCCAGAAACGTCGGCGGTGAAGGAAGCCAACTCAACAGGCACATTCATTTGTTGAGTATAATAGGGACCGCCCGGCAGCGTATTAAAGTTCGGATTAAATCCCGGATTGCCAGTAGTTAAATTTCCCGGTACTGTAACATCACTAAAATATGCTGTTGAAGAACCAACGACGGCAAAGAGTCTAATAGTTCCGTTAGAAGTTAAATTACCAAGTTCTGAAAACGGTATTGCAATTTCAAATCCTCTGTCATAACCGAAAGCAGTATCATAAGCAAACACGACTGAATTGGGAGAAAAAATACCCGCTGCCGACGGACCTGCAGTTGGTGAACCGTACTGGTTTGCAGCACCGAGATAAGAACCGGTCTTTACACTGTTGTAATATTTGACTGCATCTACATAAACGAGTGTATCATCTGCGCCCGGGTTTAGAGCAAAAGCAAAGTTGGTTTCAAATCCCATCTTAAAGTTTGGATTTGAAGCATCACCGAAGGCATGTCCACCGCCTGTCACCCCGCCGAGAGAAGTACCTGCAGGCACTCCGGTTCCGATTAAACTTGAAACGCCAAGGAATAATAAAATTCCATCACTGCTGGCTAAATTTAATTTGGACTCAACAGCAATGTAAAGTGTATCGTTATTAAAGCCGTAAAATAACCGGTTGATATCTATGTTTGGTCCGAAGCCGAGATTATTATTTTGTTTATCGGCAATCCAATTATATTTTTCGTGAAAACGTCCGTTCATAATAAATGGCGTACTGATCTGGTAAGCGCCTATACCGTTGTTAGTTCCCAGAACATACATAATTGCTTTATCTTCGGACACATATCTTATTGCAATATCACCGGTACCGTTAATGTTTGGGTTAGCTCCGAGAGAAGGTGTTATTACATAAGTTCTGAAATGATTTGGGTCGCCTGTTTGTGTATCTACAATTCTTACATTATTCGATGTGAACTGAAACGAAGCTATAAATCCACTACGTGCGACACCAAAAACTTTAGTAGTTGTTGTTGCAGTTGAAATTATTCCTCCTGGGATTTCACCTTTAAAAGATCCATCGAATCCCCAGCCTGTAACATGTTTGCCGGAACTATTAACAATTACTGTACTATCTTCGAGCAACGGGAATGCTGAAGGAGCGCCGCCGAAAGTTCCTGCCGGAAGATTAATTTCGAGCGTTATAGTAAATGTGCTGCCATTGTCCGATGTACCGAGCATGTAAACTTTGTTGTTTGCAGCATCGCAGAACCAGATTTTTGCTGAGTTGTCTGATGCGGAACCTGTAACGGTAAAATTGTCGCCCATTCTTTTCAATACTCCGAAATCGCTGGAGAAGGCTACTGTTGGAGCGCTAACGTTACTACTCCATCTATAAATTTTAAATACACCGGCAAGATCGTTTACGAGATTACATCCGTAAATAATGCCATCTTCGGTCACTTCAATATCATTCAAGGCAAACGTACCGCCGGAAATTCCGGTCACATCAAGAACGCCGGTAGTTACGCCGGTTTCTGCATTCAGAATTTGTACGAATGTACCTCCGTTGCGGTTTACAACGTAAATTAGATGACTTCCTCCAACATAACCGTAAGCCAATCCCCTTTCCGTATTTGCGGTTCCGAACCAGGAAGGCATATTACTGTTAGCGGCTGAAAACTCCCATAAAGAAGTTATCTGTGCAGAACTAAATCCCATAAAAATTAAAATAAAAAAAGTGGAAAGAATCTTTTTCATAACAACCTCATTGATTAAAATTGTTTTTTATTCGGATTAAAAGTAATTGTATTCCTTAAATAATTCAAGTTGAATAGTTTTTTTATAATAGAGTTTCTGCAAAATAAATTTTTCAGGTTAATGTCATTTCGACCGAAGGGAGAAATCTCATGTTCTTAAGAGATTTCTCAGTCTCCCAAAGGGATGCCTTTGGCAGAAGACTCCTT
>Ga0100387_10001456_pt1 | contig 20073 bp, 21 predicted proteins | sample CryGeymeta201511_FD_81547 | JGI IMG/M metagenome (GOLD analysis project Ga0100387, IMG submission 81547) | Groundwater microbial communities from Crystal Geyser aquifers in Utah, USA - Crystal Geyser metaG 2015-11 | ecosystem: Environmental > Aquatic > Deep subsurface > Groundwater | place... | reverse complement strand
GCTCAAGATGTTGTCCTTAAGGCTGGTAAAGCATCCGCCTCGCTCTTGCAAAGAAGGTTGCGCGTTGGCTATGCTAGAGCAGCTAGACTATTAGACTTATTGGAGGAACGTGGTATCATTGGGCCATCTGACGGCGCGAAACCACGAGAAATATTGCTACGACAAGATGATTTAGAAGAAAATCTTGATATGCGAGAATATGATGATGGTTGGGTAGACGAAGAAATAGTAAATGAACAAAACAATAACAATGAAACAGAAACAGAAATAGAAGACGAAAACGAAGATGACGAAGAAGAAGATTAAATATGAACTCCTTTATTACTAAAAAAATAGTTTCTCATCAGACAGTGCCAGAAACACTGCGCAATGCTCGCTTTGATAAAGAAGATGAATTGATCGACATTGCCAGAAAAATAAAAATCCAGGAACATTATTTGGCAGCCCTTGAAGATGGTGCTTATGAAAAAATTCCTGGTGACATTTATGCCCGTCAATGGCTCAAGGCCTATGGCCAGTATTTAAATTTGGATACTCGCTGGTTGATCAAAGAGTATGAACGAGAAAAAGGAGTACAAATGCAATTTCTAGATTTTAAAAAATATAATCAAGAAAAAAAGCATTGGCTCTTTTGGTTAACTCCTAAAACTATCAAAATTGTTGGACTAGCAATCATCACCATTGCCTTTGCTTCTTACCTTGGTATGGAAATACGCAATATTTTGCAGCCCCCGATGCTAGTGATCAATAACCCAACCAACAATTTGATCACCGAAGAGGGAGTAGTAAGTATTGAGGGCCAAACAGATATTGAAATAGAAATCACGATCAATAATGAAATTATCTTGGCTGATCAAAACGGCGTCTTTAGCAAAGAAATCTATTTATCGCCCGGTATCAATACTTTAGAAATCGTTGCTACCAAGAAGCACGGTCGAGCCAATAAACAAATAATCAATATTTTCCGGCACACTGTACAAGCTGATATTAATAGTGCTACAATCTCATATACAATAGGGTCGTTAGGGTCGCCTAACAATTAATCCATAATAAAATGACAAAAAATCCAACTACGGAGGGAAATCAAAAACAAACAGCTACTAATGCAGCAATTGACCAAATCAAAGAACGTTTTGGTGAAGGCGCAATCATGCGTTTTGGTGAAGCCAAAATAGTTGCTATTGATGCTATCTCAACTGGCTGTTTATCTTTGGACATCTCCTTAGGTATTGGCGGTGTTCCACGTGGTCGTATTATCGAGATCTATGGACCAGAAGCTTCTGGCAAAACAACTCTCGCTCAACACATCATCGCTGAAGTGCAAAAACTAGGTGGTACAGCCGCCTTTGTTGATGCTGAACACGCACTTGATCCAGAATATGCTAAAAAGATTGGAGTCAATGTAGACGAATTGCTTATCTCCCAACCAGATACTGGCGAACAGGCTTTGGAAATTGTTGAAACCCTAGTCAGATCAAATGGCATTGATATTGTCGTGATCGACTCTGTTGCGGCCTTGGTACCAAAAGCTGAAATTGAAGGTGAGATGGGAGACAGACATATAGCCCTACAAGCCAGACTAATGAGTCAAGCACTACGTAAACTATCTGGCATTGTTTCAAAGACTAATACTGCCGTGATTTTTATCAATCAAACTAGAATGAAAGTTGGTATCATGTTTGGGAATCCAGAAACCACCACCGGTGGTATGGCTCTAAAGTTTTATGCTTCTGTCCGGATTGAGGTTCGCAAAGCTGCACAGATCAAGAAAGGTGAAAAATTTATCGGTAATAGAGTTAAATGTAAGATAGTAAAAAATAAAGTTGCTCCACCATTTCAGAATTGTGAATTTGATATTATGTACAATGAAGGAATATCTATTGGCGGTGATCTCCTAGACTTGGGAGTAGAAAAGGGTGTAATCAAGAAATCTGGTAATAGCTATGCTTATGGTGAAGAGAAGCTTGGTATGGGCAGAGAAACAGCCAGAGCCTATCTTCGAAGAAATAAAAAATTGATGGATGCTATTAAAAAAGAAATCTGGAAAATAGTAGAAGAAGAAAGATCCACCAACGATTAAATAATAACTAATCGAACCCTACCCGGCGGGTGGAAAATACTTATGTCGTTAACCAAAAAAATAGCCTACAATACCTTTGTCCAGTTTAATGGTAAGATCATCAGCACTATTATTGGTGTTGTTATTGTTGGTTTGATTACCCGTCACCTCGGACAAGCTGGCTATGGTCAATACACGACTGTCCTGGCCTTTGTCCAGTTCTTTGCTGTGATAGTTGATCTTGGTCTATATTTAGTGCTAATTCAAGAAATATCTGACCCCCAGGTAGATGAGAAACAAGCTGTCAGTAATATCTTTACGATCAAGCTAATATCTGCTTTGTTCTTCTTTGTTTTAGCTCCGATTGTAGTCTTGGCCTTTCCTTACGCTGCTATTGTGAAACAAGGCGTGATCTTAATGTCCGCTTCATTTTTCCTCTTTACCCTAGCTCAAGTTTTGGTGGCCTTATTTCAGAAACACCTTAATATGGACCGCATCATTGGTGCTGAAGTAGTAGGACGATTGGCTTTTTTAGTAACAGTTGTCTTAGTAGTTGTCTTCAATAAAGGACTGCTCTTCGTAATCTTGGGTAATGTAGTTTTCAACATTATTTACTTTGGCATTATCTTTTTCTTAGCTAGAGGCTATACTAAATTCTCCTTTGGTTTTGAATTTGTCTATTGGAAAAAGGTTTGGCACAGGGCCTGGCCAATTGCCTTAACCTCTCTTTTAACTTTAGTCTACTTTAAAGCAGATACTGTCATCCTTTCGATCTACCAAAGTGAGAGTCATGTTGGTATTTATGGAGCAACCTATAAAGTGTTAGAAATCATTGGTACTTTCCCTCATATGTTTCTTGGCTTGATCCTGCCAATTCTGACCACTGCTTATGTCACCAAAAACATTGATCGGTTTAAAAGAATTTACCAAAAAGTTTTTGACTTCTTTTTGATCATTACTATTCCTCTAATCGTTGGTACGATGTTGCTGGCTGATCGCATTATGGTCTTGATTGCCGGTGAAGAATTTTTAGCTTCTGGGGGTGTCTTAAAAATTCTGATCTGGGCGACGGCTATTATTTTCTTTGCTAGCCTTTTTGGTTATATCATCTTAGCTATTGACCGACAAAAGAAAATGATTCCTTACTATGTTATTACTGCTGGAATTTCTTTAATCCTTTACTTCTGGCTAATTCCAAAATATTCATACTGGGCCGCAGCTGGAGCTACATTATTTGTTGAAGCCCTCTACATGATCTTTGCCTACCTTATTAGCTATAAATACTCTAAGGTTGGTATACACCTGAAGATCTTCTTCAAAGTTCTCTTAGCCAGCCTATTAATGGGATTATTTATCTATTTATTCTTCTTTTTACATGTTATAATTTTGCTAATATTAGCAGTAATTATCTACCTTGTCTTCCTTTATCTATTTAAAGGGATCAACAAAGAAATACTTAGAGAATTAAAAGCACCAAGGTAATGTTAACCCCTATTTTAATCTTAATATTCTATCTCTGCTTCTCGGTTTTTATCTGGAAGGATTTATTGCGTGGCATCTATCTTATTACTTTATTGCTACCAACTTATTTAATCCGCTTTGAAGTATTTAATATTCCTCTTACCCTTTTAGAGGGAATGATTTGGATTTTATTCATCTTTTGGCTGATTAAACTTTATTTAGACAAAGAGCTTAATCTAACAATTAGTGCTTGGCTTAAAAGTAAATTTACAAAATCTGAAACAGAACAGGGTTCTATTCACAATATTGTACCTCATAAATTACGTTGGCCTGTGCTGGCCATCCTAGCAACTGCCACCATTGCGCTTTGCTGGTCACCCAATCTACAAGCAGCAGCTGGTATTTGGAAGGCCTTCTTCATTGAGCCCATCCTTTTTTTCATGATCATGATCTATCATGTCAGGAAATACAACCACATTCAGAAGATCATCAATGCCTTGGCAATACTGAGCATCATCATTTTTGTTTATACTGTCATTCAAAAACTCACTGGTTGGAATATTACAAATCTTGATTGGTATTTACCAGAGACTAGAAGAATAACAACTTTTTTTGGCTATCCCAATGCCAATGGTTTATTTCTAGCGCCACTGGCCGCCCTCTTCTTTGCCAGTTTATGGTTCAAAGAGCATTTCTTATTCAAAATTTTGAAATTCATTGCTTTTCTGGGAAGCGTTCTGACTATTATTTGGGCTGGCAATGAGGGTGCGCTCTTTGCTTTAGCAGCTGCAGTCTTTATTATTCTTTTATTAAAAAAACAAACTAGGATTTTAGCTGGTGCTATTATGGTTTTGGCTATTGTCATTGTTATGGCCACCCCCTCAATCAAAACAACTCTCTGGCAAAAGATCACCATTAATGATTTCTCAGGACAAATCAGACAAGCTCAATGGACAGAGACTATCACTATGCTCAGCGACCAGCCAATCATGGGTGGCGGCCTTGCCAATTACCAAAGAGCGATTGAACCTTATCACCAAAGAGGTATTACTATTAATGACCAATGGCAACCAGTAGAAATATTTCTTTATCCTCACAATCTAGTGCTCAACTTCTGGACAGAGCTTGGTTTATTAGGCTTAATAACGATAATCTGGCTATTTGTAATCATTGGCTTACTGCTCTATCAAATATCAGAGATTAATAAAAAACTACCAAAATATAAGCAGAAATTTGTTGGTAATTTAAACCTAGGAATATTAGGCTTTTTCTCCGTCATTATTATCCATGGACTAGTTGACGTCCCTTATTTTAAGAATGATTTAAGTCTTGTTTTTTGGCTAATAATAAGCCTTTTGGTCATTCTCTACAATCACAATTTGAACAAAGACATCATGAGTGAGGATTAGTATACTTTTCTTCTCAAAAACGGTATAATTTTTACTACCTATGAAGAAATATATTTATCTAATCATCTTGATAATATTATTAACGACCATCTCGTTAGTTTTTTTTCATCAAAAAAATCAAACGCAAGTCATAGAAGAGCTTTCACCCCCTCCACTATTGACTGAGAGAACAGAAACTATCTTGATCGAGCCTGACATGACCTTTTCTACGGCGAGTGAATTAGCTGGTATTGATCACACCCTAATGATGACCCTCTTAGAAACTGCCGAAACAATTTATGACCTCTCTAACATCCGTGCTGGTAAGAAGCTACAGTATGTTTTTGATATTACCACGAATAAACTGGAACAACTGATTTATCCAATCGACACTGAAGAGGAACTTTTTGTGATCAAGCAAGAAGATGGCTCCTGGTTGGCAGAAAGAAAAAAAATCCAATACGATATCAAAATCAAAACTGTTGAAGGTGTGATCGAATCCTCTCTCTATGAATCTGCTGTTGCTCAAGATGTAGATATCAGAGCGATCATCAACCTGGCCGATGTCTTTGCTTGGTCTGTTGATTTTGGCATGGGTATTCGCCAGGGTGATACTTACAAATTCATTTTTGAAGAGCGCTATCGTGATGGTCAGTACATTATGCCTGGCGAGATCATTGCTGCACGCTTTGTCAATGATGGCAATAATATTGAAGGATATTATTATAATGAGGGGGAAGATAAAGACGGTGATCTGATTGATGGCTATTATGATCCTGAGGGCACATCATTACAAAAAATATTTCTCAAAAATCCAGTAAACTATCGCTATATCAGCTCTGGTTTTACTACTGGTTTACGCTATGTCTCTGCCTTTGATGTTAGTACTGGTCATCGAGCAATTGATTATGCTGCCGCTAGTGGCACCCCAATCCAAGCAGTGGGGGATGGCCAAGTAATTTCTGCCGGCTGGAATGGTAGTTATGGCAACTTTGTGAGCGTCCGACATAATAGTGTTTATACCACAAATTATGCTCATCTTTCACAAATCAATGTTAAATACGGAGAAAAGGTTAGTCACGGCGATATTATTGGTAAAGTTGGTTCAACTGGATTTTCCACTGGTCCTCACCTCCATTTTGAAATAGTAAAAAACAATACCAAGATCAATCCTGCAACGGTTGACCTACCATCAGACAAAGCTGTTGCTGAAGAAAACCTCGAAGGCTTTAAACAGGCAATAATTAAATGGCAAGAAGCTCTTCGTGCCAACCCTCCGGGTTGATTACTATACAATTTTGGCTAAAAATTGTATAATTTGATTAGCCTATACTCCTTCGTAACCGTTTCAAAGCATTATATTAATACCAACTCTTAATGAGTATATGACCAACAAAATTCGCAAAGCCGTTATCCCTGTTGCTGGACTTGGCACACGCTTTCTACCAGCAACCAAAGCTCAACCAAAAGAAATGCTCACTTTGGTTGATAAGCCCGTGATTCAATATATTGTTGAAGAAGCCGTGGCCGCTGGCATAGAACAGATCATTTTCATCACATCGCAGACAAAAAGGGCAATCGAAGATCACTTTGATCGCAATTTCGAACTAGAATATAACCTAGCCAAGAAAAATAAGCTGGCCGATCTGGAAGAAGTAAAAAAGATCTCACAATTAGCGGACTTTATATATATCCGCCAAGAAGCACCGCTTGGTCTTGGTCATGCTATTGCTAGTGCTGCTCCGATTATTGATAATGAACCCTTTGCTGTTTTCCTAGGAGACGATATTGTTGATGGTTCCACACCGGCTATCCAAGAATTGATTGACCTTTATCAACAATATAACAAACCAGTCATTGCCGTCAAAGAAGTGTCACCCGAATTAGTTTTTAAGTATGGCATCATTGATGGCACACCACTCAATGAAAAATGTTATCAGATCAACACTTTGGTAGAAAAACCAGCAGTTAATAAAGCACCCTCAAATTTAGCAATCATCGGCCGCTATATTCTGACCCCAGAAATTATGGAGATACTCAAAAATACTCCAGCCAATATAGATGGTGAAATTCAACTAACCGATGCCTTACTAGAATACATTAAGACCAAAGAGATCTACGCCACAAAATTCTCTGGTCAACATTTTGACTGCGGCAATAAACTAGATTTTATGAAAGCCGCCGTCTACTATGCTTCTAAGCATCCTGAGATCAGAGAAGAGTTTAAAAAATTTATTGACACTTTATAAATGTTTAATAAACTACGCTTAACTATTTTGTCCATCATCCTTATCACCATCCCTTTGATGGGTTTTGGTTGTAAACTATTTACCAACAATGAGGTCAAAGAACTATACAAACCAATCAGTCTTAAATGGTGGGGTGTTTGGGAAGATTCCGCTGAAGTAGAGACTTTGATTAGTGCTTATCAAGCAATGCACCCAAATGTCACCATTGCTTATCGTAAGTTTCGTTTTGAAGAATATGAAGAAGAGCTGACTCGTGCTTGGCTAGAACAAAGAGGTCCAGATATTTTTTCACTACCAGCAAACTATCTAAAAAAATACCAAAATTTGATCAAACCTTTACCAGCGTCAATGAAATTGCCATTTCTGGAACTAACTGGCGTGGTCAAGAAAGAACCTACTATCGTCGTCCGAGAAATCACTAATATCACCCCAAAAAAAGTGAGAGACGCTTTTGTTGATGTTGTGGCAGAACAAGTGATCATCAATAATCAAATTTATGGTCTACCTCTTAGTGTTGATACTTTGGCACTTTACTATAATCGGGATATTTTAACTAAAGCAAAAATTCCTTTACCGGCTAGCACCTGGGCTGAGCTTGTTGATCAAGCGCCACGGCTAACCCTCTTTGATACTAATGGCAATATTAAACAATCGGCCATTGCCTTAGGCACTGACAATAATATTCCTCGCGCTACTGATATTCTTGCTTTGTTAATGATGCAAAATGGCGCCCAGATGATTGATGGCAAAGGCTTTGCCACCTTCAATCTAGCTGCCAATGACTCTTCCTTCTTTCCTGGAATCAATGCTCTAGAATTTTATTTAAACTTTTCTGATCCCAATAAAACCGTCTATTCTTGGTCTGAAGAAATGGGTGATGCCTTGAGCCTTTTCATGTCTGGTAAACTTGCCTATTTTATTGGTTATAATTATCAAACACCTATTATTCGGGCCGGTGCCCCTAAGCTCGCCTTTAATATTGCACCCATGCTACAGACCGTACCAGATGTCCAAGAAGTAAACTATGCTGATTATTGGACACTTAGTACTTACTTTGGTACAGCTAGCGAAAATATTGCTCCGGCTTGGGACTTTATCCAATTTGCCACCACCAATACAGAGGTTCTGAATCTTTATTTAACCAAAACCAATCAACCGACTGCACTCCGTTCCTTGATCAATGATCAAATGCAAATAGAGGGTCTTGATATTTTTGCGGATCAGCTACTCAATGCTCGCAACTGGTATCGCGGTTATCAACCAAATGAAGTCGAAGAAATGATGAACGATCTTATTTATCAAGCTAAACACAACCTGAACAGCAAATATACAATTACCAATCTACTCAATGACATAATTAAAAGAATAAATACAACCATCAACCCAGAATGAAATATACTATCCTTTTATTACTACTATTAACACCCTTTATCGCCCAGGCTGGGATTCTGGATCAAATTGATTGCATCCAACAAGGCTCTTGCTCGCTAGATCAAGGTTTACAAACTTTTGTAGTTTTTATTGATTGGGGTTTGGGTATTTTAGGTAGTCTAGTACTGCTGATGTTCATCTATGGTGGTGTCCTGTGGCTGACCTCTGGTGGTAAAGCAGAAAAGGTACAACAAGGTAAGAGCATCATTGTAAATAGTGTTATTGGCATCATTATCATCTTTACTGCTTATACTCTCGTTAGTTTTTTACTCTCTTCTCTGGATTCAAATTCTTTAGAGGATGTTAGCCAAACATATCCTAGTGAATGTCAGGGCAAACCAAATGATACTCTTTGTGGTAGCGCCTTTGGCACTTGTCAGAATGGTTTCTGTATTGAAAAGTGTTATACTGATCCAGCAACAGCTAATACTGCCTATGCTTGCATGGACGATTCAGAATGCGATACTGACACAATTGTATATTTTAAATGTTTTCCTCCGGTTGACAATCTTTGTTGTATACCCAAATAGTAAATAAATATTCTTAACAATAAAATTATGGGCAAAAAAATATTACTTATCATCCTTTTTCTCCTAATCATTGCTATTCCTGTTCTAGCTGTTGAAATTGACAATCCGATTGGCACAAAAGATCCCCAACAATTAGCTGGTATGATCATCAAAGCCGTTCTTGGCTTGGTTGGTATCATTGCTTTGCTCTATTTTATTTTGGGTGGTTTCCAATGGATGACTGCTGCTGGCAATCTAGATAAAGTAAAGAAAGGGCGCGACACCCTGATTTGGGCCACCCTCGGTATCTTAATAATCTTTGCCTCATATAGTCTAGTCAACTATTTCTTTGAGCAAGTTAAAATAACAACATAAAAATAATCATTAAAAGAAAGAGTAAATCTATGTTCACAAAAACAAACATTATTGCCTTCATTGCCCTAGTTGTCCTATTATCACCTTTTTTGGTAATAGCAGCTGATGATCCACTTGGCATCTCTAGTGGCGGAACTATTGGCTTAACTGCTGCCGCTGATGACGTTACTATCAAAAACACAGCTGTTAATATCCTTAAGTGGATTATGAGCTTTGTTGGCATTGTTGCTATTGTTGTCTTCTTGATTGGTTCAGTCACTTGGATGACAGCTGGTGGTAATGATGAAAAGGTAAAGAAAGGTAGAAAATATTTAATTAATGGTATGATTGGCTTAACTATTGCTATTCTGGCCTATGCCATTATCACTTTAGTAGAACGCGCCACAACTAATGCCTTAGTGGGTGACAGTCTCAATATTTAGATAACACTCGATTGTTTACAAAACCCTGCACTATTCAATGCGGGGTTTTTTATTGAGTTATCAACAAGCTTGTTGTAGATTTGTCAAAAATATAGTATAATCTAGTTAGCTATAAAAACTTTATATATACTAATAAATAACAAAGTAAAGAAAAAACTATGTTTTCAAAAAGAGTAACGAATATTATTGCCTTTATTGCTTTAGTGGTACTACTGTCACCAATGGCAGTATTGGCAGCAAATCCTGATCCATTTGGCTTAGACTCCTCAGCAACAACGCTGGGAATTAACACAAACACTTATGAGGGAAGTTTACAAGCTAAAGTTGTTGGTATTGTTATGTGGGCAATGGGCTTTATTGGCCTTATTGCTATTGTAGTAATGCTAATTGGTGGTGTTACCTGGATGACCGCTGGTGGTAATGATGAAAAGGTAAAGAAAGGTAGAATGTGGATTATCAACGGCGCTATTGGTTTGGTAATAGCATTATTGGCTTATGGTATAGCCATATTCGTAGAATCAACAACAGTAGATCTGCTTGCTGATCCGGATGCAGCTGGTTATAATTTCTAAGGAATAAAAATTACTTTCTTCAAAACCAGCCATTCTTTAATGGCTGGTTTTTTTATTTCTCTAAAAATGTTGTAATAAATGTTGTCTACCAATTGACCGTTAGGAACCGGGACTCTATATAGAGTCCCGGTTCCTTCCCCTATCTTTTATCTTTTAGCTGCTAAATGGAGACTTTCGACTGTTTGGACTTGCTTAAAAACCTGCACATTTTTTAAAAAGCGTTGATAGTCTTAATTATTCAAAAATAGATCTCTCCGATCTACCCCTTTGTCACTTTGCGATAAATATACTATAATATAGCTATAATGATAACCTCCACATACAACAAAAAAATAATTCTTATCATCCTTACTCTACTTGTACTCAGCTTTATCGGCCTCCCTGTTTTTGCTACTGGCATAGATGCTGCTCAACAAGGTTTAAATGCAACTGCTACGCGAGGTGGGTTCGAAACGGCTGTCGCTAAGACGCCAACACAAATAGTCGCTTCTGTAGTAAGAATTCTCCTTGGTTTATTAGGCGTTATTTTTATGATCTTTATTATTGTTTCTGGTTTCCAATGGATGAGTGCTGGTGGCAACAAGACTGCCGTAGAAAAAGCTCGCACTAGAATCATTAATGCTACTGTTGGTTTAGCCATTATTTTATTAGCTTGGATTATTACTACCTTTGTTATTAGTAATCTTGGAACACTTTAATATGAAAATTAGAATTTTACTAATATCTCTATTCGTTTTAATCATTGCTTTACCGGCAAGCGCTGCTTTGATTAACACCGGCGTTACAGATCCAAGCTCAACTGCTTCTACTTTTGCTAGTGATTCTGGTTATGCACCAACAGAAGGGGACGCCACCAGACTGCCAGTCATTATCGGTAATGTTATTCAACTTATTCTTGGTTTTCTTGGTGTCTTCTTTATGGTCTTGATTATTTGGTCTGGCTTCCAATGGATGAGTGCTGGTGGTAATACTGATACCGTGGGCAAGGCTAAAAATAGAATCACCAATGCCGTGATTGGACTAGCCATTGTCTTAATTGCTTATGGCATTACTTGGTTTATCACCCAAGCTTTAATAGAGAATATCATTATTAACACCCCTACTGAATAATCTAAAGTTATGAAAAAAATATTTATCTTTGCCCTGATTATACTGAGCCTAGTACTAACAACACAATCTTTGTTAGCTGATTCTCTTAGAGACAGCTTGCAAGGTAATTTACAAAATACTGGTGGCACAGCTTATTATGGTGACAATAATCAGGTCCCAACAGAGACTGACCCGACAATTTTAGTAGCTAATATTATTCGTAGCGTCCTGGTTTTGCTTGGTGTTTGGTTTGTTGTTTTAATCATCGTTTCTGGCTTTCAATGGATGAATGCTGGTGGCAACTCTGATATTGTGGTTAAGGCCAGACAAAGAATTATTAACGCCACGATTGGCTTGGTGATCGTACTATTCGCTCTGACTATCACCACCTTTATTATGAATCAAATCGGTGATGCTAGTGGTTATAACACTGAAACTGAATGACAAAACTTTTTAACTTAAAAAATTTACTCCCTTTTATCCTTTTACTATGTATTGCTATGCCAGTTTTTGCCGCTGTCTCTGGTGTACCTGGTATTGATGAGCTTAGTAAAATTGAAGACAAAACAGGTTTGTTAAATCACGATGATCCGTTATTATTAACCGCCAAGATCATTCGTACAGTTCTTAGTTTTATTGGCCTAGTATTTATTGTCCTAATTATCTGGTCTGGCATCGAGTGGTTAACTTCCAATGGAAGTCCAGATAAAATTACCAAAGCAAAAAACAGAATCATTCATTCTGTTATTGGTCTAATTATTTTAATTGCTGCTTTTGGTATTAGCGAATTTGTCTTAAGCGCTATTATTGACGCTGCCACATAATATGTTTAGAAAATCTACAATTATCACCGTTATTATTTGCCTCGGTTTTATCAGCCTACCATTTTTTGTTCATGCTGAAGACACTAATGACAGTTTAAATCAGCAAATCCTTAATACTCATGATCTATTTGAAAGCGGCCTAACTGGCAATACTGCCAGTGACCCCATTGATGTTGTGGCCATCCGTTTGATCAAATATGCCCTTGGTTTTATCGGCATTGTGCTGATTGTCTTTATTCTCTGGTCTGGCTTCCAATGGATGACTTCTGGCGGCAATACAGACAAGGTAGATAAAGCAAAAAAACGACTGATCGCCGCCGTTATTGGTGCTATTATCATCTTTATAGCTTATGCTATTGCGGACTTTGTCTTTACTGCTGTTTATCAGGCTATGACTGAAGATAATACAGTTTAAATTTACTGCTAGAAACATAAAACGCCTCCTTGATTGAGACGTTTTTTTATTACTCTTCTACTGAATATTATATACCCACGCTTCAAGATCATCATAAACTAGCTCAAAATAAATATTTTGACTAATATAATCCTGAAACTTAAGATTGCCCTTACTAATTAATAAATAATCTGCCTTGATCCGATCACGTAGAATCAAATAGCTATTGATTGTTGTCTTGCCACTCATTAAGTCAAAATATTCCTCTGCTGTTTGCGCGTGTTTAATATCAATATAGTTCTGATCCTTACCAAGAAAATAGGTATTATTATCATTATAATAAAATAAGCTGGCCCAATCCTGCCATTGATCACTAACCACTAAAGAGTCGTCGGGGGTATGATAACGCAACCACTCAGCCGCGCCTTGCAAATGCGTCAAGCGTGGGTACTCTTTGGTTGTCGATTTAAAAATTATGATATTATTAAAGCTGATCACCACAAAAATCCCAATCACCACAAGCATTGTCAAACGATAAACTTGATTGTCTTTAATTGTCTTATGCCAAATATCATACCAGCTCAGGTCGTGCAACAAGTCTCGCCACAGAAGCGACAGCAAGATAATTAAGCTAATAATAAAAAATTCTAAATAATAATAGGAAGCAATAGCTAATAATAAGAAGAGGAGAGTAATAATACTAAATAAAATCGTCAGTTTGCTCGCCTTTCTACTCCGGATGATAATAATTGCCAGGGTCAACAAAACACAAATTGTAATCGCGCCAATATTGATCAATAATAGATTTAAACCAACCGCATTATGCACTAAATTACTGAATAGGGTTTGATAGTAAATAATTAAATTATTAGGCCAATATGGATGAATAATACTGCCGATCAAAACGCCAACCACTGTGGATATTAGGATCAGCCACTTCTTTCCCTGTCGATTAGAGTGAAAACCTAGTTTGTTAAGGACAACCTCTTTAGCACCACCCCATTTTGACTTAAAATAGTCCATCCTGTGCTGTAAATAGAACAAGTCAATAATTATCCAGACTATCGCAATTATCGGCAAAATAATGAAAAATCCGCTTAATAGGGCGAAGACAATACTGGCTATCAGCAATCCCCAATAACGATAATGAATCATCAAGTCTAGACCGATCAAATAGAAAATCAAAACCAACGCTGTAGGCTCAAAAAAACTAATTTTAATCACTAGGGGCAGGGCAGTTAAAAGCAAAACTACAAAAAACAAAGGCCACTTACCCTTATTTCTTTTCAACCAAAAATATAGGAGGGTGATTAACAAACTGGCTAATAAGACATTGATGAACTTGATGACTAAGAAAATATTAAAGACATCAACAAATGGTACTAGTAAAACGTGGTAGAGCCAATTACTATCCGCAAAGCTTTGCTCAAAGTTTGTTGCTTGCAACCAAGGAAAGCTATCCAGTACCAAATCTGACTGCATTAATTCTGCCATTTTAGCATGATAAAATGAATCTGAATTAACAAAAGTTGGGCTAGCTTGGAGCCATAAAAACAAACCAAAGACTATTAAAAATAAAATTAAATAGTCTAGCTTGTGACTAATAATAAAATTGGCAATTTTATATCTTCTATTCTGAATAAACATATAGATATTATAGCATTATTATTGTTTTTTAGCTTTCTATCCGGTGAAAATTTATTTCTTCAATAAAAAAATCCTCGCCAAACATGGTTGCGAGGATTCTCAAAGTCCAGTTTGGACTCGGCATGGAGGCTTATATAAAAGAGGATAAATCCTCTATTATAATAATTTACTTTTTCAACTCTTTCTTAAAATAATCAACCCAGGGAATGTCTAATGGATCCACCCCATTAACAACACTAATATAATAGCATAAGTAAGACCCTGATTGCAAAGTGGATAAACTGTCTTGCAGATCTGATTTAGTCTTAACTTTGAGACTCTCTGTTCTAATGCCTTGCTGCTTTAAAACTTGCTTAGTCACTTTGATTCGCTTTTGTATTTTAGCTGAATAACTAGCACTTTCTAAGAACAAAACTAACATTTTTTGCTGAGCCAAGCCTTTAGGAAAACTAAGGCTCTCTAAAAAATGGTGATTTAACTCTGGCAAGTTTGCCCAATATGCCTGATTCTTACCACTCTCATTGATCTGGTTTGATAATATGTGGGCATTACCTGCTAAGTGTTCAGCAGAAACCACTAAAATCATTTTTTTAGCTATTTTTTTAGCTAGTGTTTGATTATCTTTACTATCTGCCACGCTTAAGTTGATCAGAGCAAATGTTTTCTTAGACAACTTAATCGCTTTTATTCTATTTAGTAATGATAAAAAAATACCGACAGAATAGCCAAGGCCCAGTCTAGGCTGCTGAGAAGGGTTAAAATCTGTCGCAAACTTGATCCCTGGCAGTGATTTACTAATTCTTCGTGCTAATAAACCATTACTAGTAATAATAAGGCCGTGATATCCCTTTTTTGTAACTTCTTGGGCGCAGCTAAGAACCTCTTCTGTGGTACCCGAGTAGCTAGACAATATAATAAGACTCTTCCTATCAACAAAGCCTGGTAAACTATAATCATTATTAATATATATTGATATTTTTAGCTCTTTTGATAAAGCTTGCCTGATCATAGCAAAACCTATCTGAGAACCGCCCATCCCACAAACCACAATATTAGTAAACTTTTGATAGTTAGCCGGTAATTCAACGGCCTTCATCGTGGCCCACCCTTGATCAATCTGGGCAGTCAACAAATCAATTGAATTATAGGCTAATTGTTGTTTGGTTAATTTTTGCATGTCTATATTGTAGCTTATTTAAACATTATTCTCAACATAGTTGATTATTCAATAATATCCTGCTAATCTATATTAAGAAGGTTTAGTTGTTAGGTTAAGAAGCGAGTTGGGTTATAGGATTTAGTATATGACAATTCTTTATTGATTCACCCAACCCAACAACCCAAACCTTAACCAATCTCCAAACCTAATCCCCATTAACCAATATAATCATGTCCGGGCACTCAAAATGGGCAACCACCAAAAGAGCTAAAGAAGTCACTGATTCCAAAAGAAGCAGTCTTTTTACTAAACTGGCTAAAGCCATCAGTCTCGCAGCCCGTGATGGCGGCGACCCAATCATGAACTTCAAGCTACGTATGGCTATCGATCGTGCCAAAAAATTTAGCTTACCTAAAGACAATATTGAACGGGCCATCAAATCTGGTACTGGCGAATCTGGTGGACAGGCAATGGAAGAAATTACGTATGAAGGTTTTGGACCAGATGGTATTGCCTTGATTATGGAGGTAATTACAGATAATAAAAATCGCGCTGTTAGTGAAATCAAACATATTTTGTCAAAGAATGGTGGCAATTTGGGCAGCAGTGGTAGTGTGCTGTGGCTCTTCAATCATCAAGGAGTTATTTATTTAAAACAAAACTCTTTAACCGACGAGCAAGAATTACAGATCATCGATGCTGGTGCTGAGGATATTACAACAGACGATAGTATTACTATTTACACTGCGGCTGCTGAGCTGAATAATGTTAAACAGAAACTTGAACAAGCTAATTTTGAAATAGAAGACAGCGGCTTAGAATATATCGCCAAAGAAAGAGTAAAGCCAAAAAAAGAAGAAACAATTATTAAGGTGCTGGAACTTTTGGATGATAATGATGATGTCCAATATGTTTATACTAATGCTGATATTTAATTTCTAGTTACTAGTTATTTAGTTGTTAGTATAATTATAAAACACTAAACCCAACAAACTAACCAACTAAAAACTAAATTCAATAAATCTAAATTCATTTGAATACTATAATTGATTGTTATGGCCAAATCTAGCAACATTACAATACTTGGGATTGATCCTGGTTTTGCTGATACGGGTTTTGGCATTATCAAAAAACAAGGTGAAAAAATAATTCCTGTTGATTATGGCTCCATCCAAACAGTTGCTAAACAGCCCTTTGAAGATCGGCTATTTTATATTTATACTCAAACACTGTCTCTGCTAAAAAATTATCGTCCTGATTATATCGCCATTGAAGAACTTTTCTTTTTTCGTAACACTACCACTGTCATTAAAGTGAGCCAAGCACGTGGTGTGATCATTTTGGCCGCCAAGCAAACCAAGACACCTATTTATGAATTTACTCCGCTACAAATCAAGCAAGCTCTAACTGGTTATGGCCGTGCTGACAAAAATCAAATGGGTAATATGGTCAAAGCTATTTTGAATCTAGATAAGATCCCCAAACCCGATGATGCTTCCGATGCCTTAGCCGCGGCACTTTGTTGCTTGAGCAGTCTAAAAATGAAAAAATTAGGAAAATAACCCCATATCATACGGTGCGGGGTTATTTTTTATGCTAAATAAGGCTTGTCCCGCACCACGAGGTACGGGTTTTATTATAATTTAGACTAACTCAATATACCTTCTTTTTCCTACCTGGACCACGTCGCCAGCCTTAAAGCCATGTTGTTCAATATCGCTAACTATAATTTCGTTCACCTTTACTGCTTTTTGTTCGACCATTCTTCTGCCTTCGCTATTCGACGTGACCATTTCACTAGCCACCATAATGCCCAAAATATTCATATCCTCACGAAAAACAAATTTAGGAATATTTGTAGGCTTTTGTTTATTACTAAAAACGTTAATAAATTCTTCTTCAGCCTTTTGTGCTGCTCGTTCACCATGATAAATTTTGACAATCTCTTTAGCGAGTCGCACCTTTATGTTTCTAGGATTTTCTCCTGACTTCAATTGTTTTTCTATCTCATAGAGATCAGAAGCGTCCACTCTAGTGCAAAGCTCAAAATAAGAATATATCAAACTATCTGGTATAGACATGGTCTTACCAAACTGATCCTGTGGTGAATCGGCGATGCCAATATAGTTACCCAAAGACTGACTCATTTTTTGTTCGCCATCTGTGCCAATCAATAGGGGCACCATCATCAAATCCTGTGGCACTTGACCAGCAGCCTCTTGTAGTGGCCTGGCCTGTAATTCATTAAATTTTTGATCGCTGCCAATCACCGTTATATCTGATTTGATCACAACAGAGTCATAACCCTGCAATACAGGGTAAACCGGTTCATGAAGATATATTTCTCTAGCCTCTTTCATTCTTTGCTGAAACATATCTCTTTCCAACATTCTAGCCACAGTAAACTTGGACATTAAATTTAGCAAGTCTTCGGCTGAAAACTTATCATACCAATTACCATTGTAAACCACTTCAATCTTTTTTATATCTATTATTTTACCAAGCTGTTTAATATATTCCTTGGCCATTTCCATCACCGCCTCTTTTGTTTTCATTTCTCTGACCTTACCCTTATCTGTAGGGTCACCAAAACGAGCAGTAAAGGAACCAATTAAAAAAACGATCTTGTGTCCCAGTTCTTGAAACTGTCTCAACTTTTCATAGACCACCGCATAACCCAAATGCAAATCAGTAGAGGTTGGGTCTACGCCGTGCTTGATTCGTAGTTGTTTGCCAGACAACATTTTTTTCTTCAATGAATCAGCAACAACGATTTCTTGTACACCTCTAGTCAAAACTTCTTCCACCGCACTAATTTCTGTATTTACTTTCATATATTATTATTAACTATTAGTGTTTCTATTATAGCAAAGTTTGACAACAATTGAAAAAAACACTGTCCCATGCTAGAATAAACCCATATGCCAATTCCTCAATTAAAAGTCCGGTCGCCGCAGGCCTGGAAAGATAATAGTGAAAAACCAGAGCGCCGTCGCAAGAAAGCGTCAGCACCTTCTTTTCGACCACCTAAAAATAACAAATACACCAGCAAAAAAATCAAAGTTAGAACTACTGATCGGGGAAAGTTTTCCAAATTTGTGCATTTTGTTTTTAGAAAATCGTTTCGTTTAGGTCTTATTGTTGGTGTTTTAGGGCTTTTTCTTATTATTGGCCTCTTTATTTATTATTCTCAAGACCTTCCCAGTCCTGACAAAATCATTGACCGAACCATTGCTCAGAGTACCAAAATATATGACCGTACTGGTGAAACCCTACTCTATGAAATAGCTGGTGATCAAAAAAGAACGATGGTTAGTCTGGAAAGCTTACCAGCCTATGCTGTTCAGGCAACCATTTCTATTGAAGATAAAAACTTTTATGAACATGGTGGTATTTCTTTATGGGGCATTTTACGAGGTCAGATTGTTCCTCGTCTACAAGGCAAAAGATCTCAGGGTGGCTCTACCCTAACACAACAGTTTGTCAAAAACGCCATTCTCACCAATGAACGAAGTTTAGCGAGAAAAATTAAAGAATGGATTCTTTCTTATCGCTTAGAAAAAAAGTTTAGTAAGGACGAAATTCTAACCATGTATTTCAATGAAATACCTTATGGCTCAAATACTTATGGCATCGAAGCTGCCAGTAATTATTATTTTGATAAAAAAGCTACTGATCTTAGCCTGGCCGAAGCCACTATTTTAGCCGCCCTGCCCCAAGCCCCTTCTTATTATTCTCCATATGGCTCAAACTATGCTGAATTGATTGGTCGTCAACAATACATCCTCGACTTGATGGTGGAAGAACAATATATCACCGAAAAAGAAGCAACAACTGCTAAAGACTATCAACTGGATTTTAAAAAACGCATCTCTGATATTAAGGCACCTCATTTTGTTTTATATATCAAAGAATATTTAGAATCAAAATATGGCATTCAATTAGTTGAACAAGGTGGCCTAAGGGTGATCACCACTTTAGATGTTGCCGCCCAAGAAAGTGCAGAAGCTGCTATCAATGAATATGCCGAGAGAAACATGACTGACTATCAAGCGAGTAATGCCTCTTTGGTGGCAATTGATGTGCCCACTAGTCAAGTAATTGCCCTGGTTGGATCTAAAGATTATTTCGATGACACTATTGATGGGCAAGTCAATGTTAGTATTCAACCACGACAACCCGGTAGCTCGTTTAAGCCCTTTGTTTATTTGTCTGGCTTTGCTCAAGGCTTCACACCAGACTCAATTTTATTTGATCTAGACACCGTCTTTAAGGCTGAGCCTGAAAGCTATGCGCCAAAAAACTATGACCTAGCGGAGTATGGTCCAGTCACCATTCGTCAAGCATTAGCAGGTTCTCTAAACACACCAGCTGTTAAAATGATTTATTTGGCTGGCGTTGCCAATGTTTTAGATTTGGCTGATGGCTTTGGTTATACTACCCTTGGCGATCGTTCCCGTTTTGGCCTCTCTCTTGTTTTGGGTGGTGGTGAAG
>Ga0100387_10001440_pt1 | contig 20185 bp, 15 predicted proteins | sample CryGeymeta201511_FD_81547 | JGI IMG/M metagenome (GOLD analysis project Ga0100387, IMG submission 81547) | Groundwater microbial communities from Crystal Geyser aquifers in Utah, USA - Crystal Geyser metaG 2015-11 | ecosystem: Environmental > Aquatic > Deep subsurface > Groundwater | place... | reverse complement strand
TCCGCATCAGTAATATATGCAGTAGCCTGAATCTCATCGAACTGAGGGACATCATTGGATGCATTATTTCCAACAAAATCTGCTATCCAAATCCCAAATGCAACTTTATCATAATCAAATGAAGCATCATTAGTTAATTCAAAAATGTTAAAATGTGTTGAATTAATTAATGTTTGTGCCCAAGCCATTATCCTAGTATCGATTAAGAAACCTAATCCACCTCTAGTTTCATCAGTACTATCAGGTTTCCATTGACGATTATTAGTTGTTTGATTTATATATCTTGTATACAAATCATCACCTGCTCTATAAAAAAATTCAATATCCGCATTAAATTGATCTCTACCGAAATATCCATTCCAAGAATTTGGCCACCCATCACCACTATCTAATGATTTGTCTGGCCAAAATGGTGGCCAAGTATTACCTGAAGGATAACCTGGCCCACGGTCGCTTCTTGCAATTTCAGAGGTTGACGAATTTGAATAACCACTAATTGGATTTAATGACCAAGAACTTCCAGTATTACTTGTTCTAAGATTTGCCACATCAACTAATGGAAATGGGGTGCCGACATCTACTTGATTACTAACTTCAGCTCCAACAAAAATCATTTGAAAAAGCATATATTGGCGCCCAGTATTTCTAGGATACTCATAAGCAATTTCATCAGGATTACTTGATTTGTTTACAGTTCCACCTTGACCATAATTATGATAGGTAGCCCTCATTAAATTTCCATCCATTATGGACTTCTTTCTTTCCTGGAAACGTGCACGAAACTCACTTGGTTCGTAAGTTGTTTGTGCAATGGAATAATTGGAAAGAAAAATAAATTGTAAGATTAAAAGTACGTATTTCATATTACTCGTATTGATCAATTAACATTCTTTAAAGTGTAACAGAAAACCCAATTTGTATACGTCTTGGTTCACCGAACCAAGCTGGATTCTCTAAATAATCTGGATTTGCTGAAGCTGGCACTATTAATGGGGTATTTGGAATTCCAGAATCAGAATAAACACTATTTATGATTTCAGAATCCAATAAATTAAAAATGTTGGCAAAAGTTTTAATTTCTGTTTTGCCAATTTTAAAGTTTTTGTACAGATTTAGATCGAAGGTTAAACGCTGCGGTAATCTTGAAGTATTTGTTAAATCACGCTGAGAAGCGGTTGGACCATATCTTACAGTAAAAGGTGTACCAGGAGTATAGGGCGAACCTGAATTAAATCTTCCAATTAGATTACCACCCCAAGTTAGAGCAGAATAAAATACGGTTACATTTAATACATGACTTCTATCCCAATTCAATGGGCGGATAAATTTGGTTAATGATTGCCCAGATTCATTTCCTTGACTCAATGCTTTTAAAAATTCATCGGCAGGATTCGAATTACTACCTTCTACAACTGTATAAGTGTAGTCAAAACCTAATGTTAATGAACCTCCAAGATCTTGGTTAACTGCTACAGTTACACCTTTGGAATTAGCATAATCTCTGTTAATAAACGTTGCATATCTTACAGATGGATTATACGTCTCATTAATTGTTCCTGATGAAACATAATCTCTTGAATCTTTATAAAAACCTGTTAACTCTAAGGCTGTACCTTTTATAAGTTCTTGTTTTAAACCTAATTCATATTGAATGGATCTTTCGGGTTTCAAATTCGGATTCCCAAAAACTCCAAATACACCACTTGATTGTGGAAGAATAATTTGGCTATTTGTGTAGAGATACTCATAACTTGGCATTTGAAAGAAATATCCATAAGAAAAGTATATTAAACCCTTTTCATTAATTGGATATGCAATACCTAAACGTGGGCTAACTTGATACTTAACATCTGTGTCTTTCCACCAATAAGACTGACGTTGTTCTAAGGTAACATCTGTTTCACCTGCATCTTGTACTCCGTTGTTATTTGTATCGGTATATAAGTTCGATGCTAGTGTAGGATTATATATATCAGGATCTTTTGGATTTGCTGCAATTTGAGTATTTGGATCAAAGTAGTCAAATCGAAAACCAATATTAATAATAAGTTCGTTATACTCAATTTTATCTTGCATAAATGCGCTTAAATAAATTGGGCTTTTATTATACTTTTGATAATTATTAGTATTTATTGGAGCAACGCCTAATTCAATTTTATCACGCAATTCTGACGGAATATAATCAGGAATTACAATTCCTTGAGTTTCATCTAAAGGTTGTAAGTTCATATTTTCAAATCGAACTTTATCAACCTGATATTCAAGACCAAGTTTAATAAAGTGTCGTTTTGATAGCTGACTTGACAATTCGACCTTTGCAATTATCGACTCAGTACCGCGTGAGAAAATATTATTACTTGAATTAACCTGATTATACTGATATGGTAAACCTGGATTTGTTATTCCAAATTTTTCAATATTATTATAGTTAAAGAATCTTGGATCATATGGATCTTTAAATAAATAATTGTCACTTGTATTTACTCTATAAGCAACATTAAATAATAAATATGTTTTGCTACTTGGTGTAAGTGTAGTTTTAAAATTAACAGAATAGTTTTCATTATAAAAAGAAGGTGAACCTAATGGAACTAAACGATTTGAATGATCATACCCACGTCCTTCTTCTTTAGCGTAAGAACCTATTAGGTTAAACTTTAAAAAAGATAATGGAGAAAACTGAAAATTTGCTAAATAACTCTGTGTATCAAAATTATTCATATTTACTTGAGAACTATCTCTTATTCCTGAATCATTAAGAACAATTTGCTGATTTGTTCCAAGTCCGATTGTATCTAATGATATCCATGAATTATCTAAATTAACTGTTTGATTATACAAATCTCTATAAGAAGATAAATCAGTTCCTAATGGTAAAGTATCTCTAAAAGCACCATGGTACGAATAGGCATTATATCCTTTAAGCCAACCATCATTCCTAAATTTTCTAGCAGTTGCAAAAAAAGTTAACTTGTCTTTAATGATTAGACCTGAAACACTAGCACTCAAATTATACTGATCATTAAAACTAAAATCACTAACATTATTTGGAATCCCATCATATCGTTCTTTGTGCGCTGTTAAATAAGAACCACCCCAAATATTAACATTTGCATCAAATTTATTTGATCCTGATTTAGTAACAACATTGATAATTCCCGACATTGCTTGACCATGTTCAGCATTAAAAGTACCTGAGATAACTTGTAATTCTTCAATAGCTTGATTCTCTACACGTAAACCCTGACTTCTATTATAATTATCAGTTACTCTTATACCATCAACAACATAAGAAACTTCAGAAGCTCTACCACCTCTAATGTGAATTGCACCATCATTGCCTACATTAACACCCGCTTGAAGTTGAACAATATCATTCAATTCCTGAACAGGTAACTTTTGAATTTCATCACTATTTACACGAGCCTCTGAACTTGTCAAATCTTTTATAATTAGTGCTTTTTCAGCTAAAACAACAATTTCTTCACCTTCAAAAATTTCTTCTTTTAATGTGAAATTTAATTGTGTTGTTAAATCAGTTCTGACGATTACCTCATTAACCCGTTGTGAACTATAACCAACATAAGAAACTACTATGGAATATGTCCCAGCTGGAACATTTAACATTAGAAAATTTCCGTCCATATCTGTTTGAACACCTCGAGAGGTTCCATCGATAACTACATTTGCTCCAGGCAAAGTCTCACCTGATTTTGAGTCAACTACAGTACCTGTTATTTTACCACTTTGAGCATGAACATGTACAGTTGAAAAACCCATTATAAGGCATAGTGCGATTAGTATGTATTTTACTTTACTCATATTAATTGAGTTTTAGATCTATTGTTTGAACTTTTTCATTATAAATTTTTGCACGATGCATTTTTTTTGCATCAGAAATTATTTTTGCTTTTTTAATTTCTAAATTTTGCTTTTTTAACATGTTTTCCACAGTTTTTCTTGATTCTTCATAACTAAGCATTCTTGGTTCGTTTCTGACTAAGCACTTATAAACGTGAAATTCATTATCCTCTCTGATTATTATTTCTGAAACTTGACCAATTTTCAATTTATTCAATTTTAATGCCATTGTTCCTAATTCATTGATAGGTAGCAAACCTGTCCTTCCGTCGTTTAGCATTGATTCTTTATCAATTGAATACTTTGATATCAGCGACCCTACATTCATTGTGCCTTTAATTAACTCATCACGAACTATTTGTGCTTTTTCTTTTGATTCAGTTACGATTTTTATGAAATCGAACTCTAATGGCTTTTCAAAAAACGATTTATTATTGTTATAATAATCAAAACAATCATACTCAGGAATGGTAATTTCGTTCTCTAAATTAGTTATTAACACTTCATTCAAATTCATCAACTTGGAATAGTTTATCCTCTCTTGAATATCCTCAGTTATTAGCAATTCAGCACTTTCGACTTTTTGAATTTGATAAACTCTAAGAGATAACCCAGCAATCATATTTTTAAAGCTGTTAATATCGTTTATCCTATCAATTGTCGTATTAGGAGAGAAATACAACTCCATTAATATTTGGTCAGCCATAAACGGTTTATTATTGAACGTGCCAATCACATTATCTTTATATTGATTAGCTAATTGAATAATTGATTGTCGTTTCCCATTCTCTTCTCTATTTGAAACAATATTTTTATTGACACTAGACCATAATTGATTTAATAAATCAGCATTGATTACAAATTTATTACTAAAATTTTCTGTAAATGATCTTTTAGCTAACTCAGATAACCTTCTTCGAGTAATAACTTCTAAATTCGATTTAACCGTATTATATTCATTCTCTGTAATAATTGGCTTAGTATAACGAGAACTAACCTTAATAAGACTATAACCTTGAGCTGTTTTTACAGGTCCGACCACTGAATCAAGTTTTGCCCCATAAGCTGCTAACTCAAAAGCAATATCCATTTCATCAAATCCAAAATCACCAACATCTCCACCATTATTTGCTAAATAAGGAGTTTTAAATACCTCTTTAGCTAAACTTTCAAATGTTTCACCTTTTTGAAGACGATTCTTCAATTCAATTGCATCTTCATAATTTTTAGCAAATAAGTGAGAGGCATTAAAACGAGTATTTACCATAATAAACGCTTCACGTATATCTTTTTCTGAAACCACCATTTTATTTTCAATAAACTCTTTTTGAAACAAATCAATTATAAATTGGCGCTCAATTAATTGTTCTTCAAATTTAACATCATCAAGCTGATTGTAACCTCTATCAATCGCAACTTGAGCCAAAACTAATTTATTAAACTCATTTTCTAATACCGACAAGCGATTTGTGGAATTCGGTTCTAATACATAGCCAGTTTTACGATACCAATACTCGTAAGCATTTTGATATTGCTCAACAGTAAGGCTTAAATTATTAATTTCAGCCAATACCTCATTTTTTTTTGCTTCAGTTTTACCATTGCTACATGAGAACTGTAAAACTATTAACAAATACAAAAATAGAACTATATGATTCGTCTTTACCAACATTGCCTAATAATCAAAAAGTATCCTTTGAATCCAATAATAATGAAAGCGCTTACATTTTGCAAGTTATAAAAAGATAAATTTGTGTGATTTTTAAAAAAGTGCTTTCAGAGTTTCAAATTATTGATTTTAATAATTTTACCCTTAAGTTACTATCAAAAAAAATTGAAGTTTTTTTGATAGTAAGACTATGAAACAAGATTTTTTGAAGTTAATTCCTCTTTACTTATAATGCCTTTTATATATAGAGTTCGTTTTTAGGTGAAGTCTTTATACTTGTGTAAAATAGAAAAGGTGTTGCAAATCGGTTAAGTTTGGGTAGTCAAAAACAAAAACTCAAACACAAAATACAACACCTATGAAAGCAAAGGTAAAACCATCAGAGCAAATGAGCAACTATGTTCAGTCATTATTACAAGGTCAGGTACAAACCGATGAGTTGGTGAGTCAACTCTTGGTCAATGGAGCGCGTCAAATTCTACAACAAGCCGCCGAACATGAAGTTGACGAATATTTAGGACGAGGCTGGTATGAACGAAAAGGCAATGATAATGAAGATTCAGAATATAGTGAATTTAAGGGGTATCGAAATGGATATACACCTAAATCAATTCAATCCCCATTGGGTCGAATTGGGCTTCAACGACCACGAGTGCGCGACGATCAAGGGGAATTTGAATCACAGCTATTTACTCGTTTAGATGCCATTGATGCCCGTCTGTTGCATTTAGCTACCGAAATGTACGTTCGAGGCTTGTCCACACGTGATATTGAGCAGACCTTAGTGGATAGCCAGGGAAAGCCGATTTTATCACGTAGTGTAACCAGTCAGCTCACCGATGAATTGTATCAGCAGTACACCCAATGGTCGAAACGCTCGCTGGAGCAAGACGATGTGGTGTATTTGTTTGTTGATGGCGTGTATGAATCAATCCGAAAGTACACCAACAATCAAACTATTTTATGCGCTTGGGGCATTTGTAGTGATGGCAGAAAAGTGCTTTTGGGCTTGCAAGCGGTTGGAAGTGAGAGTGCGCAGGCTTGGGAAGACTTTTTCCAAGACTTGTTGGCTCGTGGCATGGATCAGCTTGTTTTGACCATTAGTGATGGCTGTAATGGCATCATAAAGGCTATAACGAAAGTATTCCCGTATAGCGATCGTGGACGATGTATTAGCCATAAGTTGCGCAATTTACTCAGTAAACTACCTGCTGACCAGACTATTCAAAAACGGATGAAATCACGGCTTCACGACATTTATTATGCTCCCACCCATCAGGAAGGTAAAGCCCGCTCCGAAAAATTTATAACCGAATTTGCAGATGTGTATCCAGCTTTAATTGCTTGTTTTATCGATGATTTACAAGCCTGTCTGGCGCATCTGAATTATCCCGAGGGGCATCGAAGAAGCATTCGAACCACCAATTTAATTGAGCGCTGTTTCGTGGAACAAAAACGCAGAACCAAAATAATTCCAACTCATGTGAATGAAAAAGGAGCTATGAAACTAGTATTCGGAACTCTAATTCGAGCCAGCGGGCAGTGGCAAAGAGTAAATATGAGTCCATCGGATTTAGCCTTACTGCGTAACATCCGTAAATTAATCACAGAATCTAAACACATAACTTTAACTGAAAATCGATTATCATTCAAACTTGCTGCTTAATAACCCTTTTTTGTTTTTACACAGAAAATAGGACTTGACCTCGTTTTTAAATCAACTCTATAAATGTGTGCTTATTTATGTTTAAGTTTTTTCGTTCCATTCCAAATCATGTTCTATTGTATAAGATTTAATAGGAATTTTAGCCAAAAATCAGTTTTTTACTATTTAATAGCACTTTTTTTGATTTCCCGTTTTTATTTTCAACTTTGGCTTACTACTTTATGGTACTTTATAGATTAAATGATGTCGTTAATATAAAACTTGGCACTTATGAATTTTTCGCTCCGCGCCCGAATCATATCCATTTTTGTTGGTACTGGTATTTTAGTATCGTTGTTTATGGCTCTTTATTTCCCAAATAAGTCAACTTCGATGGGAAGAGAGATTTTAGTAGAATCTTCAAGGAACACTACTGACGCTATATCCAAGCAACTTTCCAATGCTGTTGAAGCTCGAATTTTAGATGATGGTGCTCTCATTCGTGAATCCATGTCTCACTTCGATAATGACCACCTAGATGATGGGGTTTACAATATTGCCCTGTTCGATGAAATGTTGCAACCAATTTATTCTGTTGGGCCTGGTAGTGACAAACTGGTTATTAAAGAAAGTATTAACGAAATCATCTACGCTCAAGTAGGCGAGTACTTAACATTCACTGCTCCTGTATTCAGCAATGTCTCTTATGATAATGGGAAAAATATTATTGGGATTGTTAAAATCACCTACTCTGAAAAAACATTGCTAAGTTCTTCTTCAGAAATTCTCTATACAACAATTGTAATATCCATTATAGCTCTTTTAATCTACATTGGAATGGGTTACTGGTTTGCAGGCTCAATTAACTCTCCAATTTTGAAAAACAACTCTCGTTTACAAGATGCAGCAAGAAGTATAAGTGATGCTTCTGAGCAAGTTGCCGCATCAAGTCAGGATATGGCAGATGGTGCATCTCAACAAGCTTCTTCTTTGGAAGAAACCTCCGCTTCACTTGAAGAACTTGCTTCTATGACCAAGCGAAATGCGGAAAGCGCACAACAGGCAAATCAACTTTCTGAAGAAGCACGAAAAGCAGCTACCAAAGGAAACAACGCAATGGTGAAGATGAATCAGTCTATGAACGAGTTAAAAATCTCAACTGATGAAACATCGAAAATTATTAAAGCCATTGATGAAATTGCATTCCAAACCAATTTATTAGCATTAAATGCAGCAGTAGAAGCAGCAAGAGCTGGACAAGCTGGGCTGGGATTTGCCGTAGTTGCTGAAGAGGTTCGTCGTTTAGCTTTAAGAACTTCTGATGCTGCTAAAGAAACAGAATCAATTATTGAACGTTCTCGACAAGCCGCTAATGGTGGTGTTACTATCGCTGCTTCAGTCGGTGAGATTTTAGTTGAGATAGATCAAAAAACCCAAAAAGTAAATGAGTTGGTTAGTGAAATTACAGCTGCTTCTCTAGAACAATCTCAAGGTTTGGAACAAATTAACCGAGCAATGGGTCATGTTGATTCTGTTACTCAGAAAAACGCCGCAGGAGCCGAAGAAAATTCATCGGCGGCTGCAAACCTTAAATCTGAGGCGACTCAATTAATTGATATTGTTCAAGAATTAACGACTCTTGTTAATGGTGAAGAGAATCATTCTGGGAATGAGGGTAATTCTTCTACACAAAAAAGAAAAAAAACAAATTCTCAAAAAAACTCCTCATCAAGGTCTTCTAACTCAGGCGAGTACTCCTCTGGAAATTCACATCCCTCTGGCTATTCTAAAACCATGAAACAAAGTTCAAATGTAAATTCTAATCCTTTTGGAAATATTGACCCATCTAAAGTTATTCCAATGGATGATGATTTCGAAGATTTTAAATAAATTAATCAACATTTTAAAAGCTCCAATTGGAGCTTTTTTTTTGTTGATTTGCTTTGAGGTAAACCTTAATTCTCAGCTATCAACTTTAGATTTGAGTTTACTCTAATAAGTACAGTTCAGCAACATTTTAGGTAAATTATCAGTATTTGAAATGGTTCAATCCGAAAGATTCGACCTTCTGAAGTGGGTTCAGATTTTATTTCTAAAATTTATTCAAAGTAACAATTAAGCCTATTGAAATCTTTTCAATATTCGTAGATTTCATATATCAACCATTAAAAATTTAGCCTTATCCTGCCCTATGTCCGTTAATCTATTTGTGGCCAATGAAACTCATATTCCTTACGCACAGGAAGTCTGTGATTTGATTGAGGAATCAGCCAAAGTTCGTGGAACGGGTATTGCCAAACGCGAAGCTGCTTATATCATTACTAAAATGCACGAAGGCAAAGCTGTAATAGCTTTAGATGACTCAAAATTGATTGGATTTTGTTATATAGAAACATGGGGAGATGGTAAATATGTTGTCAATTCAGGACTTATTGTTCATCCTGATTACAGAAAAACAGGTTTGGCAAAACAAATAAAGGCTAAAATTTTAGATATTTCTTTAAAAAAATTTCCCGGATCAAAAGTTTTTGGTATAACTACGAGTTTAGCAGTAATGAAAATCAACAGCGATTTAGGTTACAAACCAGTTACATTTTCAGAATTAACGGATGATGATAAATTTTGGGGTGGTTGCAAAAGTTGTGTAAATTACGACATTCTTACACGAACTAATAGGAAAATGTGTCTGTGTACAGGAATGATTTATATTCCACCTAAAGAACAGACCAATTCACTTCCAAATAAAATTGCTGAGCAAAAGAAAAAATCGAGATGGGATTATTTTCAGCAGTTTTTCAAAGTGGGAAGAATTCGTTTGAAGAGATGGTTTTCTAACGATTTAGTTAAAGTGGATGACCCAACGCATCCAAGATTATAAAATGAAGAAATAAGCTATCCAATTTGTAGTGAAGCAATTTGGTTCAGATTTACTGACTTAGTTCACATACTTTTCAAAAGTTAGATAAAACGATTAGCATTGAAAATTAGCTACGAGAGATTATGTACCCGACTTAGCAGGATTCTTAAAAATAAGATAATTTATATGAGCATAAATGGACAGTTTTCATTCTGATAATTCACAAATATTTGTTTGTAAAATCATTTTTTAACAATAACAGATTTTTCATTCAAAAACATTATCCTGTATGACTCAAACTCGGACTTCGTTTCTAAGCAAACTTCACTGGGTTTTGCAAAATAAAGAACATCCCATGCCCCGACACGATTCGAAGAACCACGAAGTGTTAGGTCTGTCCAATTTTTTTTAAGGCCATAAGCTAGTTCTTTTGAATAGGTTAAGTTCTAAGACTGAGATGCTGGATCGGAGTTTAGCATAACGAAATGACGTACATGAAATAAGAACTATGTGTTGCGATTATGTTATTTTTTTTATTTTTTTTGCAAAATTGAACCTTTTAAAAAATTAATAAACTTTACAAAAGATCCAAGTCCAAATTTGAGTAATTGACCAAACTATTGTTAAATAGTGTCAAATGTTTCATTCATAAATAATAAATGCTATTGCGAATAGACCTCTGATTTAGAACCTTAATTTAAAACACGTTCAAAATGCAGAGAAATATCAAGATCATAATCTGAGATTACAAATGGCTCTTTTCTCGAACGCAGTATATATGAATTTAAATCGTAGAACTTAATTCTTTTCAGAATTCAGCATTAACAACTAATGCAAGCGATTCTATTTCTAAGGCAAATATTAGTTATTTGCATCAGCGAGTGATTCTCTTAAAAACTTTAGTGCTAAACCCATGTGATTTTCTACTGTTTTTACACTCAATTCAAGTATTTCTGCAACTTGTTTGTAACTCATTTCCTGTAAATAACAAAACTCAAATACAGTTCTTCTTTTGTCTGGCATTTGAGCTATTGCAGCATATATTTTGTCTTTCAATTCTGAATTGATTAAATCAGAGTCAGCTGCTGCACTGGTTTGCGAATCAAGCTCATACACATCTAAACTAGAATTCTTTTTATTGTCTCTAATTTGATTGAGCATTCTAGTGTAGCCAATTTTAAAGAGATAGGCTTTTAAGGATTTATCAGGATCAATTTCTGACCTATGTTCCCAAATCCAAATAAATGCTTGTTGTACAAGATCTTGTGCAACTTCCTCTCTCACTCTTCGCTGAATTAGAAAACGATATAATTGTTTATGATGAACATCAAAGAAGAATTTAAAGGCTTTTGAATCGCCCATTCTAATTTTTAGTGCAATACGTTTTGTCTCATCAGGTATTTCTAATGCAAGAAGTATTAGGATTGGAAACACGCTATAATTATTGATTCAATGTTCATTAACTCTTGAAAAGATACAGAAATCTAGTAGCAGACATACTGTTTGAAACGTTTTATTTTTTATAAATTTGTAAGTTAATATACTATTAATCTGGGTTTTGTAAGGGAAACAAATAATACGAATGATATAAAAAGTATCTTCATTTGGCTACGCAGTGCCTTCGGTTTCACTGCCACTCTCTAATCGCTACAAAGCGAAATATGATTCCGATTAGTACATCGGAACCCCAAAGCAATCTGAAAAACTATGAAATGCTATTTTGGGTCATTTGGGAGTTTAATTCTAGTTAGCATTTCTGAGTTTTTTCTAGTTTGATGCTAAAACAATTTCCAAAATTCTTATCCCTCATTAAGGATAATTAAACCCTTAAAATCGCGTTCTTACTTCCCACAAATCTGGGAATACGGCATTAAACAAGGTGTTTTTTAGATATTGAACACCATCGCTTCCTCCAGTTCCCATTTTATTGCCAATTGTTCGTTCAACCATTTTGACATGTCTGTAACGCCATTCTTGTAAGCCTTCATCGAAATCGACTAAAGACTCACATAACAAAGCGATTTCATTTTTTTCTTTCATGATATCGTATATCACATCTTGCATTTCTTTACTTGGATTAAACATCAAACCAGATTCATTTTCTCGTTTTGGTGCTTCAACCTTATAACCCATTTTTTGCAAAAGTTTGATAAAAGATTCCCAAATTGTTGATTCTTCAATTCTTAATGTGAGTTTTTTGTAAGCTAAAGAATCAGCTTCATGCAAGCTAAACATTCTATTATGTCTCATCCCCAATACTATTTCTAACTCTCTGAATTGAACGGATTGAAAACCTGAGGCTGATTCCAAATATTTACGAAAGGATGAAAAGGATAATGGTGTCATTGTTTCAAGAATGTCATTTTGACCAACTAGCGTTTTCATGATGACCAAAATTCGGCGCATTGTTTTTAAGGCAGCCCAAGGATGACCTGCTTCCATTTCTACACGAAGTAAATCAATTTCATGCAAAATTTGTTTGAACCACAATTCATAAGTTTGATGAATAATGATAAAAAGAAGCTCATCATGTTGAGCTGGGCTTGATTTTAGTTCTTGAAGTTCAAGAAGTTCTTCTGTTTTTAAATAGGAAGTGTATGTTAAAGCCATATTTTGAAATTCTGAATGTTAAATACTTATTTTTTAATTGCTTATTCAAAGCTGCGTAATCCTCTAGTTGGGTTTTGTTCATTCAATGATACCCAACTTTATTCTAAGTAAGAAAAATACACTTTTTATGGGAACTCAGCTCAAGTCCGATTTCAAATCACCTTTATTTTTTTAGTTATAAACGTTTCCTATTAGTTGTGGGCAATTCATTTAAACAATATTTTCTGGACTGATAATTAATGAATGTACTTTTTCAATAAATAATGACTATAATTTGTCTTGATTCATAGACAGTTAAAACATGATTAAACCTGCGTTAGCAGGAATTTAATTTTCACTCTTTTAAAAATTTTAGTGTTGCAACATGAAAAAATCTACTCTTATCTGTTTATTATTTTTTAGCTTATCAACTCATTTAGTTTATTCTCAGATTTCTTCTGAACCCCGAATCTATAATTATAGTTCTGCTCTACATTCATTAATTTTTGATGAAACTACAAAATCAGTTTGGTTTATCGATGCTGACAATAATGTTAGCACTATTAATTTAATTGATAGCAAACAAGATATTTTCAAATGGATTCATCCAAGTTCACTTAATTTATTTTTCGATAGTTTAGTTGTCTTTTCTAAGAAACAGAATACGGTTTCACTTATGAATAAGCAGACTGGCTTCTTTAGATCGGTTGAATTACCCAAAGTTCAGTTTACTATAAGTGGAGTTCTACTAATTGATAAACGCTTTTGCATTATTTATGGTAGTGATCGCATGTTTGATTTAAAAACGGTTCTATTTGATATGAGAAAAAAAACCTTCAAACCAATAGAATTGGATAGTGGTGTCTATGGTTTACGATCAATCCATTTAGAAAAGACTGGAACAGTTTGGTTATTCACCGAAGATGCTCTTTTTCGCTCCAAAAATCTAAAATCATGGGAAAAAGTTATTGATAAATCTCGATTTAAAGGTTTTTTTTCGGACTTTGAAATCTTGGGTGATTACCTTTTCTTAACTCATATTCGAGGAGAGATTTATCGATTTAACATTGATAATCTAGATGCAGAACCCAAAATAGTTAACCAAACGCCTTATTCGACTTTTCACAGTTGTGTTTTAAACAAAAATCAACTTTTGATAGCATCTTTATGTGAGGTTCATTACATAAAAGAAGGGAAATGGGAACCAATTCCTAATTTTAGTCCACATATTGAAACGACATTAATTAAAAACTTAATTCGATTCAGTGAAAACCAGGTTTTAGTAGTTACAAACCTTGGTTTTCATCTTATATCTTTAAACTAAACACTAGAATCAATTCAACTCTGTGCCAATTACACTGCCTTTAAAAACTGGATTTTCATCCTTTGTTTCTTCAGCTAATAATTGTCTTTGTGTTTCTTCAAATTCCATTCTTTTTGCTATACGATCTTTTTCAACGGTGTCTTCTGGTTCTAAATGATGTTCCCAATCAAAACTGACATGTTCCCATTGTAGCTCATATCCAAATGCTTTGAAAATGGTATAACCGGGCTTAAATCCAACCCAATTTCCACCCCACCAAGCTGCCGATACCGATTGAGAAGTTATATACCAAACACCATTATATTGGAAGTTTTCGGCAATATGTGTGTGTCCTTGTAAGAATGCTTTAACACTATGTCGCTCAAGAATAAACCGTAATTCTTTGTTATCTGAAAGAACTAAATTGTTCATGGCTTTCATTTCAGTATCTGCATTTATTTGACCTGTGTGGTTAAATGCAGCATAATGAGAAACAACAACAGTTGGTTTTCCTGAATTGGCACCTAAATCAAATCGTAACCAATCCAATTGTTCTTTTCCTAACTTGGGTTCATAAATAGGGCCATCTTTTGATTTTTTTTCATGTAATGCATCTAAAACAACAAAATGCCAGCCTTTAGTCTCAAAACTGTAATAGGATTTTTCCATTCCTAGTTTATCCATGATGAACTTTTTCCCTAAATCAGGATCAGAAACGGAAACTTTTCTTCTTGGCGACCAGCCCAATAAATCATGATTTCCAATAGCGTTGTAATAAGGCATTTTCAATTGATCAGAGGCTTGCTTAAAAGCATCAATTTGATCCCCAAAAACGGCTTTATCTGTGTATAACCCATCAAAAGCTAAGTCGCCACCCATTAAGACTAAAGCTGGACTTGGATTTAACGTATTCACAGATTTAACAAAGGTTTGGTAACCTTGTACGCCTTTTCTTTTTCTGGTAACATGCATATCTGTCGCATGAATAAAAGTGAAATCGGGTTCTTTACCTTCTACTGCACAAGCAACTGCTAATGGAGATGAAAACCCTAAGCCTAATCCGCCTAAACCTAGTTTTTTAAGAAAATCACGACGTGATTCAGCTTGTTTTGATGCACTCATAAAACCTAATTTTAATTTCTAATTAATCAGTTTACAGTATAATCAGATTTTTGAAGGAATGCTATTCAAAGAATATAAATCAAATCATTAATGGAATAGCCTATTCATATTTCCTAGAAATCCTTTATTTGACAAATTCTTATTTAATTCAACGAAAATTCCCTTATTTATAATCGTTAGGCTTTTTATAAAAAATCAATGCTACATAATCGTAAATTATATACTTTCTAACTCAAAATCGGGCGTGAAACTTTAGTTTTCAAATTGCAACGTATGTAATGTTGCTAAAAATCACATCAATTTCAAATTCGCAACATATAGTGTTAAGTTCACCTTAATAATTTACGCCGAAATTTTGTTACAGAGTACGGGATAACCGTTTTTTGCTCAGATTGTATCCAAAACATTTTTTGCAGTGGTGCTGTGTTGAGCCATAGAATATTCTTTTTTATCCCGAAGTCAAAAACGAACTCCAAAAGTTGCATTTTCTATTTCTAATTTACTTGTTCAGTTAGTTTTAAATCTTTATTCAAGGTTTTATCTTTTGAAGTTCTCCAGATAAATTGATCTAGAAAATAGTGCTGCAATGCAAATCCAATCAAAACACCTTGTAATAATTTATCCATTCCGAAATCTGCAAAAATCATTTTTTCAGTTGCGATATAAAATGGGAAACAGCCTGGGTGAACTTGAATAGAACAACCCAATAAACGAACTAAAACTCCCATAAATACAGCACAACAAATAAAAACAGCTAAATTCTTTGAGATTTTTGCAGCAATTCCAAAACGAGTTGAATCTACTCCTTTTTTGTGATATCGGTTTTTATGGTGAAACCAAATAATTGCATGATATTGTAAATCGTGAAAAACAGTGACAAAAGCCCCAAATGCAAAAAATCCAGAATCTAGAACTGCATCAGAATAACAAATGAAAAAATGCAAAGGAACTACTGCTAATAAAAATAAAATTTTAGCACCGTTAATTTTTTCTCCTTGGTTTGAATGGTAAACTTGTCTTGCAATAAAAATTACCGAAACGATAATTACTAAAATTGTTGAGCTAATAGAATAGAATTGAATAAGAGAACTCGATGCATCTTTAATAAAAACAAAACCTCTAGTATCGGGATGACGAGAAACAAAAACAAAAAACGGCAACAATAAACCACCGTAAAGCATTGCACTATCCAATTTAAAATCGAACGAATTCTTTTCTCCCATTTTTTTCTTGTACAGTGCCATAAAACCGTAGTGTTGCCTTACTACATGCCAATAAGCCCAAGCACCAAAAAAAGCTGAAAATAAGGACCAAGGAACATAATAATTCACAGAACCGACAGAAAACATTAAATAAGAAATTAATACCGCTAAAGGTCCAGCTAAATACCAAAGCATACTTCCCAGTAATAATTTTTTCCTAGTTGCAAATTCTTCTTTATCAAAAAAAGTTCTTGAATAGGTCCCGAAAAAGTGTGGCGTATCGATAAAAGTGACCCAAATAAACCAAATACTAATCATATCCCAACCCAGTCCAACATTCAAAAAGAATAAGAAATAGCCTGACAGTGCTCCACCAATGAACCAAATTAAATCTGTCTTTTTATTGATTATCCAAGGAAAGGTGATTGCATTTATACTCATTTAGAAAAATTCAATTTTTGATAATTTTGATTTACGATTTGGTTAAGAACTCTAAAAAATTGATATAAAATGATATTAATAATTTTTTAGAATTCAATGTAAGAATTATAGTTATTTTGCTACTAAGCTGTTTACTAAAAATGAGTGTAATTTCAAGAATATGATATCTTTTTTTATCGATTCTTATCTGTTTTTAAATTAAACCCTAAACGGTGATGTTTTGTAATTCCAAACTCTGCTAATCCATTATAATGATCTTTTGTTGCATATCCCACATTCGAAGCCCAATTGTATTCTGGGTACTCTTTATGTAAAACCTTCATTAAATCATCACGATACACTTTAGCAAGAATAGAAGCTGCAGCAATACTTGCACTTTTATCATCACCTTTAATGATACATTGATGCGGTATCAAACTGGGTACAAAACGATTTCCATCAATTAATAAAAAATCTGGAGAAGGTTTATTATCCTGAGCTATTTCGTGCATAGTTATTAATGAAGCCCAAAGAATATTTTTTTGCTCAATGAGTTTTAATGAACCTTCTTTAATGATCCAAGAAACAGCATCTTGTTTAATTTGAATAGCTAATTCATCTCGTTGTTTTTCTGAAAGTTGTTTGCTGTCTTTTAGCAAGTCATTTTTATAATCTACCGGAAAAATTACGCCAGCTACAACCACAGGCCCAGCAAGACATCCTCTTCCCACTTCATCTAAACCCATTATGTGCTTAAACCCTTGAGCCCATAATTTTTTTTCGTAAGTAAATCGGTCTATTGGTTCTTCGTTTTTCATTGTTGAATTTAGGGAGTGTTTTGCAAAAAAAATCCTAGATATACCAGGATTCTGTAATCAAATTAAATAAACTAGATATGCTTAATAATTTCTTCTTCTGATAAACCTGTCATTTTAGCAATTATTGAAATGGAAAGACCTTCTTGATAGGCGTTTTTTGCAATTTCAACTGCTGTTTTGAATGCTAATTCTTTTGATTCTTGAATTACCTTTAGCTTTTCTTGCTCTATTCGGTTTAAGTTTTCGAGATTTTGATTTAATTCTTCTCTAGCCTGGTTTACCTTTTCTTGAGCTTTGATTGCTTCATTTCGTGCCTGATCTACTTCATTTCGTGCCTGATCTACTTCATTTCGTGCCTGATCTACTTCACTGCGTGCACGTGCTAAATCCTTGCGAGCTTGTTCAAATTCTTTTTTTTCAACTTCTCTAGAATATTGCACTAAGCGTTCATCACGATACACTTTAAGGCTATATTCATACCTATTTCGATCTTGCTCGCTAAGTTTTGCCAATTCGGCTTTTTCAAGAAATTTCATGAAAATCTTCTCCTTCAGCTTGTCGGGATATCGTTCAAATTGTTCCATATATCTGAGTAAAAATAACCATTTATCAAACGAAGTTTTTAACTCATTTTCACCCTTTGCAAATTTGGGCATTTCCAAAAAATATACGTCAATTTAGGGTAAAATACCTCTTTCGATTCAGATTCAACCAATTGAACACGAGAAACGATTTTATGTTGATTTCCGTTTTTATCATCTAATTCAAAATTTAGAATTGCAATAACATAGATAGCCGTTAAGGCAAAATCCCATTCGCCTTTTTTGGCCTGTTGTTGAATCGGAAACGTTGAATAGTAGAGCATACGTTCTTTAAAATTCAAATGAGATGCACGCTGAATTTCAACGATAAAATACTCTTCCTTTTCATTTTTGCAGTATATATCAAAAAACGATTTACGATGATCTTCTGCTTGTCCAAATTGCTCTGTATTTAAGTACGTTATATCAACAATAGTTCCGGATTCGTAAACTAATAAGTCGTTAAGAAAGGAAATTAACATTTCTTTTGAAGATTCCTCACCAAATAGTTTCTTAAAACCGAAATCGGTGAATGGATTTATAAATTTTGCCATGATAGATAGATTTTTCATTAATAATTATGTTCTACCTACAGAGACGCTTGAAATGGCCAAACCTTACAAGATATTTTTAAAAAGATTTTTTATGAATTTAAGAATCAATCCAAACACTTAATAATATTAGCCTTATAGAACAATCATATTTCTTTATTTTTTGGAATTCTTGTGTGATTGTTTACGCTAGATTGATTAGTTTAAGGAATCATGAAAATCCGCTACACCGAATTTATTCCCAGTCCTAACGACGATAAATCGCCTTTTCAGCGATTAAAAGATATTTTTGATCAATTGCTTTTGATTTCAGGAGGCGATGTTTCCCAAGCTTTACAATGGCTCATTGATTTAGACCGTGAATACAATCTCATTAAACCCGAAGACAATTATTCGATGGCTCAATTTATTGAAGATTTGCAAGAGCAAGGTTTTATTGAGTTTGATGATGACACGAATAAAGTCATTATTACTGCAAAAACAGAAGTCAACTTACGGAAAAATGCGTTTGAAGAGATTTTCAAGAATTTAGGAAAAGGTGCAATTGGGAATCACAAAACTGATTATTCAGGTAAAGGAATTGAGAGACAACCCGAAACAAGAGCCTTTCAATTTGGTGATGATTTAACTCATATTGATGCAACAGGATCCTTATTAAATGTTTTAAAGCACTCCAGTTTAGATCGTTTTGATATGCACGAAGATGATTTAATGATGCATGAAATGGATTTTCATACCGGAGTTGCAACTGTTCTAATGATTGATTTAAGTCATTCCATGATTTTATATGGCGAGGACAGAATTACGCCAGCAAAAAAAGTAGCCCTAGCTTTAGCTGAATTAATATTAAGTAATTATGCCAAAGACAGTTTAGATATTATTGCATTTGGCGATGAAGCTTGGCAGGTTTCCATTAAAGATTTACCCTATTTACAAGTCGGTCCGTTTCACACCAACACAAAAGCCGGACTCGATATGGCTCGTCAAATCTTGACTCGCAAAAAACACTCGAACAAACAGATTTTCATGATTACGGATGGCAAACCTTCTGCCATGTTCGAAAATGGAAAATTGTACAAAAACAGCTTTGGACTCGATAGAAAAATCGTAAATAAAGTTTTAGATGAAGCGGTTAAATGCCGAAGAGATCACATTCAGATTACAACTTTTATGATTGCTCGTGATCCTTATTTACAAAATTTTGTTCACGAACTCACCGAAGCCAATGGCGGAAAAGCGTATTTCACTGGATTGAATAATTTGGGCGGTGTTGTATTTGAAGACTACATTCGAAATCGCAAAAAAGACGTATAATTTCGAGATTAATTATTGAAATTAGCTACTTTATACTATTGATTTTATTACGATTAAACAATTGCGAAAAATTTCGGAACGAAAAATTTCGCAATTGCTCTAAAGAATAATTATATTCCAATAAATTTCGGATTATATTCGTCCTTTTCCTTTACTATTCTCTTTTTCTAAGCAAAATGAATACTACAGAAAACCCTTTTAAATTTGGCGGAGTTGTCGGTAAAAATTATTTTACCAATCGAAAAAATGAAAT
>Ga0100387_10001414_pt1 | contig 20347 bp, 17 predicted proteins | sample CryGeymeta201511_FD_81547 | JGI IMG/M metagenome (GOLD analysis project Ga0100387, IMG submission 81547) | Groundwater microbial communities from Crystal Geyser aquifers in Utah, USA - Crystal Geyser metaG 2015-11 | ecosystem: Environmental > Aquatic > Deep subsurface > Groundwater | place... | reverse complement strand
TGTAAGCGACGTTACTTCTAAAAAGAATTTTTTAAATATCGAGTCAGCAATGGTTTCGTGAAAAATTTCCGGGCTGTGCTCTTCTGCTTCTTTTTCATTTTTAGAAGGCTGTGATTTTATTGTTTCCATTATTGCCATGTTTTTAATATTTGAAATTATCCGTACGGCAGATCTGTAAGTTTCAAAGAAAATCCGTTATTGAAACGACTACTTCTTGAGTAGTCCGTGTTCCTGCTTTTCATTTTTCTTGTCTCTTTTGGCTGCTTTTTTTTCTTTCATTGTTTTAGCCGGTTCTTTCTTTGAACCCTTTTTACTGTCTTGACCTTTGCTCATGATTTTTTCCTTCCATGATTATGATTTCTTATTTTATTTTTTTGAATTAAATATTTAACATTTATTCTTCAGTTCGTCAGCATTCGAGCCGTTACCTAAAAAACAAAACTTTTTACTTTTCTCTTTTTACTTTTCAAGTGTTGCTTTATGATATGCAGAAATATGATGATGCACAATACAGCAAAGAGATGAAAAAGGAACTACATCTTTTGGGTGAGATGGTTCTATCGTTTTTAAAAAATAATGGAATAAAATCAGCATAATTGATTTTTTATTTGTATTCACTATAAATACCGAAGAACCATAATTTTATTAAACTCTTCCCAAATTGCCGTTTGCTTCAACAAACGGAAAGGAAATAGAAAAAAAGCAACCGAGCTTTAGCCCGCAGAAGAACTCTGACTGCAACTAAAAACAAAAAAAATATTATACTCCTCAAGTTCGATAAATCGGACGGCAATGATTCACTTTCTGTTTTATTTGTTTCTACTAATCCGCTAACTAACGGATCAAGCAGCCTTATTTCTTCTGCCGTATAGAAAAACAACGCCGCCAATTACCATCACACCTATACCAATATATGGTGACCAACTTGCCGTATGATCTTTGTCCGCTGTTATTTCAATGTTGCCTATATCCACGACCTTCTCTTTAGTTACATAATTAAATCCGGTATAGAGCGTCATTACCAAACCAATTGCAATAATAACGAGACCTATTATTTTAGCATTCATGTTTTTGATCCTTCCCTGACGTATCAAACAAATTTTGTTTCAAGTATTTTTTTAGCTTTTTCTATCTCGTTTCCCGGGATCACTAATTGCACTCCTTTGGGCTCATTCGAGAATAGTACAAATGCATCCGCGTTATCTTTTAGAATGTTTGCATATATTCCCGCCGCTCTTAGTTCTCTTCTTGCTTCTTCAGCGTATAATTTGTCTTCAAATTCGCCGAGAATTACTTTCTGTTCTTCCATCTGCACACCTCATTGTTTTTATATAAAAGTTTTTTCTTCATAACTCACATTACGCATGATGATCCGTAAGCTAATCCCGCATGCAGGAAAGCAATCTGATGCATTTGTTGAGATTGCTTCGTGCTGCTGCCCTCGCAATGACTTTTCGCTTGTGTCATTGCGAATCCCGCATGCGGGAAGTGAAGCAATCTTTTGCTTTTAATTCAAAATTGAACGAAGTGAAATCCCGTCCCGCGGGATTGAGATCACTTCATCCGGCAGCCGCCACTTTGCATAATGTGCCTTAATAAATTTTTCTGTTGTTATCTGTTAATCTTCTTCGTTAATCAATCGGCTGTTAACGAACAGCCGGAGAAACGATAAAGCGTAAATCATTCATCTTTTTTTCCGAATATTACCCATCCTAATAAAGCGCTAAGAATAAGAGCAATAATAGTTGGTATCCACATCCAGGTTATGTTACTCATCATTCCGGTATTATTCATATCGCCGCCCATCATTGTCATCGTAATCGCTCCGCCGCAAAAGAGGAGGAAAATTACCACAACTATTATAAACGCCAAGACAAGGGGTTTATTTGTTATTGCTTTCATCGTAATCCTTTCTTCTATAGTATTGCTATATATCCGTTAGCTAACGGATGTTTCTTATGTTAAAAATATTTTTAGATAAAAATTCTTAATTCTTAATTCTTTACTCCGGTTTACCGCACTATAGTATTGCCATGTATCCCGCATGCGGAATTGTTTTTTATGTCAAAATATTTATGTGTTTACAATTTTTAATTTTTAATTTTACATTGTACATTGTACATTGTACATTTTTAATTGCGGCTTGCCGCACTATGTGTTGATTGTTCATTTCAATAATGCCTCCATAGATAAATGTGTTTGTTCGGCTAAGCGTAACTCAAGTAATGATTGCAAAAAAGCTAAAGTTGATTCTGCACCCTGGTTCTCATTTAAACGATCCGAATGCAAACCGTCACGACAGCCGCCTGTTGTAGGGTCATAAATGGAAAGGTTTAAATCATTTCGCCCGAGGAACCATTCAAATGCCCGGCGTGCTTCTTTGTTCCACTGTTTATCTTTTGTAATTCTGAATGCTTCAAGACAAGCCGATACCATTGCCTGTGCCTCAACAGGTTGTTGATCGAAACGGGCACGATCGCCGCCTTTTTTATAAAAACCGTTTGACCCGATCGGGACAAAATGCCCTTCGCTTGAACGCTGCAAACCGGCAAGCCAATTAAGCGATTCCAGTCCAGCCTCAGCCATATCGCTATTAGGAATTGTTTCTCCGCAAACCAGTAATGCCTGGGGAAGTACTGCATTGCAATATGAAAGCTCTTTTTCATACCAGCGCCATTCATCAGAACGATTGTTTTGATATAATGTTAAAAGCCGTCCCGCTAATTCATCACGCACCTGACTTGCTCTTCGATCACCCGCGAATCTTTTAGAATATTCATCAATGCCGATTAGAGCAAATGCCCAGGCACGCGGACTTGTAGTTAAGACAATTGCAGGCAAAGTTTGTTCAAACAGCCAGCCAGCCATTCCTTTTAATGCTAATGCATTTGAATGATTAAGTACTGTTCCTAAAGCCCAGAGTGCGCGACCATGGCTGTCATCCGAACCGGTGTCTTCTAACCAATTGCGTTGATAGTCCATAAAATTCCGAAAACGTTTAGCTTGATCATTGAATGCATATCCGAGGAAAGCAAGATAATGGGAAGCTAATTCCAGAATATCGCCGATGCCAAGTTCATCTAAGAAAATACTTACTAAAAGCGCCCGGGCATTGTCATCTGTAGTATAACCATGAGAATAATTAGGGACGGTAAAAAGTGCGTGTTGAAAAATGCCCGTATCATCAGTCAAATGTTTTAAGTGATCGAGCTTTAAAGGAGGAAGTTCGCCGGGATATTTATCCAGGGCTTTAGCAATAAATCCCGGTGGGATAAAATGACGGCGCTCTATACGGGCACGTTTAAAACTCTCCATATATCGCTGCGCTACTTCAGACCAAATCATAGTTCGTCCAAACATATAAGCGCGTTTACGCATTGCTTGTCGCTCGGCTTCGTTGTCTAATAAATTTATTACTTGTTCAGCCAATGTTGCAGGATCGTGGAATGGAACAAGAACGCCCCTTCCTTCCGAAAGCATTTCTTGCGCATACCAATATGGAGTAGAAATAACGGCTTTACCAGCTCCTAAGGTATAAGCCAGAGTTCCGGATGTTATTTGTGCCTCGTTGAGATATGGAGTAATATATATGTCTGCCGCACCGATGAACTCAACAAGTTCTTCAGCACTGACAAAGCGGTTATAAAATATAACATTACTCTCCACCCCTTTTTGTTGAGCAAGCCATTGTAAAGATAGGCGGTAAGTTTCACCTTCATGTTTGATTACGTGCGGATGTGTGGCTCCGACTACCATATAAACGATGTCCGGATAACGCGCAACAATTTGCGGCATAGCAGAAATTACAGTTTCGATTCCTTTACTTGCGGAAAGTAAACCAAAGCTGAGCAATACTGTTTTACCTTCAACCCCGAATAAGTCTTTATTGAAACTCGGATCAACGAACGGCACATCGGGGATACCGTGCGGAATCAGATCTATCTTATTTGGCGATACATTATAAATCTGTTGTAAAAATTCGGAGCCGCGTTCACTCATTACCACTAACCGATCTGAAAGCGCCGCAACTTCTTCCAATACTCTTTTCTGATCGACATCAGGGTCTTTTAAAATTGTGTGTAAGGTTGTTACTATCGGCATTCGCAGTTCGCGTAAAAGTGAAAGAATGTGACTGCCTGTTTTTCCGCCAAATATTCCATACTCAAACTGAAGGCAAACTAAATCAACACTGTTGATATTTAGAAAATCTGCGGCACGACTGTAGGAATTTATGTCCCTTTCCGTAAGTTCAAATCGAACGCGTGGTGGATAAGCGTAACCGGCTTCTACATCGTTAACCGGCAGCGCAATGCATGTTGTCTCTTTGTACCGTGCAGCGATAGCCTCACACAAATCGGTTGTAAATGTGGCAATTCCGCACTGGCGTGGCAAATAATTACCGACAAATGCAATTCGTTTGATATTTCGACCCGTTAAACTTTTTTTCAAGATGAAGTCACTTTCTGAATTTTGGGTGCCTGGCAAAGCGCGGCAGCATAATTATAAATTTTAAATTGCCTTTAGATTTCGTCCTGAACTCAATCTTTTCTTAGTTCTTTTACTACCTCCTTCAATCCAGGAAATAGTATTATTGTACAGGTAATGTTAACAAGTGTTAGAATGCCGAAAATAATTAGCTCAATAACAGAATAGTCCATTGCTCACTTTCATTTTAAAATCAATTTTTACACTTAAACAAATATGCTGCCTCATCAATTGCTTTATTACTATTTATTAGATGTCATAGTATTGTCATGTATCCGTTAGCAAACGGATTTTTTATGTCAAGATATTTTTTGTGCTTTTTACTTTCAACTTTTTACTTGCGGCTTGCCGCGCTATGCTTTAATAAAAAGTATTAGAAATTTTTTTGAAGTGAAAGCCGTATATCGCAAATAGTATTGCTAATGAAAAAAGCTGCGGCTTCCGGAACAGCGTCCACAGAAATAATTTCCAGTAGTAAATTCTTTCCTCGCCAATAACACCCAATTTAAATATTGATCTGAACAGCGCCATGATGTAATTAGGGTTAAGATGAAAAACTTTTTTCTTCTTTGGTTCAAAGTCTTTCAAAAAGCGCATTACACGTTCATAAAAATATTTAGGAGAATAGATTGTGTTTACTATTTTCTTGTAGCCATCCATCAGCATGGTTGAATTCATTGCCGGAATAAAATTAATTGAATAGTCTGTGTTGTTGCCGTTAAAATCGCCTAATAATCTTCCTTCGTTTTCTAATCTTTTCTCAAGCTTAGTGCCTTTAGGCGCATTTAACAGCCCAACCATTGCAGTTACAATACCGCTTTGTTGTATAAAATTTGTCAGTTCTTCAAATATTCCGGGATGATCATTATCAAAACCGACGATAAAACCGGCTTGAACTTCCAATCCTTCCGCCTGAATTTTTTTGACGCTTGCAATTAAATCACGGTTTCTGTTTTGTGTTTTATTGCATTCAACAAGGCTTGCTTCGTTCGGAGATTCGATGCCGATAAATACGGCTTCAAAACTTGCTTTAGCCATAAGTTTCATAAGTTCATCATCATCGGCAAGATTGATTGATGCTTCAGTATTAAAGTAAAAAGGATTTTTGTTTTTATTACTCCATTCGGCTATTGCAGGCAGTATTTCTTTTTTTAGTTTTATTTTATTGCCGATAAAATTATCATCAACAAAGAAAACAGGTCCGCGCCAGCCGGTAGAATATAATGAATCCAATTCGGTTATTACTTGTTCCTTTGTTTTTGTGCGGGGTCTTCTTCCATAAAGAACTGTTATATCACAGAAATCACAATCATACGGGCAGCCGCGCGAATACTGAAGATTCATCGAAGTATAATTATTCATCGATATAAGATCCCAAAGGGGTATGGGGGTTGTAGATATGTCCGCCCATTCATCCGAAGTGTACTTTTGTTTCGGATTTCCTTCTTTCAAATCTTTAAGAAACCGGGGGAGTGTTATTTCGGCTTCATTAAGGATCAGGTGATCTACATTATCATAGTATTCGGGGCTGCTCGTAAATAATGGTCCGCCTGCCACAATTTTTGCATTTAATTTTTTACATCTTTCAATTACTTTATTTGCCGATTCACTCTGAACCGACATTGCGCTGACGAAAACATAATCCGCCCAAAGGATATCTTCATCACTCAGACCGATTGCATTCATATCAATTAATCTTTTGTTCCATTCCTCCGGCAACATAGATGCAACGGTTAACAATCCTAAGGGCGGAAAACTTGCTTTTTTAGAAACGAATTTTAGGGCATGTTTAAAACTCCAAAATGTATCAGGGTACATCGGATAAACCATCAATATATTCATCTGCGAAACCTTATAATATTGAAATACTTCCCGATAAGCCGGGATTTTATTTTATTAGCTCACCTTATGCAGAAGAAATTGTACTGTAAATCGAAGCGAAACTTCGATAAATTAAATAATTTTTATCCGTTAACTAACGGACAATTTTTGCGTAATGTGGCTTATTAAAATGTTTTTTGCCAGTTAACCAATAAATTACTTTTTACTTACAACTTGCCTTGCCAAAAATATTTCCTTAAAAATTAGTTTTGGAATTAAGAGGAATAATTTTGCGATGACATAGAATGTCCTTCTTTCCAAGGATTTTATTTTTCCGAATTTGTTTTCAATCACATAATTGATTTTGTGATTTAACCGGATTACAAACTTATCTTCCGTTGAAGAAACACTTACAAGTATCATCTTTCTATATCGTTTATTCATTAACTTTTATTCCGTATGAATAATCAATATTTATACGGAAGTATTCAATCGGTCAAAGGGATGAAAAAGGGACTACATCTTTTGGATGGGTTTTAAGATTTTTTTTATATTAAAGTGAAATAGAATTGAAGATAGGAGCACAAACTCAGTACTAAACCTTGGCGATTAATTAAAATTTCTCTATTTACTATTTAGTATCTATCAATAATTAATTTTTAAAAAGTTATCCATGTGTCTGGTCTAAAAAGGTCATAATTGTCATTGTTCGTTGGCTAACGGACTCACAATGACATTACACAGTAGACCCTTTTTAGAGTAGGCTCATCCATTTTATCGGATATTTATTTGTAGACCGATTTGGAGTTCGGGGAATCTTTAGAAGAAATCTATCTCATCGGCAAGTTAAAAGTGAATGTACTTCCTTTCCCTTCTTCGCTCACCGCCCATATTTTTCCTCTGTGCTTTTCAACAAATTCTTTGCAGAGCAATAAACCCAAACCGGTACTCGCCTCCCCATCGGTTCCCTTACAACCAACTTTTTCTCCTGTTTTGAAGAGTTTAAGAAGAGTACTTCCCGACATACCGACCCCTGTATCATGTACGGAAATTTCTAAAGTATCATTGTTTATCGTTCTTGATTTTGCAGTAACAATTCCTTCTTTTCTTGTGAACTTAACAGCATTAGAAATTAGGTTGCGCAAAATAGTATTGATCATGTTTTCATCGGCAAAGACTTTTTGAGATTCCGGTATCTCGCTTATGATAGTAACCCCTTTTTGTTTCGCCATTTCATTAATGGACTCAATATTTTGTTCAATTATTTCTTTCAACATATAATATTTAGGTTCAAACTCAATTGTTCCATTTTGAATTCGCGCCCATTCCAAAAGGTTTTGGAGCAGTTTATAAAGATTTTGTGCTGATTTATTCATCTCACCTAAATTTTTTGCTAACTCTTCATCTGAAAAGTCGCCAATATTTTCACTCATCATTGCTGTCATTGCCAAGAAGCCCTGGAACGGACTTCTTAAATCATGAGCGATTATTGAAAAGAATTTATCCTTTGTTGCGTTTAGTTCTTTAAGTTCGTTGTTTTGCTTTTGGATCATGAATACGGTTTGTTTTCGTTCGGTAATATCTTCTGCAACCCCAACTAATGCAATTACTTCTCCCGAATCATTTTTAATTACCGATGTTGAAAGATAAATTGGGAACTCTGTACCGTCTTTTCTTTTATTTAATAGTTCTCCTTTCCATCCCCCCTTTAAAGTAGCAGGTAATATTTGTTCAACCACTTCTTTCGGATTTCGCTCTGACCAAAATATACTGCTGTTCGTGCCGATTAGCTCTTCTTCCGAATAACCATAAGTTTTACAAAACGCTGGATTTACAAAAAGAATATTATCGTTTAAATCGGCAACATTAATAACCTCGTTAATACTTCTGAAAATATGCGCATACATTATGAGTTTTTCTTCTGCCCGCTTTACTAAATTTACCTCATCTTCTAATTGGATTATAAGCAATTTTATCCTTTCCGCCATCTCATTAAAGCTTTTTCCCAAAACACTAATTTCATCATTAGATTTAATATCAATCGCCACATCTAAATTGCCTTTACTGAATCCATCTGCTAATTGTGTTAGTTTCGTAATGGGGTTTGCAAGAGAACGGGCGTAGAGAAAACCGAATAAAACACTTAGGAAAAGGGTCAATCCACTAAGGACAACTATGTCCCTTATTGAGGATGAGATTATGGAGATTAGTTGTACTCTTTGTTTTTCTAACTTCCTATTTGTATCTTCGAGCGTATGATCTACCGCCTTTAGAAAGCCCATTTCATCAATTTCCATTTCTTCTTTTTTCGCTAATGCTTCGGTACCGTTAATTCCTTTTTTCTTTAGCTCTATGAATTCGAGGGCGGCAATGTGGACTTTGTTACCATAATCCCTAATTTCACTTTTGTCTTCGGTTAATTCCGGGAATGATGATTGCACTAAGTTTTCATATTTAGAGAAAGCTTGATGACATAAATTACACGATTGATTGATCAGATTTATTTCTTGTTCTAAGGGTGAGACATCTAACTTATTTTTACTTTCTGTTTGGATATAAGCATACTCTGAGGCAGAGGAGATAAGTCTTAAACAGGCAAACCTCATATCCTCCAGAGATTGAACGAGAGGTCGAGATTTAGAAATAAGTTCATAATCATTTTCGATGTGTCGAATTGTACTGAAACCAATATAACCGACAACTCCTCCAAATAGAGAAATAAAAATAAAACCGATGATTAGTTTATAACGAATTTTTGAATTTATGATCCTAAATATTTTCACGGCGTATTACTGTTTTTTAATAGTAATTGAGATTTAGAAATAATTCTATATTTAGAACTCCGGTCATTAAAATCAGCCGGTACTGCAAGGACAAAGCAATCTTCAGCGTTTAGATTATGTTTTATGCCAGGTGAAACTAAAAAATCATTCCGCGTCAGTTTCAACAGTTTCATAGATAGATTATTAGCTGTTCTCATCATATTATTTTAAAAGAGAATTAATCGCTTCTTTAAGCGCAATTTGCGTGACCGGTTTTGTAATAAATACATCTGCACCGGCTTCCATCGCTTCTTGCTTCACTTTATTTTGGGCATACGCGGTTAAACAAATTATTGGAGAGCCGGTAAATTTCGGTGATGCTTTAATTTCTTTTATAAACTCAAAACCATTCTTATCTCCTTTTATCGCTATATCCATTAATATTATATCGTAAATTGTTTCCGGGTATTTTTCATAATATTCTTCCGCAGATTCACAGATATCCATCTCAAAATCATTTTCAAATATCCTCCTCATTACGTCAATAGATAAATCGTCGTCTTCCACAAGCAGCATTTTTTTCATATTAACCTCTAATAAGTTGTTGTCAGTCAGTCTTCAGTTTTCAGTCCTCAGTGAACTGTAGATTGCCAATGGCGGACTGCCAACTATTTAAGAAAATATCACCCTAAATGTTGATCCCACATTCTTTTCACTTTCAACTTCTATTATCGCTTTATTAATATCGCAATAATTTTTAACAAGCGACAGTCCGAGTCCGTTTCCATCAAAGCTTCTTGAATAACCATGCTCTTCTTGAACAAAAAGTTTAAACACTTTCGGAAGAAATTCTTTGCTTATTCCTATTCCGGTATCTTTTATCTCAACAATAATATTACCGGTTTTGTTCTTCATTATAAGTATTTCCACTTTGCCTTTCTTCGTGAACTTAATTGCATTTTCAATTAGGTTGGAAAATATCTTAGTAACGCTATATTCGTCGGCTATTACTTTTGTATCTTTTTCATTACAAGTATATATTATCTCAAGTCCTGCTTGTGTGGCATAAAGTTGATTTTCCCGATACAATTTTTTTAGTATTTCTGAATCGAGATCAATTTTTACGAATACCGGCTTATAACCGCTGGTTTGTAATTCTGATATGTTAAGAATCAAATCTATTGTTCTAATAATTCTCCTTGAAGCCACTTTAATACTATCGAAACAATCGCTAGCCCCGGAGTCCTTTTTTTCGGCTAACAAATCGTTTAGATAATCAACATTTCCTAACAATATGTTTATTGGGGTTCTAATCTCGTGCGACATCTGAGCGAGGAATTCTGATTTGAGTTTGTCGGATTCTTCCGCTTTTTCTTTTGCTTCTATTAATTCTTTCTCTGCACGTTTGCGCTCGGTTATATCTCTGCAACTAACATAAACAAAACCATTAGGCAGTAAAACGGCATTAAAGTCGGTGGGCAATATTTTGCCGTCTTTCTTTACAAGTTCTACCTCGGTAAAGGAACTGCCTTCTTTTAACAATTGGCGAAATATTTGAAAGTACTCCCTCACTTTCCTTTGGGGTGATATGTCTGCAATTGTAAACGACAACATTTCTTCTTTGGAATAACCCAGCATTTGGACGGCTTTTGTATTGACGTATAAATACCTTCCACTGCTGTTGGCAATAAATATCGGATCGGCTGAGTTTTCAGTAATTATTCTAAATTTTTCTTCGCTTTCTTTAATTTCCTTTTCTTTGTTCTTCCGCCCGGTAATGTCTTCAGCCATTCCTATAATTTCCCGGGGAATACCGTTTTCACCACGCAACATTGTGACCAAAAGATTAACCCAGACAAGATTTCCATACTTGTGGACAAATCTTTTTTCCATGCTGTACCTGGTTATTTTCCCGCTGATCAAATCATTAAATTGATTCAAGTCCTCTTCAACATCTTCCGGATACGTAAAATCAACAAACTTCATTTTCGATAATTCATCACTACTATAACCAAGCATATTAGATAAACATAAATTTGAAATGACCGGATGCCCTTCCATATCAAGCAGCGCTATTGAAAGTGGGGCTTGATCAATAATGGCTCTGAAACGCCTTTCACTTTCTCGAACCTTCTGTTCTGCCTTCTTACGGTCTGTAATATCGCGAATGATCATACTGGTGCGTTCAAGACCTTTATTGTCCTTAAAAATAGCTGATGAAATATCCGCAAGAAAGTGTGTTCCATCTTTCCGAACAAATGTTAATTCACCTTGTACTTTTCCTTTTAATGCCCGTTCAGCTAATAAAACAGGTAATTGTGGATCCGTCATATCCACGACACCGGATCTCCCCAATTTGATAAGTTCCTCTTCCGAATATCCGAACGTTTTGCATGCCGCCGGATTCGCTGAAAATATTTTGCCATCGGGACTTGTTAACAGTATTGCATCTAAACTATTTTCAAAAAATGATCTGTATTTTTCTTCACTTTCACGCAAAGATATTTCAGAACGTTTTAGGGCGGTAATATCCTGTGCAATTGTTGCAACAATTTGATTTCCAGCTTTATCCAAAATGTTTTTGGGATTCCAAAGAACTGTCTTTATGTCTTTATTTTTTGTTAAAATATCTACTTCGGTACCCCCCATATTTTCATCACTTTGAAGAGCACCCTTTATTAACGCCATTGCTGAGTCAACTTTATTTTCCGGGAAAAGAATATCAATTTTTTTATCGGTTACTTCGGTCCAATCATAACCGCTCAGTTTTTCGAAGGCATGGTTGATATATTTGATCACAAATGAAGTGTCCCAAATAATACTTGGCACATTTGCATGATCAAAAAGAATGTCCAAATATTCCTGAGTCAAACGATTAGTTTCACTTAACGTTTTCTCTTCACGTTTACGTTCGGTAATATCTTCGATAGCAAGAAGAATAATCTTTTCTTTTCCAAAAGCTCTTTTAATTTGGCGGGCATTCAAAAGCATTATGCGTTTGCCTATTGTAGAAAAGTCATGTTCAACTTCATAGTTATCGAATGCTGTTTTTTCTGGAAGGATTGTCTCAAGCAGTTCTCTTAGTTTTGGAATATCCCACTGGTTATTTCCAAGCTGATAGATAAGTTTTCCAATTGTTTCATCAACGTTAACTTTGAAAAAATCAAAGAATGAACGGCTTGCTTTTACTACTCTTAAATCTCTATCTAAAATTAGTAATGGTTCCCGCACTGTGTTGACTATGTTTTCGGCAAATTCTCTTATCTCTTCGATCGATTTAGATTTGAAGAGCTTCATATTATTGACTGACTTTAAATTTTTCATTTATTAATTCTCCGCAATTATGCTAAATGCCTCTATTCAAAGATGCAACTTTCTTTTGCAGAAAATCAATCACCCAAAAGGATGAAAAATGGATTAGTCCGCAGTCTTCAATCTTCAGTCCTCAGTGAGCTGTAGATTTCCAATTTTGGACTAATTGCCAACTTGCCCGCCAAATATTTACTTCATAAAAATTAACTTCTTCGTGGATACGAAAGTGCCGGCTTCTAATCGGTAGAAGTAAACACCGCTCGAAAAACTGCGCGCCAAATTATTCGTATTGAACAATACGCTGTAATTACCCGGCTCCTGCCGGAGGTTTACAAGCGTAGCAACTTCAAGCCCGAGCAAGTTGTAAACTTTTAGGGAAACCTGTGCCGCTTTTTCAATGCTATACTGAATCTTCGTGGATGGATTGAATGGATTGGGATAGTTTTGAAGAAGCGCATATTTTCTGGGCAATAATTCATTTTCAACAACGGTTACTATTGGAGTAGTAACGGAGTTGGCATCTAACGTAACAGCAGTTTGTGCTAACGCTCTGCCGGTTAGTGATGCGCCGTTACTTATTACAATTTGTGTTTTGCACAAAATTATTCCCTTCATGTCTGCAGTAGTTCCAAGTGTAACTCCGCCGGCAACCTGCCAAAAAATGTTGGAAGCCTGTGCGCCTTCAATCAGTGAAACGATTGCTCCGCTGCTCAATTCCAAATTCTGTGCTATCTGAAAAATCCAAACATCATTTGCGCCGCCCGCAATGGTAACGCCGCCAGCCGCAACCTGAACTCCGGTGCTCCATTTGTAAAGACCCGGGGTAAGAGTTTGCCCGGTAAGATCACCATTATACAGTTCGCTATAATCAGGCAATGTTCGTCCCGCTGCATCTGTGTATGCGGTTTCCATGTCACCGATTGCAGTTGTCATTTTTGCTGGAGTTGGAGTAGCATAATCTGCAGCATATATCTTTCCTTTAACTAATGATGATATGGAAAATGTATTTGAAGGATCCAAAATTAATCCAAATCCGGTAATAAAAGTTGCGGCAGCAGGGCTAATCCCGAGATCACCGGTAATTTGTGTAGTTCCCGTTGAAGAGATTCCTGTTTTTGCAAGAATAACAAAGTCACCGGATGTTCCAAGCTTTACTGGCGATGGCGACGATTGGGACATAGCCACAACTGGCGCCATAAAAGTGATTATCAGAATAGCTTCGAGGAAGCCTTTGCATCGGCTCAATATATTTGCTGAATAAATTTTATAAAAGTTCATAATTATCTCCTTAAGATATTTTTTTTCAATTACTGAAATGAATGTATCATGAAGGTGGGATGTATTACAATAGAGCAAAGGGATGAAAAAGGAACTACTTATAATTTTTAATTTATAACTCACCTTACGCAAAAATTGTCCGTTGGCTAACGGATTATCGAAGCTTCGCTTCGATTTACAATACAATTTCAGACTTCTGCGTAAGGTGACTTTTAACTTACAAAGCTATCCCCACTTGTGCGGCAATTAAAAAGCGCCATTTTCTTTCAAGAGGGAAAAACGGAGCTAATTCTATTCCTGCGGTAATTGTTTTGCTTAATTCTATTCCAACCATCCTCGTCATTTCAGCCATATTAAAGAATACGGACAAAGCAAATCCGCCGCGTCCTGAGCCGACATCTATCGGGGAATTAACTCCATACGTTCCGAAACCCAAATTAACCGGGAAGCGGCGACCTGTTATTTCATTCACATAATAAAAACGAACCATTGCGCTATAGTTGCCGTAGATGATAGTATCATTTGCACGGGTGTCGTACAAAACTTTTGGTATGCCAAGAGAAAGACCTATTTCAATGGTTGGACCTTTTACATGAAAGTAGCGTGTGTAAGAATTGGATTGATCGTATCCCCCAACTTTTATTGTGTAATCGGGTTCTACGTTAATTTTTACAACAGCCCAATCAGGTAATGAGTCAACTTTAATTTTTACTTCCGTAAATTCTTCCGGACGAATTGCAGCATAGGCGCCGTAGGCTTTACGGTACTGTGTTAACATCGCATAGTCGCGTCTCGGATCTTTGTCGCTTCTAAAAGTTAAAACACGCCGTTCAAAAGTTTGCGCAGTTGTGCCATCCCTCAACAGCACAGTTGTTTTGATAGTAACAAACTGTGGTCCCATTCCCCGCCCGATACTATCGCGCCGGAATATCACTTTAAGATTTCGTACTTGATTACGGTCGAGTGTTACCGCCGATTTCTGATCCTCTCCTCCTTCGGGTTCAACGCTTACATACTTGCTTAGGTTCTCTATTATTTGATGCTCTTCTACATTTACTGTGCAGTCGGTAGCATAAACATAGCGCCGTCCTTTTGAATCTTTGAATCTGAGTCTAACGCGATATAGACCCGGTGCAGTACCTAGAGGAATTACGGCGGTATAAATGTTGCGTGCAATAGGTTTTAATGTTGTCCCTTCCATTATTAAAATTGGAATTGCAGCAGATGTTGCACTGCTGTCATTCCGTTGAACCTTTACACTAACTGTATCGCCGGGATAATAAACGGATTTATCGATAGAGAGAATTATAATTTCATTCTCAAGAGATGATCGGATGAGCGTAGGATATTTCTGCTGTGCTTGCGCATTCCACACAAATAAAATGCAGAAGATAGTAAGATATTTTAATTTGAGATTGAACATATTATTTAGATTTTTGTAAAAGTGATAATGATTTTATATCTGTTTTCTGATCTCCTTCAATTCAAATTCGATGGTTCCATATCCGAGAAGATCCCTCAGAAAACCCATCACTCCTCCGCCCTCAATTACTATTTTTGCTTTTATTAATCCGATGCCTTCTGCGTACCATTCGGTCACTCTATTTTTAACATTGTCAGAATCTTCTACTAAAGATTCTAATTTTATTGCTTCAATTCTTCCCGCTTTAGTCATAACAAATTCCTGGCAAATAACTTTTCCGGTTACTTTCACTCTGCTCGTGTCACCATCAGAATATTGCTCCCCCTCCCATTTCCACTCTTTACCAGGCACCAAAGGTAAAGGAAATCGTAACAAAGGATTTTCAAATGTTAGCGTTGATTCTTTTTTAATAAAAAGAAATATTTTGAAGTATTGGTATAACTCTGTTACGTATGCGCCGTCTTCTTTTATTATCAAGGTTTGTTTATACTTGAACTTATTAGCCTCACTCAAACAGATAGTAAATTCACCGTCACGTAAATATTTTGTAGTGCTTTCACCAAATGATGATTCAAAAACTAATGTTCTACCATTATCAATCGGGAAGTATGATTTGGGATTTATAACTTTTTTCTCTTTGGAAGTAGAAATGCCGCTTAAAGCAGCAAGAAAAACTAAGAGCGTAATGACATATATAAAACGGCTTTTCATACAGATTGATTTTACTATTCTTCTTCCACACGCAGCGATGGAATAGTTCCGGAAAGAATAACGATAGTATAGCGCGTGTTCATCGCAGCAAAAAACGTAGCGCTTGGTGATACTGACACACTTTGAATGACGGCAGTAGCTGTAACATTCCCTTCGGCAACTGTTCTGTATTCGGTAGTTTGCCCTGCGATCACATCGTTGATGTTAATTGTGTTGCCTCCGGTTGTTTGCAACTGTACATTGGTTTTATCAGACTGTTCGTTTCTAATGCGGATGTTTGGATTGGTGTCATCCGAGCAACTAATTAAGCCAAATAAAACAGTTACGCTGAGAATAACGACTAATAAATTTTTCATATAATTACCTTTTTTATTATGATTATGAAATTAATTTTGAAACATTGAAATGCTTTTTGCAATTGTTTTTAGAGTCTCATCAGTATATGAGTAGTTTGAAATTTCCAGCCGGGTATGCAAAGCAAGTTTCTCCATAATGTTATGTATATGGCTTTTCACAGTGTATGCGGAAATGCGAATTTTTTGACCGATCTCTTTATTGTTTTTTCCTTCACCGAGCAGTTGTATAACATCCCGTTCGCGCTTTGTCAGCCGCACGGCATCTTTCACCTTAGATTTACCGTCTCTTACAGCATGTTCAATAATCTGTGTGAAAAGGGAATCTACCAAAAAAGGCGGAAGCACTGTTGCTCCTTCGGATACGTTTCTTATTGTAAGCAAAAAATCATCGAACGATGCATCTTTAAGTATAAAACCGTTAGCGCCTGCTTTTACATATTGAAGAATATCTGCCTGCACCGGCGCAAGATCCATAACGATGATTTTTGCATCCGGAAAATCTTTCTTTACTATTTCCACCACATGAAGACTGTTTTGACTTCGCAGCCCCAAATCTAAAAGAACTACGTTTGGTTTTAACTGTTTAATTTTTTGGAATGTGAATTTACCTTCCCCGGAAGCAGTAATTATAACAATATCCTTGTAAGGTTTAAGAATGGAAAAGATTCCGTCCCGGAGAAGCCGGTTATCTTCAATTAATAACAATCTTATTTTTTTCATTTTTAAATCTTAATTAATTAACAAATTAATTTGAATCATAAGGTTACTCTCAAAAGGTATTTCACAACACTGCTATGAAGCCCAATATTTCATCAAGACAGCAAGCCCCAATTAATTTTGGAAAACATTCTTTTGATTTCCAATTTAATCCGTAAGATTACTTCCTCGATAGATCGGGATTGTAATTACATTACTTAACAGACCTTTTTAAAGTGAACCTACCAACAATGATATCCCTCTGAAAAATTTCGAAACATTTATTTTTCAGATGTTTTTTTAATTAAAACTCACCTTACGCAAAGTGTCTTGATCTTGACCGTAATCGTGCTCTTAATCGGATTTAAAACTGAGCAAGAGTAAGAAATTTATGTATAAGGTTCCTTAATAAAGCAATTGAGTTGTTCACTCATTTCCAAAAGTAAATTGCAATTTTTTCGGGTGTAAATTCAATCGGGCAAAAGGATGAAAAAGGAACTACATCTTTTGGGTGAAATAAAAAAATTAAAACCCCCAAAATCATTTAGGAGCATCTCTAAAAACAAAGTGTCATTACGAATCCCGCATGCGGGAAGCGAAGCAATCCTTGAGTAGAATTTTGAGATTGCGTCGCTCGCAATGACTTGTCAATCGTCATTGCGAGTGAGTCTTCGAGCGAAGCAATCTTTCGATGTGGTAGATTGCTTCTCCCACAATGCGGGATTAGCCAATCCGTTAGCCAACCATAGGCGTCAACCTAAGGGAATCAAATTCTAATTAACTATAGGCTAATTGTTTGATTTCTGGTTTAATTAAGCATTATTATTATGTCATGCCTACGGCATTTTGTTCTGCTTTTTTTCTTGCATGTTTCTATAAATATTTCATCCCTCCGGGATGAGAAAAATAAATCCCGATAGGATGAAATATTTATAGATATATAGTTAAAAACGGTAAATAAAATCCCTTTAGGGATGATATATAACTATTTAATTTATTCTAAAATCGAAACAACTGAGCCAAATTTCAATTGAAAACATCCGTTAGCTAACGGATTGTTAAGTTGACGCCCATGGTTAGCCAACGTACAATAAACCTTACTTCCCGGAAACTATTTAGCCTGAACTCATTTCTTAAAAGTTATGCAGGTCTTTTGGTGACTGTATCAGCATTTCTGCTCTTCGCCATTTTTTTCTGATCTTCTTCAAACGTTTTGAGTTTTGCATTTTGCATTTCAATCATTTTTAGTGTTTCCGATTCTTCAGTTTTAAATTCTGATTGTAAAACCACTATATGAGCTTCCGCTGCGGCACGTTTAAGTTCCAAACCGAATTTTTTGCGCTCAATATCCTGCTGACGTAATAATTGTTCTGCAGTGTTTTTCGCTTCCTGCGATAACCGCGCCGAACCTGTCAATACGCCTTCCGGACCGACATAAACATCAAGCAGTTCAATTCCGTGATCGGTTAATTTAAACTCACGAATCTGATTGGAATGTGACATACCCCGCGATTTAAGAATATACAATCCTCTGTTTCGCTCACCGCCTATTTCAATATCACGCAAAAGCAGCCAGGTATCTATAAGAGATGATATTGACATATCTGTAAGCTCTTGATTTTCGCCTGCGGTATTGAGGCTTGCAAAAAACGCAGTGATATTCTTCATCTTCAAATAATCAACTAGCCGGAGTAACATTATCTTTACTTCGGTTTGATTGCCTCCCATCACAAATGCATCAATCGGGTCAAGAACAACTATTTGAGGTTTAATTTTATTAATTAATTTAATGGTAGTTGTAAGATGGTGTTCTAATCCAAATAGCGTCGGACGCGCTGCATGAAAATGAAGTAATCCTTTTTTCACCCATTGTTCTAAATGTATTCCGATCGAAGACATATTGCGCATAAACTGACTCGGTGATTCTTCGAAAGCAAAATAAAGAACGCTCTCTCCGCGTTTGCATGCCGCTTCAACAAATTGCGCCGCAATGCTCGTTTTGCCGGTGCCGGCAGTGCCCGAAACAAGCACCGTACTGCCCCGATAGTAACCTTTACCGGAAAGCATAGTATCAAGCCTCGGAATACCTGTGGAAATTCTTTCGTTAAATGAAATGTGATTCAATCCTATCGAAGTAACAGGCAGTACAGAAAATCCATCCTCATCAATCAGGAAAGGATATTCGTTTGTTCCGTGCAATGAACCTCGATATTTAACAATTCGCAATCGTCTAATTGAGGCTTGTTCGGTAACCCGATGATCGAGCAGAATAACACAATCTGAAACGTACTCTTCTAATCCCTGACGTGTTAAGGTGCCATTGCCCCTTTCTCCGGTTACAATTGCTGTTACGCCCTTCTTTTTCAACCAGCCGAATAACCGTCTTAGTTCTGCACGCACAGCAGTAGCATTTGGAAGCGCTGAAAATAGGGACTCGATAGTATCCAGCACTACACGCTTTGCCCCGATGCTTTCAATCGCTTGATGGATGTGAACAAACAATCCTTTCAAGTCATATTCGCCGCTCTCTTCAATTTCACCTTTTTCTACGTGAATATGTTCGAGCCAAATTTTTTTGTGTTTTACAAGGCTGCTTAAATCGAACCCCAGCGAAGTTACGTTTGACGTCAGTTCTTTTTCTGTTTCTTCGAATGATATAAATACGCCGGGTTCATCGTGAAGCGTTGCGCCATGAACAAGAAACTCCATAGCCAATAAAGTTTTTCCGCAGCCCGCGTCTCCGCATACAAGAGTAGGTCTCCCTTTTGGCAGTCCGCCGCCGGTTATTTCATCCAAACCTTGAATACTTGTGGGGGATTTAGGAAGTGTCTTTCGCTGAAATTTTGATATGTTTTTTTTCAAAATATTTATCTCCAGAAATATTATAATTCTACTTTCATTTAATTTGTTCTTTATAATTTAGCAACCGCGATAAAATAAGCCGCATTTCTTCAGGTCCGTTTAAAAAGTTAAATCGTGACATATCAATCCTGAGTAATCGGGATTGTAACGATAAATAGCTCGCTAAAATTAGGAACAGTATACCCTTCGGGCAGAAGTTTTATATTTTCTCATAAAAACTCGGTCAATTATAGAGACCTCAAAAAAATAAAACAATAGTCCAAAAGGATGAAAAAGGGATTAGTTCCTGAGGGAATAAAGATTACTGTTTTGTCATAGTCAATCGTCATTGCGAGTGAGTCTTCGAGCGAAGCAATCTTTCATTGTGGTAGATTGCTTCGTTCCCAATCCCGCAACGCGGGACGCAATGACTTTTCTCTTGTGTCATTGCGAATGAGTCTTCGAATGAAGCAATCTTTCATTGTGGTAGATTGCTTCGCTCCCAGAGCGTCACTCGCAATGACTACTAATTCAACATTTCAACGTTTTGCCATTGTCCGTTAGCTAACGAGTCTTCGAATGAAGTAAATCCCGAGTTGAATTTTGAGATTGCTTCTCATGCAAAGCGGGATCGCAATGACTTTTCTCTTGTGTCATTGCGA
>Ga0100387_10001406_pt1 | contig 20378 bp, 15 predicted proteins | sample CryGeymeta201511_FD_81547 | JGI IMG/M metagenome (GOLD analysis project Ga0100387, IMG submission 81547) | Groundwater microbial communities from Crystal Geyser aquifers in Utah, USA - Crystal Geyser metaG 2015-11 | ecosystem: Environmental > Aquatic > Deep subsurface > Groundwater | place... | reverse complement strand
TGCTGGCTACAGATATTCAGGATATTCTCTTTGGGACACCGGAGCCGATTTTAGGGACGGCTAATCTCGGCACTCTTTTAGAGGATGAGGTAAATATCCTTGTTCATGGTCATGAGCCTTTGCTTTCGGAGATGATTGTGACCGCAGCCTCCGATAAGGAACTTTTAGCGCTGGCTAAATCTAAAGGGGCAAAAGGAATAAATATTGTTGGTATGTGTTGTACCGGGCAAGAAATGTTGATGCGTCATGGAATCCCTATTGCCGGCAATTTTCTTCAGCAAGAGTTGGCCGTAGTTACGGGAGCGATAGAGGTGGTGGTGGTGGACATTCAGTGCATTATGCCGGCTCTCTCCAATGTGGCCCAATGTTACCATACCAAAATTATCAGTACCTCCCCAATAGCTAAATTCCCGGGCACCACTTATATCGAATTCCACGAGAAAAATGCTCTGCAGATGGCTAAGCAAATTATAAAAATAGCGGTGGAAAATTTCCCCAATCGCCCTGCTAAAAAGGTTAATATCCCAAAAGAGAAAATTGAACATATCTCCGGCTTTTCTTACGAGACGATTAATTACCTGCTTGGTGGTCTTTTTCGCGCTTCGGTTCGACCGCTTAATGATAATATTATCAATGGAAGAATCAGAGGAATCGCCGGGGTAGTGGGCTGTAATAATCCCAAGGTAAAACATGACTGGGCTCATATCGAGATGGTAAAGGAGTTAATCAAAAATGATGTCATCGTGCTCCAGACCGGCTGCTCGGCCATTGCCTGCGCTAAAGCGGGGCTCTTGGTGCCGGAAGCAGCTAAAAAGTATGCGGGGGCAGGACTTGCCGAAGTATGTGAGACGGTGGGGATTCCTCCGGTGCTTAATCTGGGCTCCTGTGTGGACAATAGCCGCATCCTCATCGCGGCATCGGCAGTGGTGAAGGAAGGAGGGTTAGGGGACGACATTAGTGATTTGCCTGCCGCGGGAGCTGCTCCGGAGTGGATGAGCGAGAAGGCAATCTCCATTGGCCAATACTTTGTCGCCTCGGGCGTCTTTACCGTCTTTGGTGTTACCTTTCCAACCTTAGGTGCCAAAGAGACAAGCGAAATTCTCTTCAAAAAGATGGAGAATATTTCCGGGGCAAACTGGGCCTATGAGCCAGACCCCATCAAAGCCGCAAAACTGATGATTACCCATATTGACAAAAAAAGAAAAGCCTTAGGGATTGATAAAGCACGCGAAAGAGTTCTCTTTGATATGTCCAAACGCAGAGAACTCTAAACCGTGCAAAGAGGAAAAATATGATTAAGAATACTGAGTTAAAAAAACAAACAGCAAAACAAACTACTATGTTCGGCACTTATGAATTCCCATCTTATGAAGAGATAATGGATGCTTATGCAAAGGAGTTCGCAAATTATGTCCTTCCAAGGGGGGATACCATATTTGGCTTTTGGATGCAGACGTTGGCTGATTTGGAATTTTTAGATTTGGAATTACAGGGTTTAACTGAAGAATATACTATTGACCCGGTAAATAGAATAATTAATTTTAAAGGTGATGAAGTTTTTATAAGACTTAGAATAGCCCATCTTGAAAAGGTAAAAGGAAAAATAACTCTATATACTGATGTAGTTGATAAATTTGGCGATACCAATGCCTATGCTTTTCATAATCTTTACCCGTATAAAGGAAAATTTTATCCCCGAGTTGTCCGGACTTTAATCAATGCCTTTAAGTTAGGCCACGATTCGCTTCTCCTCGATCCTTTCAATGGTTCTGGAACTGCCACACATGAGGCTTCTCTTATGGGAATTAAAAGCGTAGGTATAGACGTTACTCCGATGGGAATCGTTTTGTCTGAGTTAAAAAATGACTTACTTTTTATTGATGAACAGAAGTTAAATTTTACACCGAAAGAATTACAAGATATTTTACAAACAATAGAAGATAAGAGATGGAAACACCCTGACCTCTTAATTCACAAATTGATGTTAGCAGTGTATTTTGATACTGTTGACGCTTTTGTAAGAACCACGAGATATAACAGAAAAGGGAAAGCAGGTCTCTTTATTGAAAAGATAAATTATATAAAAGCTTGCTATGAAAAAATAATGGAGATTAAAGGGAAATATGGACTTAAATTTAAACCTGCTCGCATTATAGAAGGAGATATACTTGAACTAAAAAATATGAGTGAAATGAAAGAAAAGTTTGATGCGTGCATAACAAGTCCACCTTATTATTTCTCTATAGACTATGTTGGAAAAGACAAAATTGCCTATGATTATTTGGGTGCAGATATGAAGAAGATTGAATCCAAATATTTGGGAATGAAAAATGGACAGCCGAAAAGCAACTATAGCGGATTACCTTCAAGAGTTGCTATGTATTATGAGGACTTAAAGGAATCAATAAAAAATATCTTCTGGGCATTAAAGCCGGGTGGTAAACTGGCAATAATAATTGGTGATAGCACAGTTTATGGTAAAAAAATACCAACTACTATGACGGCTAAAAAGTCTTGTGAAGAAGTAGGATTTAAATTTGAAAAGTTAATATTTAATCCTCTGTTGGGTGCTCGCAACAGAGCAATAAGAGGAGAAAGTGTAATAATCTGTCGTAAACCATAAGAGGAAAAATTATGATAATGAGAAAATTACTCATTTGCACAGAACCAAAAAACGAAATAGAAAAAGGGTTAAAAAGAATGTATCTAAAAAGAGTACGAGAAATGTTCAAAAAAACTCTTAGTATGGAATCAATTTTTAATATTTTTGACGAGGTTTTTCATGGCTTATCTCAGGCTTCGTTAGTGAGTGAAAACCTGCATAGTTTTTATGAATCTCTATTGACGATAACTTCGTATTACCAACACAGTCAAGCAGGGAGAGGAAGCCTTGTTGCTAAACTGTTAGAAGATTTAGGAACGTCAGAAAAAATGGAGTTTGAATTTGCTTTAATGAAGCTTCCTCAATTGTTAGGGCAAACTATCAAAATAGAAGAATCTGGGTTAACAAAACAAAAGTTTGACATTATTAACAAAAGCAATGAAAACCTTGTTTTTTGTGAGTTAAAAATGAAAGTTTATTCGGGTTGTACTGCTGGAAGAATCGAGTTAATGGAAAAATTTAATAAATTTACCAAATTGATTATCGGGAACCAATCTTTTAGAAATTGTATTAAGAATGGTGGTATCAAAAATATTTTTCTCATTGGAGGAATCCTGTTTGATATTCAAGGGACGCCCGCAACAGCACAAAAAGATGAAGAATGGGGGATTTGCTATAACGGTCTCCTTAGAGGTAAAAATGACATAATCAAAACTCTAAAGGATAAAAATATTCAATATATGATTGATGATAAAAAGATACCCGAAAAGGCATTTCTTATAGAGTTTGAAATTGATGAAATAAAGGTAAATATAATTGCCGTTTACGGAAATGAAGTTATTAAAAGTCTTTTTGTGGGAAAGCAAAAATATGATATAGAACATTTTAGAAAACAGTTAGGAAATATGTTATACGATGATTTGTGGTTGGGGCAGATAATTACGATAAGTGAAAGAGCGGTATTGGACCAAAATTTTAAGAAGAATAAAAATTTAAATAATTATGTAATATCAATCCTGAAAAACAATGGAATGTTATTAGAAGTTAATAAATTCCGATTAAGCAGAAATAATGAGACATTAGAAAAAGTCACACTAAAAATAATTGAAATGGTAAAAGATTATGATAAAAATCTTTCAGAGATAAGTCCTATCCCAGCAGAAATAATAATAAAGTCATCGGGCGAAGATTATGATATAAAGGACTATGTTGCTGACATTATTCAATTTTTATCGTGCAAGGATGTTCTTAATATTTTGCGATAAGAAATTTTGCCAATGATAAAGGAGAAAAAATGTCCAAAATTATCGCTTCAGCCGCCATAAGAGGGGCGCACAAAATAGTAGAGAGAGCAGAGAAAAAATATCAGGAAGCTCTGAAGAAATGGGGTTCGGAGCAGAAGGTGGAATTTCCCAACACCGCCTATTATCTACCCATCATCTATGGCATCCTGGGAATAGCCGTCAAAACCTTAGGCGATATGAAGCCGGTTCTGGAAAGATGTAGAATTCTTCTTCCTCCCTTGGTCAGAGAGAACCATCATCTTCCCTATCTTGGACCAACTTTGGATGCGGGTATGGTAACATTTTTTGCTGAGGAGATTATCGAGGCAATCAGGTATTTAGAGCAACCGAATTTTTATACTAAAACAGAAGAACCTAAAGATGGGAATATCTGGCTGGGTGCGGCCGATGATGTGGTGCTGAGAAAACGAGGGATTGAATTTGTGGATGGCAGCGCCCCGGGTTTTGCCGCTATTCCGGGAGCGGCTCCCAACTTGGAAACTGCGGCCAAACTCGCCCAAGAGTTACAGCAGAAAAATCTCTATGTATTTATGTGCGCGGAAGATGGGGGAAAGAGGTTTGCCGAACAACTGATTGAGAAGAATATCCAGATTGGCTGGCCAACAAGGCTTGTTCCCTTTGGTCCTGAGATTTCAGCGGCCGTATTTGCGGTAGGTTTTGCTACCAGGGCGGCTCTCTCCTTCGGCGGAATGAAGCCCGGCGATTATAGAAGAATACTAATCTACAATAAAGATAGAATTTTTGCCTTTGTAATGGCTTTGGGAGAAGTTACCGATGAATGGTATGCCAATGCGGCGGGAGCCATAAACTGGGGCTTTCCCACCATTGCCGACAGTAAAATACCCCAGATTCTTCCTACCGGTATCTGTACCTATGAGCATGTTGTCTCCGGTATCCCCTATGAGCAAATCGTCTCCAAGTCCATCGAGGTGAGGGGATTGAAGGTAACGGTGGCCGAAATCCCGGTGCCGGTCCCCTATGGTCCGGCCTTTGAAGGGGAAAGGGTGAGAAAAGAGGACCTCTATGCCGAATGTCGCGGTGGAGTGACCGCGGTATGTGAATGGACAACCTCCAAACCATTGGATGAGGTTGAGGATGGGAAGGTGGAGGTTATTGGACCTGATTTAGATGATATTCCTGCCGGCACTCAGTTTCCTTTAGCCATTCTGGCTGAGGTAGCCGGAAGGCAGATGCAGGATGACTTTGAACCAATCCTGGAACGGCAGATCCATTATGTAATCAACTATGCCCATGGAGTAATGCATATCGGTCAACGGGATATCGCCTGGATACGAATCAGCAAAGAGGCAAAGGAAAAAGGCTTCAGACTTAAACATATCGGCCTGATTATCCACGCCAAGTTCCACGAGATGTTTGGCCGCATCTTCGATAAGGTGCAGATAAAACTTTATACAAAGGAAGAAGATGTGAAGAAAATTTTAGAAAAGGCCAAAAAGGTTTATGCGGTGCGGGATGCGAGAATTGAGGGAATGACCGATGAGACTACCGATATTTACTATTCCTGTACTTTGTGCCAATCCTTTGCACCATCCCATGTCTGCGTGGTTAGTCCGGAGAGGACCGGTCTTTGTGGAGCCTATAACTGGATGGACTGTAAGGCCTCCTATGAGATTAATCCTACCGGACCAAATCAGCCCGTAAAAAAGGGAGAGATGATTGATACAAAATTGGGGCAGTGGAAGGGAGTTAATGAGTTTGTTTATCAGGCCTCCAGACAAAAGATAGACCATTATAACTTTTACAGTGTGGTCCATGACCCGATGACAACCTGCGGTTGCTGTGAATGTATTTGTGCGGTGCTTCCTCTCTGCAATGGAGTGATGACCGTCAGTCGCGAATATATGGAGATGACTCCCTGTGGAATGAAGTTTACTACTTTAGCCGGAACTATCGGTGGAGGATTGTCCACTCCCGGTTTTGTAGGACATTCCAAATATAATATCTGTCAGCGGAAATTTATCTTGGGCGATGGCGGTATTAAAAGGTTGGTCTGGATGCCCAAATCACTCAAGGAGGAGCTTGCCGAAAGGTTGAAGAAACGCTCCGAGGAAATTGGTATTCCTGATTTCCCGGAGATGATTGCCGATGAGACAATCGGCACAACGGAAGAACAAATCCTTCCTTTTCTCAAAGAGAAAAATCATCCCGCATTAAAGATGGAACCGATATTAGGAGAATAAAATGGCATTAACCGGGATTGAAATTTATAAGAAGCTGCCCAAGACAAACTGCGGTAAGTGCGGTGTTCCTACCTGCCTTGCCTTTGCGATGAATTTGGCGGCGGGAAAGGCCGAACTTTCTTCCTGCCCTGATGTCTCCGAGGAGGTAAAGAGAGAATTGGCTGAGGCCTCCGCTCCTCCAATCCGACCCCTTACCATTGGAACGGGAGAGCAGAGCCTGAAGATTGGCGGGGAGACGGTAATGTTCCGCCATGAGAAGACCTTCGTTAACCCTCCCGGTCTGGCTCTTTTGATTAAGGATAGTATGGGTGAGGAGGAAATAGAGGAGAAAATTTCTCGTTTTAATCAACTTCAATATGAGAGAGTCGGTCTTTTGCTTCGCCCAGACCTAATCGCAATAAAGGAGGAATCAAAAGAACCGCAAAAATTTGCTGAAGTGGTTAAGAAGGTTAAGGAAAAGAGTAAAAACGGCATTATCTTAATGAGCAATAATTCGGATATTCTGGCGGCTGGTCTGCAGGTTTGCAAGGATGATAAACCTCTAATCTATGCCGCAAATAAAGAGAACCTTGACAATTTAGCAAATTTAGCTAAGGAGAATTCCTGTCCTTTAGCCGTTCGGGGGGAGACAATAGAAGAACTGGTTGAACTTACCACAAAGTTGAGTGAGAAAGGGTTAAAGGATTTAGTGCTTGATTCGGGAGCCCGAACCCTGCGGCAGGTTTTAGAGGACCAGACAATAATCAGAAGAGCCGCCCTGCTTAAGAAGTTCCGTGCTTTGGGCTTTCCGACGATTGCCTTTCCCTGCGAGATGACCAATAATTTTATGGAGGAGGCGACAGTTGCTTCGGTATTGATTGCCAAATATGCCGGAATCATTGTGCTTTCTGACCTTATGGGAGAAAGTCTCTTTCCGCTTCTCTTAGAGCGATTGAATATCTATACCGACCCTCAGCGACCGATGGCCACCAAGGAAGGAATCTATGAGATTAATAATCCGGGTGAAGACTCCCCGGTGCTGGTTACTACCAATTTTTCCCTTACCTATTTTATTGTCTCCGGAGAGATAGAATCAAGCCGGGTTCCGGCCTGGCTTCTGGTTCAGGAGGCGGAAGGCCTTTCGGTGATGACCGCCTGGGCGGCCGATAAGTTTGTCGCCGAAACCATTGCTCCCTTTGTGAAGAAATGTGGGATTATGGATAAGGTTAAACATAAGAAACTCATCATCCCGGGCTATGCCGCGCAAATTTCTGGAGAATTAGAGGAGGAACTATCCGGCTGGGAAATTATCATCGGCCCTCGCGAGGCATCTCATATCCCGGCTTTTCTGAAGGCTCGGCAGGAGGGTAAAAAATGATTCTGGTTGGAGAAAATATCAATATCGTTGCGAAGAAGATTGGTCTGGCAATAAAGAATAGAGAGGCAAAACCGATCCAGGAATTAGCGCTTAAAGAGAAAGAGGCGGGAATGGATTATCTTGATGTCAACTTGGGACCAGCAAGGAAGCAAGGACCGGAACTTATGGAGTGGCTGGTTAAAACTGTTCAGGAGGTGGTGGACCTTCCCCTTTTCCTGGATACGACAAATATCGAGGCAATCGAGGCAGGATTAAAGGTACATCAAGGAAAAGCAATTATCAATTCTATCTCCTGTAGACCGGAGAGGGTAGAGGCTCTCTTTCCTTTAGTGCAAAAATACAATTGCGGCTTTGTCGGTTTACTTTTGGGCACTGAAGGTATCCCCCGGGATGCCGCTGAGAGAGGTGCTCTGGCGGCTGAACTTTTAGCCAGGGCGGCCGAGAAAGGAATTCCCAATGAAGATATCTGGCTGGACCCAATAGTGCTCCCCATCTCTTCCCAGCAAGACCAGGTTAAAGGTTGCACCGAATTTATGCAGATGTTCCGGGAATTGGCTGTCGGATGTAAGTCCACCTGCGGCCTCTCCAATGTCTCTAATGGAACCCCGGAAGAGCTTCGAGACCTCCTTAATCGCACCTATTTAATGATGCTGCAAAAATATGGATTAACCTCAGCCATTGTCGATGCCTTTGATTCTGAGTTAGTTAGAATAGCAAGAGGAGAAAAAGAAAATTTAAAAAGAATAGTCTGGGATGCGATGGATGGCAAAGAGCCGGAGATAAATAATCTTTCTGCCGAAGAGGTTAACTATCTTAAGACGGCCAGGGTCTTGCTGGGTTTTTCCCTCTACTCCCATTCCTGGCTTAAGTTATGAAATCACAGATAAATACAGCATTGTTTAGAATGAAGATGTAAAAATATGGAAGAATTGAAATTTAACAAAATCTATAATATGGATTGTATAGAAGGAATGAAGTATATCCCAGATAATACAGTAGATCTTGTTGTAACAGATCCACCTTTCGCAATAGATTTTAAAGCAAAAAGAAGTAACTATCATAGGACTGCCTCAAGAGTTCTGGAAGGATATAATGAAATTTCTAAAGAAAAATATTACGATTTTACTGTTAAATGGATGGAAGAAGTATATAGAATACTGAAAGAATCTGGGAGTATGTATGTTTTTTCTGGCTGGAATAATCTGAAAGATATTTTAACAGTGATTGATAAGTTGGGGTTTATTACCGTAAACCATATTGTTTGGAAGTATCAATTTGGCGTTGTAACAAAAAGAAAATTTGTAAGTTCGCATTATCATTGTCTTTATGTCTGCAAAAATGATGAAAAGAGGAAATTTTTTCCTTATTCACGATATGATCAAGAGTCTAAAAGTGAAATAGGGAAAAGTTTGCATTATGAAGACAAAGAAGATGTTTGGATTATAAAAAGAGAATATTGGACAGGAGACCAAAAAACTCCTACAAAATTACCGGCAGAGTTAATCAAAAAAATATTAATGTATTCAAGCGAAGAAAGAGATATTGTTTTAGACCCATTTTTAGGTTCTGGTCAAGTGGCTGTAGTCAGTAAAATGCTAAATCGACAATACATCGGATTTGAGATTGCAAAAGAATATTACGAATTTGCCAAAGAAAGATTAGAGAAAGATTTATACAGAATTAAAGAGGAGTGCAAGACAAATACTCAAACTTTATTGAAGTTATTTGATAGTGGAAAAGCAAGATATGGAAAGAGTAAAATGGCTTATTTGAGAACCGCTAAACAAATTGGGAAAAAATTATAGGGTATACCTAAATTGTGGGATGGTAGAAACTCTATCTTAAAAATGAAAAAAGCGAATTTTGCTCACTGGAAGCAAATGGAATGGATTGGTTTCTATTTTCAATTTCTGTGCGAAAGATATTTATCAGGTATCATAGAGATTCCTGGGCCAAGATATGGTAGAGTGGAATTTGATGGGTTTAAGAACATCCCTTGGGATTTTAAGGCTCATGCTATGAATACAAGCAGCCATCAGATTATTGTTAATGATAGCGAAGCAACAGCAAAGGGAATTAAAGATTATGGAGAAGTTGGTTTGATTCTTGCTCTTGGGAAGGTTTTATATAATGATGAAGATAGGACATTTCAAAAATGGCACGAAGCATTGAAGGGTGGGAAATCAAAATATGTGATAGAAAGAATAGAGAGAGGTGCTTGGTCAAAATTAAGAAAAGTGTCCTTTGATTTACAGCAGATTTCCTTTATTAAAATAACTGATAATACTTTGGTTAAATGTGGTTCGTTTCAGAGAGATTTTAGAAATGCTGGCGGACAGCCGAGAAGAGAGAAGGTATTGTTAGACCTTGAAAAGATAGATGATGAATTGGTTCATTTCATTGAATTCTAAACGACAGCGTATAGAGTCGTGCATAAACGGAGTAGTTCGGTCATTTTATAGCATCGGAATTTCAATAATTCCGATGATTAAAGGTCTTTATCTTTTAAAAAGACAAGATAATCATCTCAAAGGGGTTTCAGGGGATGTGCCCCTGATTATCTTGAGTTATCTGCAATTGCTCTATTTGAAAGGGTGATGAGAATATGAAAAGGATAAGGTATCGCCAAAAAAGATACAAACCATTATTAGTGAGAGAAGAAGCATTGGTGGACTACAAGGTCCATCAAAGCATAGTGAATAACAATCTAAAAGGTATCAGGAAAGATTACGGGATGTTTTTTACCCCCGAACAGATTGTTGATTTTATGGTTAATCTGATTGATGTTACTGAATACACTGATAAAAAAGATATTACCATCTTAGAACCTGCCTGTGGTTTGGCACAGTTTTTGGTCGGAATAAGAAGGAATCAACCTGCACTTTCTAAGCAAGCAAAACTCTTTGGGGTAGAAATTAATCAGGATATTATCAATTATTTAACTACTGTAAATATTGGTGGTAATATTAAAATAATTAGGGCTGATTATCTTTTGTGGCAACCAGGTTCATCCTTTGATTTAGTTATTGGCAATCCGCCTTATGGTATTCCCAGTCTCTCCAAACATTACCCCATAAAAATTGACCCCGATACTAAGGAAAAATATAAAAGTCTGTATGAGACTTGGTATGGGAAATATAATGTTTACGGTGCTTTTATAGAAAGATCTATTAAGTTGCTTAGAGCCGAAGGGCAATTGATTTTTATCGTTCCTCCTACATTTATGATTCTGGATGAATTTAGAAAACTGAGAGCTTTTTTATCCCAGAATGGTGGAACCGCTATAATTTATCTGGGGCCAGGTGTGTTTAAACCCGAAGCGGATGTTTCATCAGTGGTGTTAAATTTCCTTAAATCTGATAAGTTCACTTCTAGGTTGGAACTTTTGGAATATAGAGATAATAAGATTAGTACGATAAAAGTCAACTCTCACTGGCAGGGGGAGGTAGTTAAGTTTGAAACGGATTATACCCACACCATAGAAAGCATCTGTTCTTATCGGTTAGCTGATATTTATGACCTCAGGATTTCTTTGCGAACTCCTGAAATTAAACATAGTCCTTATATAGTGAAGGAAAGACCTCTTCGAGAAGGTGGTTATCTACCTCTTTTAAATGGACGAAATCTTAAGTGTAATAAGGTCATCTATAACAATCTCACGGGTTATTGGATTAAAAAGGCAGAAGTAAAAAAACTAGGACGATATTTTAGTGTCCCGCATATCGTAGTTGGTTTAGGTTTCCGAGGAAATGGAAGAGTGGGGGCAGCTATAGATGAAAGATGTTATCCATGGATGGGCGATGTTTATCATCTCTTAAGAAAGAATGATTTATTTAATTTGGACTTTGACCTGGGTGATTCAGAAATACTGGACTATCTCAATTCAGATTATGTAAGGAGATATGTAAAAGATGTATATCGCGAAATTACTTATCATTTAAGTATTACTCAATTGAAAAACCTTCCTCTACCGAATAAAAAAGAATGGCGGGAAATAAGAAGAAAGAAGATATTATGAAAAATCCATTGGAAGATCTTAAAAAATACCGTTATTTTCTTGAAACTATTCCGTTGGATGAATACCGAAAGAAATTAAAAGATATCAAGTGGGTGGAACAAGATTTAGTTCCATAATTGTTTCCCTTAAAATCAATTTACACGAATTATTGGGAAGGGGCAGATTTTTTGAGCTTTGAAGACTGGTTTGATAAATTTTGGAATGAACTCCAGCAAAACCAACCCCAGAAGATTAAGGACCTGAAGGAATTAGTGCGGGCACATAGAAAATTTTATGAAGATAAGGTGAATAACAACCTTAACAATAAGGTTTTTCTTGGATTTAAAGCCCGAATGTATAGAACCTGGATTTCAGTCCTTACCCAGTTAGATTTTTGTTATATGTTTGAGCATATCTGTGCCAAAGAAGGTAAGGATTTGCAACTTGAAAGCAATGCGGAGTTAGATGCTCAAGGAATTGATGCAAGAATTAATGATATAGGATTTCAAATCGCCAAAATAAGCCAAAGAAAAGAGGCTGCTAAAATTCTGAGAAAAAAGAAGGTAGTTCTTATTCCCTATGTGGTTTGGGATATAGATGAATTAAAACAAAAACTTCAGAATCCGAAAACAAGAATAAAAAGTATCTATCAAAAAATGATAAATTCATTTGAGAAATATTTTGTCAGACTTGAGAATGGCTTTATCGTTTTCAGAGAAGGTTATCTTAAAATAATAATTGATAACATAGAAAACATTGAAGCAGTGAGAAAAGCTGTTAAGAAAATTTCATTAGAATTGTCTGGGGAATCTTAGTAAATGGATTCGGCTTTAGAGTTAGCAATCAAAGAATTCAAAGGAATAGATTTAAAAAATATTTCTCAGAGAAGCGGAGCAACTCTTAATAAAGAAGGGATAAAAATAGATTATCTAAATCAGGGATATTCTATTCGCTTACCTGAGGTGGAGATTAGTTACATTAATTTTAGCGAGGCTATAAGACCTCCGCACTACAATAGGGAAGGCGAGGCTATAAGACCTCCGCACTACGTTGACGATGATAAAGGCGAGGCTATAAGACCTCCGCACTACGTTGACGATGATAGGAAGGTGTCTTCCCGGGAGAAAATTATTATTCTCCATTATTTGAATAGAAGCAAAGGGACTCTGCTCTCGGATAAATTGATTGACTTTAGAGAGATTCCGGGAGGAAATCTCTATTACTCTGTATTTGAAAGTAGAGTGCATAAACCATTTTTAAAGTTCTTGGGAGAAAAACCTTCTCTGCTTCTGGAGGCAGGTTTATCCTTGAAAGGAACAAAGACAAATTTTGGTGATTCCTCCGTAAGAATTTTGGCCTTTCCCAAAGTTCCCATAGACTTTATCATTTACCAGGGTAATGAGGAATTTCTTCCTACCTGCAAGGTTCTCTTCGATTCCAGTGTCTATGACTATCTTACTACGGAAGATATCGTATTCGTTTGTGAAGATGCAGTAGGAAAATTAACAAAATAGTATAGGAATTTCAAAATTCGGCAAAGCAAGCTTTGCCACTACAATAATGTGTAGTTGCCGAGCTTGCTCGGCTTTATTCATATGGCTATTTGCACAATTACCTTCTATCCCGATAATCAGAAGGTCAAAGTTCCCAAGGGCACCGATATCCTGAATGCGGCTATCGCCGCCGGGGTCTATATCAACTCCTCCTGTGGTGGGGAAGGAGTCTGCGGTAGATGCAAAGTTATTGTTAAAAAGGGGCAGGTAGTCTCTGAACCTACCGGCCGGCTGAGCAAGGAGGAACTACAGAAAGGCTATGTTCTTGCCTGTCGTTCCACCATCCATAGCAATGTTGAGGTAGAAGTACCGCCTGGTTCCAGGTTAGAGAAAGAACAGATCTTAACCGAAGAAGCAAAGGTTGAACGGTTAGCGGGGCTTTTCAGTAAAGCCGGAGAGGTGGAACGGGGAATTGAAATTAAGGAAAGAGAAATTTTTCCCCATTCCCCCTTAGCCACCAAACTCTTTCTTAAACTGCCACCTCCCAGCCTAAAGGATAATATCAGCGATCTGGAACGGCTCTACCGGGAGATCAGACGTAAATTGGAGATACCAATTATTCAGACCGGTCTGGCTAATGTGAAGAAAATAGGAAGGCTTTTCCGGGAGAGTAATTGGGAGGTTACCCTTCTTCTGGGTAAACGTAATGGGACCGTTGAGGTAGTTTTGATTGAGCCGGGTGATACCTCCAAGAGAAATTTTGGTGTAGCGCTTGATATTGGGACAACAACCATCGTCGCCCAGTTAGTGGATTTGAATACCCGTAAAACCTTAGGGACCAAAGCAACCCATAACCGGCAAGTTAGCTATGGGGAGGATGTCATTACCCGGATGGTCTATGCCGGAAAAAAGGATGGTCTGGAAAAATTGCATCACGTGGTGATTGACACCATTAATGAACTCATCTCAGTTTTAAGCACCGAGCATCAAATCAGTCTCAGTGAAATTACGGGAGTAATGTGTGCGGGGAATATGACGATGAGTCATCTTTTGTTGAGAGTTGACCCCACCTATCTGCGCCGGGAGCCCTATGTGCCTACGGCCAATTTTATGCCGGTAATCAGAGCGGCAGAAGCGGGAATAAAGATTAATCCCCGGGGGCTTTTAGCCTGCCTGCCGGGAGTATCTTCCTATGTGGGAGCCGATATTGTTGCCGGGGTTCTTGCCAGCGGTATTGATGAGGCGGATAAACTCTCAATGTTAATCGATATTGGCACCAATGGGGAGATCGTTTTAGGTAATAGGGAGTGGTTGGTTTGCTGCTCCTCTTCCGCCGGACCGGCCTTTGAAGGAAGTGGAGTGCACTCTGGGGTCAGAGCGATGGAAGGAGCAATCCAGAAGATCGAGATCGACCCGGAAGATTATAAGGTAAAATATTTTACCATCGGTGGGAATAAACCCGTTGGTATCTGTGGCTCTGGCTACATCGATGCGTTAGCCGAACTTCTCAAAGCAGGAGTGATTGAACGTTCGGGTAAGATTAGAGAGAATCTTGATACGAAGAGGGTAAGGGAAGGGGAAGAGGGTCTGGAGTTTGTTTTAGTCTGGGGAAGGGATAGTGATACCAATGAAGATATTATCATTACCCAGGCAGACATTACCAATCTTATTCGTTCCAAAGGTGCCATTTACACCGCGGCCGATATCCTCGCCAAGAAGACGAACTTGGAACTGAAGGATATTGAGAAAATCTATTTAGCCGGCGGTTTTGGCAACTACTTAAATATCGAGAAGTCAATCTGGATCGGTCTTCTTCCAGATCTGGACAGAAAGAAATTTGAATTCATCGGCAACAGTTCCTTGGCCGGTGCGAAATTTGCTCTTTTATCCTATGAGGCGATGATGAAGACCAGGGAAATTGCTAAAAAAATGACCTATATCGAACTTAGTGTCGATCCATCCTTTATGAATGAATACACCGGGGCTTTATTTCTACCCCATACCGATCTTGGTCGTTTTCCCACGGTAATTGAGAAACTCTTCTTATAAAATAATGGTTTATACCATTGCGGTGGCGGGTAAGGGAGGAACGGGAAAGACAACTCTGGCGGCATTAATCATCGGGTATTTGCTGAAGACTGACCAGAGGCCTATTCTTGCAGTTGATGCTGACCCAAATAGCAACTTAAATGAGGCCTTAGGTATAACCTTTGATAAAACGGTGGTCAGCACCGTAGATGAAATTATGGATAGAAAGGAAGATTTGCCCGCCGGCATCACTAAGGAAAGGCTTTTGGATTATCAGCTTCAGGATGCTTTGGTGGAATCAAAGGGATTTGACCTTCTGGTTATGGGACGCACCGAGGGTCCAGGCTGTTACTGCCATGCCAACAATTTATTAAGGAACTTTATGGAGAAACTGAAAGGAAATTATCGCGATGTAGTTATGGATAACGAAGCCGGTATGGAACATCTATCAAGACGCACCACGAGAGATGTGGATACCCTTTTAATAACTGCCAATCCTGCGCCGGTAGCTTTAAGGTCGGCTAAACGCATTCAGGAGACGGCACAGAAACTCAAGTTGAAGATTAAAAAAATTTATTTAGTGCTTAATGAAACTATTGGAAATTCTCGAGAGAAAGAAAAAATGGAAGATGTGGGATTGCCGTTTTTGGGCAGAATCCCTTATGATGAACAAATTATGGAGTGCAGTATCAATGCAAAACCATTACTTGATTTACCGGAAAGTTCAGTTGCTTTACAGGCAGTGAAGGAGATAATGAGAAAGTTAGAAGTAGGTTAAGCGAATTGTAGTGCGAGGCTTTAGCCTCGCCAAAAAAAGGAGGGTTAAAAAATGGAGATATATATTAAGAAGAATTATGAGGAAATGAGCCGAAAGGCGGCTGAGATTGTGGCGGAAGAGATGAGGAAAAGGAAAAATCATTTTGTTCTTGGTTTAGCTACGGGAAGCACTCCCATCGGTTTATATAAGGAGCTTATTCGTATGCATCAGGAAGAGGGTCTTGATTTCTCCAGGGTGATTACCTTTAACTTGGATGAATACTGCAGTCTTTCGCCTGACCATGAGCAGAGCTACCACTACTTTATGTTCGAAAACTTCTTCAAACACATCAATATCGATAAAAAGAATATCCACATTCCGGATGGAATGGCCAGGGACTTAGATGCTCACTGTCGGGAGTACGAAAAGATGATTGCAGATAACAGAGGGATAGATTTGCAGGTTTTGGGAATTGGAGGAGATGGGCATATTGCCTTCAATGAGCCCGGCTCTTCGCTTAGTTCGCGAACTCGGGTAAAGACTCTAACTCAGCAGACTGTTGAGGATAATTCCCGTTTCTTTAAGACCATTGAGGAAGTGCCAAAGTATGCGATCACTATGGGAATCGGAACAATAATGGAGGCCAAAATCTGTTTGCTCTTGGTCAATGGAGACAAAAAGGCTGAGGTATTTGCTAAAGCGGTGGAGGGGCCGATGACGACTGAAGTCACCGCTTCTATGCTTCAGACACATCCTCGAACTATAGCCGTCGTTGATGAGGAAGCGGCAGCGAAATTGAAGAGAAAGGATTACTACAAACATGTTGAGAAAATGGCAGGTCTATTGAAAAAAAGAGTGAATGAAAAGGGGAAAAATGGTTAAGAATATCTGTATCTTTGAGGATGAGGGTTTTAAAAATCTTCTCCCGCTTTGCTATCTACGGCCAGTATTTGAGCTTAGATGCGGGATTAGTTCGCTAAAGGAAAAGATTGCTGGATTTTATCCGGAGGCGAAGCTTCATCTCTTATGCCGGGATTACTTGGTAGATGTAACGAAAAGGAGGTCAAAGGAAACATCAGTAAATGACCTCAAAATAGAAGGAAATTGCCTCTTCATTAATGGTAGAATTCTGGCCGGGAAGGATCTCTCCAGGCGAATTCCCCTCGATGGAGCCGAGGAAATTGCCCTTTCAGAAGAAGTACTTATCTATGCTCGGTTGACTCCGAAGACCATCGCAGAGGTGTTTAGGGAGGATGGACATCTGAGAAACACCACGATTGAACTGCTTAAGAAGAAGGTAAAGGTAACTAAAATAAAACTTGACCTCATCTCCTACCCCTGGCATTTGATAAATTATAACTCAGAAGCCATTAAGGATGACTACCAGAGTATTGGCGGTGGAAAAGTAGAAGGATTTCTGGACAAAGCCGCTACCGTCTATGGAGATAGATCCCAGCTTTTTATCGGCGAGAGTTCCCGGGTAGAAGCGGGGGTGGTTCTTAACCTTACGGAAGGACCGATCTATATCGGCAAGAATGTAAAGGTTCGTCCTTTTACAATCATTGACGGACCTTCCTTTGTGGGAGATGAATCAATCATCGATGGAGCAAAACTGAGAGAAGGCTCGAGCATTGGGAGAGTCTGCCGTGTTGGTGGAGAAGTTGAGGAGTCCATCATCCATGCCTATAGTAACAAGCACCATGATGGATTCTTGGGCCATGCCTATGTGGGAGAATGGGTCAATATCGGTGCGATGGCAACAAACTCCGATCTGAAGAATAACTATGGAAAGATAAAGGTCTACATCAACAATGAATTGGTAAACTCTGGTGAGATTAAAGTAGGTTGCTTCATCGCTGACCATACAAAACTTGGTATCGGAACTTTAATCAATACCGGGACCGTAATTGGTGTTTGCTCCAATATCTTTGGTTCGGGTATCCCGCCCAAAAATATTCCGTCCTTTGTCTGGGGAGGTGCATCAGGTTTTATAGAATATGGTTTGGAAAGAGCGCTTGAAAATAGCAAGACGATTATGGAAAGAAGAAAAATAGTTCAGAGTGAGGAGGATAGAGAACTACTCCGTGAGATTTTTGCGCGAACTAAAAATGACCGGGAATTATTGAAATAAACCACAGATTACACAGATTGACAAGATGACAACATTGCTGTCATTGCGAGGAGTGTAACGACGAAGCAATCTCTCTTTGGGATTGCCACGTCCGCTCAGAGAGCGGACTCGCAATGACATCTGCGTCCAAAAAAGGAGGAAAAATGCTTAGCGATTTGGAGATTGCCCAGAGGGCAAAGATAAGACCGATAACCGAGATTGCCGAAAAACTCGGGGTTAAGGAGGATGAACTTGAACCTTATGGAAGGTATATGGCCAAAATTGACCTTAAAATCTTAGAAAGACTAAAAGATAGACCGAACGGGAAGTTTATCACCGTAACCGCAATCACTCCCACTCCTTTAGGAGAAGGGAAGACCGTTACCAATTTAGGAATTGGACAGGCATTTGCCAAGATCGGGAAAAAGGTCTGCAATACCCTCCGGGAGCCTTCCAAGGGTCCTACCTTTGGCATCAAGGGTGGAGCCTGTGGAGGGGGTTATTCTCAGGTAGTTCCTATGGAAAACATCAACCTCCATTTCACCGGAGATATCCATAGCGTTGAAACCGCTCATAATCTATTTAATGCTGCGCTTGATGCCCATCTTCTCCACGGGAATAAACTGAATATCGACCCGCTTGATATTACTTTACGACGCTGTGTGGATGTTAGTGACCGCGCTCTTCGGCAGATCGTGACCGGATTGGGTGGAAAAGCAAATGGGATACCCCGGGAAACCGGCTATGACATTACCGTAGCCACTGAGACGGCCGCTATTCACGCTCTTACCACGGGTCTTTTTAATTTAAGAAAGCGACTGGCAAGAATGGTCTGTGGTTTTACCTACCAGGGAAAAGCGGTGACGGCAGAGGACCTGAAGGTAGCCGGGGCAATGACCGTGCTGATGAAGGATTCCATCAAGCCGAATCTGGTGCAGAGTCTGGAGCATAGTCCGGTGATTGACCATGGTTTCCCCTTTGCCAATGTGGCCCATGGAAACAATTCGGTTTTAGCCGATATGGTTGCTCTCAAATTAGCCGATTATGTAATTACCGAAAGTGGTTTTGGTGCCGACTGTGGAGCAGAGAAGCTGATTGACGTTGTTTGCCGTCAAAGCGGACTCAAACTTGATGCCGTGGTAATTACCTGCTCAATCCGCGCCCTTAAGATGCATGGCGGTGCCTTTGTCCTTAAGCCGGGACAGAAATATGATAGAGAGTTAGCGGAGAAAGAGAATATGCCGGCTCTTGTAAAGGGATGCGAGAATCTAAAGGTTCATCTGGAGAATATGCTCTCTTTTGGGATTCCGGTGGTGGTTACGGTCAACCGATTTACTGCTGATAGAGATAAGGAGATAGATTTTGTTTGTAAGTATGCACTGGATAATGGTGCTTATGCCGCTGTTAGCATTGACCCCTGGGCAAAGGGTGGAGAAGGCTGTATTGGGGCCGCCGAGGCGATTGTCAAGGCATGCGAGGAGCCTAACAATTTCCATCTTCTCTATCCGGATGAACTCTCCATCAAAGAGAAGATTGAAACGATTGCGACCAGGATCTATCGGGCCGATGGAGTTGATTACTCGCCTTTAGCCGAAAAAAGAATAAAACTTTATACCAAACTTGGCTATGATAGGTTATGTATTAATATGGCCAAGACTCATCTTTCCCTTTCCCATGACCCGGAACTAAAAGGGGTTCCCAAAAATTACCGCATTCCGGTAATGGACATCCGGGCTTCAGTCGGGGCAGGTTTTCTCTATCCTCTTTTAGGTGAGATGAGGACGATGCCTGGGCTTCCTTCAGTTCCGGCTTTTGTCCCGGTCGATATTGATAAAACTGGAAAGACGGTAGGACTTTTTTAGTATTTTGTAGCGGTGGCATTTATGCCACGTTTAATTACAGTGCGATAAATCGCACCGCTACAACTCACTATGCCTCACGAGAAGACGATTAAGCGGCTTGCTCTCTATCTGCGCTCTCTTCGTTATTTGGCCGAAAAGAGGGTGGAGATTATCTCTTCGGAAAAATTGACCGAGTATATCCATGCCTCTCCGGCTCAGGTGAGAAAGGACTTAGCCTGTTTTGGAGAATTCGGTGTCCCGGGAGTCGGCTACCAGGTCAAAAAACTCATTGCCGAGATTGAGTCAATCTTGGGATTAAAGGAAAAGCGAGAGGTAGCCCTTGTTGGAATAGGGAAGTTAGGCGGCGCTTTGCTTGCCTATACTGGTTTTAGGAAATTTGGTTTCCGAATATCTGCTCTCTTTGACAACAATCCGGAGAAGATTGGGAAAAAGATTTCGGGATTAAAGATTGAGGATGTAGTTAGAATTGAAGAAGTATTAAAAAGAAGAAAAATTAAAATTGCCATAACCACAGTTCCCGCTACAAATGCCCAGGAAGTAGCCGATAGATTGGTAGCCGCTGGCATCAAGGTAATCCTGAATTTTGCTCCCCATTACTTAAATATCCCTCAAGGAATTATTATCAATACTATCGATATGGCTATTGAGTTAGAATGCCTTGCTTACT
>Ga0100387_10001392_pt1 | contig 20482 bp, 17 predicted proteins | sample CryGeymeta201511_FD_81547 | JGI IMG/M metagenome (GOLD analysis project Ga0100387, IMG submission 81547) | Groundwater microbial communities from Crystal Geyser aquifers in Utah, USA - Crystal Geyser metaG 2015-11 | ecosystem: Environmental > Aquatic > Deep subsurface > Groundwater | place... | reverse complement strand
CGCAAATGGGCGACCAAAACCATCAAACAACATCTTATCCAAGGCTACACCATCAACAAAAAGCTCATCGGCAAAAATTACGAAAGTTTCATGCAAGCGGTGGCAGATGTAAAGGCCTTATTGCCAGCCGGAAACAAGGTAAAAACCGAAGATATTTTGGAACTGATCAGTGCTTTTGCCAATACCTGGTTTTCACTGGATGCCTATGACAAATCAAGCTTTCCGAAGAAAGGTGTTTCCAAGAAATCGATTCAGATTGAAGCGTCGGAACTAACGGAAGCATTATCAGAACTCAAGGAGGATCTGATAAGTAAAAAACAAGCGACAGAACTGTTTGCCCAAGAAAAATCCCGGGGGAATTTGGAAGGCATTGTAGGTAACGTATTTCAATCGGTATTCGGAAGCGACGCGTATCCGACATTGGAAGAAAAAGCCGCGCATCTGCTATACTTTATAGTCAAGAACCACCCCTTCACCGATGGCAACAAACGAAGTGGCGTTTTTGCCTTTATCTGGTTTTTGCGTAAAGCGGGCTTGTTGCGGGCCAGCCTAAGCCCCGAAGCTCTAACTGCAATTACGCTTTTGGTAGCGGAAAGTAATCCGAAGGATAAGGAAAAGATGGTTGGGTTGGTTTTGTTATTGATTAATGGGAATTATGAGTAATACAACAATACAACATAATGGATGGCAAGAATTTAAAATATCTTTCAACTGGAATTCAAGAGACAAATACGCAAAAAGCATGGTTGCCTTTGCCAATAATAAAGGAGGATATATCGTTTTTGGTGTAAAAGACAAACCGCGTGATCTTGTCGGACTACAAAGTAATAATTAAAGTGGTTGACATTTTAGGGATTGACACAAGTAAAATAATTGAAATAAAAATTTGATATGGAACCCAAATCGCCCCCATCCCTTCGCTTTCAGGCACATTTGGCATTCCCACAGGGCTTGCCCACATACCAAAAATGCCAAAAGAGCCTTCAAGCCCGTCCCACTCCGACACACGGACTGAAAGACTGTGCAGCAAAAATTAAAGACAGAATATCGAATGACAAGAACGGCCAGCTTGTAACAGGCGGTATATTTTATTGCCGAGATAGTGCGGGTTTTAGCGTTTCTGCATCTAATAAACTTTCGTGTAACTTGACAGGTCAGTGCTTCGAAATCGGCAACAAAAACATACCGCCAAAACGTTATGTGCAAGCGTAAAAAACGACACGACAAACTAATAAACGGACAGACAAGTAATGAAAATAATATTAGCAATCGGGACAAGTAGTTTTATCGGAGGTGTTCTCCGTTACTTGCTTTCTCAATTCGTCCAGACAAAGTTTCTTTCCACTTTCCCCTTCGGTACATTGACAGTAAATATTATCGGCTGTTTTCTCATCGGACTGGTTTTCGGACTGACAGACAGAGGAAACCTGACACAAGAGTGGCGACTGTTTCTTGCTACTGGACTGATTGGCGGGTTCACAACATTTTCCGCTTTCTCAAACATGACAGTCGGACTGCTTCGTGACGGACAACTTTGGCATGCGACAGCATACATAATTGCAAGCCTAATCATCGGACTGCTTGCAACATTTATGGGTATCACAATCATTAAACTTTTTTGACAAATGGAAAATAATCCCAATGCCCGACTGCTTCGCATCTTCATCGGTGAGTCCGACAAACACGGACAGCAACCGCTATATGAGACAATTGTGTTTGAAGCAAAAAAGCAAGGACTATCTGGCGCGACAGTGACGCGGGGAATAATGGGCTTCGGTGCTAACTCAAAAGTTCACACGACAAAATTGTTAGAAATCTCCTCCGACCTTCCTTTAGTAATTGAAATCGTGGACACGGAGGACAAAATAAAAAAGTTCACCCAGACAGTTGAGCATTTATTCGAGCATACAAAATCGGGCGGACTAATTACAATTGAGAAAGCAGAAGTAATAAGATACAAAGCAGGACAATGACGAACTTTTAATCCCCGCAAAAAAAAACTTCGCAAACCCCCAGCCGTTGTAGAGCATATCAAAAATAGAAAATTGAGATAATTTAAAATTAGGAATAAGATAATATGGACTATCATACAGAAATAAGGCATTCATATTTAGGTGGTTTTTCAATTTTATTAGTGGAAGGATTTATATGGATATTAGCAGGAATTCTTTGGAATTTTCTTTCATTCAAAATCGGAATTCTTGTAATTATTATTGGCGGAACTTTTTTTTATCCATTAGGACAATTAGTTCAACTTATATTAAAACGATCTAAAATAAGAAAAGAAAATCCACTTAATTTATTATTCACTCAAATAGGTTTAATAATACCCTTTTCCTTCCCATTAATCTTTCTACTTACAAAGGAAAATGTGAATTTGTTTTTTCCTGCATTGACAATAATTATTGGAGCCCACTATTTACCTTTTGTTTATGCATATAAATTGAAAATATATTGGATACTTGCTTCTCTTTTGGTCATTGGAGGCAGTTTCTTTGGTTTTATGATGCAAGATAATTTTGACTATTGTGCTTATTATACTGGAGTTATGCTATTTTTATTTGCGATCCTAAATCGTTATTTAACAAAAAAGGAAATCGAAAAATAATTATTTAGAATATTTAAACAACCTGATAAAATGGAGTAGTAATGAAACAACTTAAAAGCAAAGAAATACACTCTACAACACGCGGTAAAAAACATTGGGGATTAAGTGGTTATTCAAATATTCTACCACGCATGAAGTTCGGTTTAAGTGGACAGGAAAGTAGCCCGCAATCCCCAACGATTTCATACCGCGAACGTTATTGGCGGCAAGTGTAAAGGACGACACCACAACAACAAACAGACGACTAACAACAAGAAAAAAGTAAACCATTATAACAGGTGAACACGAATATAGAAACGATATTACAACAGGACAGCATCTGACCAGACACGCTGACCGACCCTATGTTTTTTATTTTTTTCCCACCGCACAAACCATATGCTCCCCGTTATAAGCCATTTTAAAAACAATAAACACAGGACAAAAAGTGAGCGATGAATTGATGGTCTGGGCAGGTAAGGGGACTCGAACTATTCCGAGTTCGCGTTCCGAAAGGAGCCCCCGCTTCTTTGTTCTCCTTATCTAAAGATTCGGAGAACTTCGAAGTGCAAGCAAAGAAGTGCCCTCAGAAGTTCTCTGCAGTTTGAGAATACCTTAAATCCGGTTCAGGATTTATTTCCCCCCCGGTTGCCCATCTGAAAAAAAGACACATCCACACCGTAGCAATATGCCGGTTTCCGGTAGGTGAGTCCGGTTTTTTCCAACACCCGTTGTGATGCAATGTTTTCCGGCAGGGTGATCCCGACGATAGCTGGCAGGTCTAATTCCTGAAAGGCATAATTCCGGATTTCGGTGGCGATTTCGGTGGCATATCCCATTCCCCAAAAATCAGGTAGAAACCGGTAACCGATCTCAACATCCTCGGTGCCGTCCAGATGGTTCAGGATAATCCATCCCGTATAGGACCGATCTTTTAAAAACACCGACCATAGCCCATATTCGGGGTGGTTTTCGGGGTAGGTCATCACCCGAGTGAAGGTCGCACGGGTTTCTTCCAACGTTTTTTCAGGAGTGTGAATATACTTCATCACATCCGGGTTGCGGTGGAGGATTTGCATTGAATAAATATCATCTTCTTCCAGTTGACGGGCAATCAGCCGCATCGTATGAAACGCCGGCAGAGACCGGGGTGGGGTCATGAACCAGATTCCAGGAGATCCCCCTGGCTGCCAGAAGACAATTCTTCAATCTTCCGCAGGGGTTTCTCCAATTGGCGGGTCCGTGTGGTTGTGAGGGATTGAAAGTCCTTCGTGGCGGTCTCCAGGCTCCGGCCCATTTTATCCAGCAATTCGGAGTACATCTTCCACTGTTTGCGGAATTCATTCACGAGGTTCATCACTTCAACTGCCTTTTCTTCCATCGCAAAATTCTTCGTTGCCTGATGGATCAGTGACAATACTGCGTACAGGGTAAGAGGAGAGCACAGCAGCACCTTGTTCTCCAGGGCATAACTGACGAGCCCCGGATCTTCCTGGTTCACAAATCCGTAGATAGACTCATTGGGGATGAACATCATCACATAATCCAGGGTGCCTTCACCTAGATTGATATATTCCCGTCCGGCGATGGCTTTAATGTGTTTTTTCACATCCTTGAGGAATTGGTCTTTTTCCTGGGTCCGGTGAAAGTCGTCCTTGGCAAGCACATATTCTTCGTAGTGCGCCAGCGGGAATTTCACGTCCATGTTGAGAACCTTTTCCTTTGGCAGGCGGAAGGTATAATCGGGTTTTTCTCCTGAGTCCACGACGGACTGTTTCAGATAGTTGATTCCTTCCACCAGACCGATGAACTGAAGGATATCTTCCACCATCCGTTCCCCCCACTGCCCGCGTTTTTGCGATGAAGACAGCACTTCGCGCAGACCACTGGCGGTCTCACGGAGTTTCTCCGTTTCAGAACGGTTCTCCAGCAGGCGGGTATTCAGTTCGGTGGACTGTTCACTCAACCCTTTCAGGGTTTTGGACATTTCGCCCAGATTTTGATCGATGAGCTTCTTTTTCTCTGTAAGCTTTTCTTCGGTGGTATCCAGTACGGATTTAAATTTTTCGTTGGCTATTTTGATGAACTCTTCCGAATTACTTTTCACCACATCCCCGGCCAAAGCTTTGAAAGCGTTTTCCATCTCTTTTCGGATGTCCAGCAGTCTCGCCTTTTCTTCCACCAGTTGTTTGGATATCTCTTCCACGCGGGTACGTTCCGTGGCTTCAGCCTGTTGAGAATCACTCAGCATTTCCCGCAGATTTTCGATCTCCGATAATCGTTTTTCCGTTTCCTCCAACCGGGTGGTCAGGGCGATACCTGAATTTTTCGATACTTCCAGTTGGATTTTGAGAGATTCCATATCTGCGGGTGAAATATCTTTTCCGGTCTTTTTTTTCAGGAACCATCCAGCGATAAAGCCGATGACCAGCACCCCCATGGTGATGAGGGTATCCATCATAAGTGACGTCCTCCATGTTGATGATTTAGTAAAGTTTCAGGGCGGGTATCCGTCCATTTTCCGAGCCAATAACCGATGAAGGCACATCCCAGTCCCCAGAGGATATACCCCAGGTGCGAATCGATAAGCCATTGGGGTTCGGTCCCGTACATCCATCCACGGGTTTCGCCGAAGTAGGCACCGACGGTCCCGGCAAACCCAAAGACCGACGACCAGAGAATCCCGTTCCGGCTGGCTTTTTTCAAAAATACGGCTGCCACTGGGAACGCTACCGATGTCGTAAGAATACCCGAGGACAAATAAAAAATATCCCACAGGGAATTGATGGACATGGCAAACAGCATTGCCACCACTACCGTCAGCGCCGTGATGGATTTTGAAAATGATGTTTTATGAGAAATGGGTCTATCATGGAAAAGGTCGTAGGCGATACTCAACCCCATCACGTTGAGGCAGGTATCGATGGTACTCATGGCGGCAGCGACCAGACCCAGGGTGAGGACGAGTTTCAGCCAGAGGGGGGCGTAGTCCGCGGCGAGGGCTGCGAAAATAGCGTCTCCTTCAAACCCTGTTTTTGCAGGAAAAACACCGCCGGTCACGGGATACAGTTTCAGAGCGGCGATCCCAATGAACATGGGGATGATCCCGACAAATAAAAATCCGTTGACAGCACCGATGATCACACCTTTACGCGCCGCCTCCGGATTTTCAGCCGCCTGCACCCGAAGCCACAGATCCGCCTCGAATATCCATCCGGGGAGGTACGCGATCAGGGTCAACAGAATGATCATGATACCCGGTGAGAATACCGTCGCCCAACTCATCCCGGATTTCGCGCCGGTGAGCGCAATGTCCGGAAGAATACGCCCGGTTTGCAACATCCCCCTTGATGCCAACACTGCGATAAACACAATGTACAGTGCAACGAGAACAAACTGGAGTTTATCCGTTGTCACAACCGCACGAAATCCGCCAAAGGTCATGTAAATCCCCACGACCCCGCTGATGATGATGATCACCCAATAGGTTGAAATTCCCAACTCCGGGGATAACAGTTTCGCCGCCACGTAAATCTCGGCGCCTCCCCACACCAGAAACACAAAAGCCAGCGCCAGGGCGACAGATTTCCGCGCAGATGACCCAAACCGGCTGCCCACCATCTCCGGCTGACTGAAGGCGGCAAGGTGGTGGTACCGTCCGGACAGTTTAAAGATCATCCACAGGGCGATAAGCCAGGGGAAGGTGATGATCCAGAAGGCGCCGATGCCATACCAGTAAAATAATTGAACCGCATAGACACAGGACCAGGACACCGACATAAATCCGGCGGAGAGAGACAACCCCACCGACAGCGGACTCAATTTTCTCCCCGCAGTCCAGTGATCGGTTTCCGTCTGTTGTTTGGTAAATGAATACCAGCCGATAGCGAGTGTTATCGTCACATAGATCAGCAGGGCGATCCAGGAGATGAACATAATATGTCCTTATTGAACTTGTTGGTTAAAAAGATCAGCCGTCGCCGGCGGGATGAATTCAGCCCAATCGGAAGACAACCTCCAAATAAATTTAAGCAAAAGGATATGGTTGGGTGATGGGGTTTTTAAGAGATGGGTGAGCAGAGTGTTTGGGAATGGAATATGTGGTGTCCGGTTGATAATTCAGTGGTAAAATATCGCTTTGATTGTAAATTAATTAGTTAATACATTATAATGTTAAGAAATTGCGAAACTATTTGATAAAGAGATTTTATGAAACATCAGTTATATGAGATGCATGCGGGAATTTGTGGGGTGCTGGGGCATGCCAAACGAATTCAGATCATCGACATACTGCAGGACAGAGAGGAAAACGCCGGTACCCTTTCCCAAGAATTGGGAATTTCTAAAGCAAATCTATCCCAGCATCTCAATATCATGAAAGCCAGAGGAATTTTATTAATCCGAAGGGAGGGCGTCTCTATCTTTTACCGAATTTCCAACCCTAAAATTGTTACCGCATGCCAGCTCATGAGAGAGGTCCTCATGGAGCAACTTCAGGATATGACTAAATTAAATGCTGTCTCGCAGTAAAATCCTGAAGATGAAAAGAATTAAGACTGAAATTCATGAGGTCTTATACCATCCTTTATTTTCACTCAGCCCTGTTTTTTAACAATCACATTGAGAGAGAGGAAAAATGATCGAGCACATTATTCACAGTCTGTTACTCGCCCTGCATAACATTGCACTGGTCGGGTGTGCGGCTGCTCCGTTTTACAACCGCAATTTAGTGATGATGCGTGGACAGTACGGTCCGGTATTAAACTATAAATTGGATAAGGTTGTGGAAGATACTCTCCAGGGGAATGCCCCGTATTGCATAGCGTTTATCATCACACTTTTTATCACCGGATTAGGAATGCCATTGAATCATTATGCTTTCATCGGGTCATTCAGCCACTTACATATCATTGCCTGGCTGGCTTTGGTTTTGAAACTGATCTGTGTATTTGCTATGGCAGCCATCATGTTTATTATTTTTTTAAAGATCAATCCCCGGTTGCGGGACCTATTTTCCAGGTTCCATCCCGGCGAACCCTCAGACCCGGGAATCGAAAAGGAATTTTTCACCCTGCGCGCCAAACGAAAAGCATTATGCGATACCTGCTTAAAATTTGCTATCGGCGTTCTGGTTTTCAGCGCCTTTTTGGGGTTTAGTGTTTGATGGGATTGAGCATCGCCAACGAAAATTTTATCGGAGAAAACAAATTTGACGACATTTATACTAAATCATGCTCCTTACGGGACTGAAAAATCTTACAACGCTCTTCGTCTAGCATTGGCACTCATTAAGAAAAACGAACCCGTCAGAATATTTTTAATGGATGATGGCATTTTATGCTCAATAAAAAACCAGAAAACTCCAGGGGGGTATTATAATATTGAACGGATGATAAATAGTTTGGTGAAACGGGGATATGATGTACACACCTGAGGAAGTTGTTGTGATGCCCGTGGGGTATTTCAGGAAATGATGATGAATGGTGTCATCAAAAGCAGTCTGGATACCATTGCCGAATGGATCCTGGATAGTGACAAGGTAATCACGTATTAGCGGATCGTGAAAAACCGGATACTTGATTTAAAACATAGGCAAATGGGATTGGTTTGCCGAATCATATACGCTCCACCATGGTGGAAACGGATTTGCAAGGGTATAGGTTCTGTGGCTGGTTTAAAATATCCCGAATATCTGCTGATTGGAGTACTGATTTGATGAAAAGGGTACAGTTATTTTTCCATCAGAGCAGATAATTAACTGCAGACCATTCTGTATTTATACCGGAACTATCGCTTTTACCCGGCGTACTCGTTCGGTTCTGTAAAATTTTAGAAACAACATACTGAATTGATCGATTTAAACCATAAAATTACACGTGTATATGCTCCATTAATTTGGATGCTCATTTGTCTCCTCGTCATATCCAGACCGGTTACAGGACATTTGGTATGTATCACTGCAGATGGACAAATTCAAATTCAATCGGCGTGTTGTTCAGATCATTTCACACCGGCGGTAAATTATAATGCTTCCGCGACCTATCCTATAACTGTAGATTCGATGAATTCTGAAGATTCCTGTAGTCCGTGTATAGACATTCTCATCTCGATCAGTACAGATGTACTTTTCATATCCGCACGAACCAATGCAGTTCCTGAAAGGAACCCCGTACTTATCGCTTCTTCTATTTCCCTGCCCCCTTTTACAAGACTGACGGATGAACGTCTTCTTTCCCCGTCTCCCCCTGATTTCAAATCTACCTCACCTTTTCTCAAAACCGTTATTTTACGCTGTTGAAATCCTCCTGATCTGTTTTTGAATGGTCTCGCTCCAGTAGAGCGCAGACTGTGTGTGTCGTCGTGCCTTTAGCCGGCGGTGCCTGATTTATTTCAATTACATTTTTGAGGATTATTTATGCATATAAAATACTTTTTTTATTTTACAGGCGTACTGATTGCAGGATTTATCGGCTGCACAACTCATAGTTTGGATACGGCCTGGCAGGAGTCCCAAGTTCCGGCTGAAAAATATGAAACCTATCAGTCATCACACCAGACGCTTACAGATACTTCCCCTTTACCGGCACTCGAAGAACCATCTGGGATTATCACGTTAAACCACTGTTTGGCACAGGCGCTTTTAAAGAACCCGGGGCTCAGGGCGTTTTCCTGGGAAGTTCGTGCCAAAGATGCGCAACTAATACAAACTGGAGTTTTGCACAATCCTGAACCCGGTATGGAGATGGAGAATTTTGGCGGGTCAGGGTCTTTCAGGGGAATTGAGGGGAATGAGACGACATACAGGGTGACCCAGTTCATAGAATTGGGAGGAAAACGTACCAAACGTACCCGGGTAGCGGCTCTTGAGCGGGATGCGGCAGAATTGGATTATGAATCAAGGAGACTGGAGGTGATTACCCTGACCACCAAAGCCTTCATAGACGTTCTTGCTGCACAAAAACGTCTGGCTTTAGCTGAGGAATTGACTTACCTGGCGGATCAGGTTTTCATGACAGTATCAGAAAGGGTCAGGTCGGGACAGAGCTCACCGGTTGAAGAGACGAAAGCCCGGGTTATTTTGATTGGAAATCAAATTGAACTTGATCAATCCAGACGGGAGTTGGAAATGGTAAGGATAGCCCTTGCCACGGCTTGGGGTAACATAAAACCGGTGTTTGAAAAAGCAGATGGTCAGCTTGAAGTTTTGAGAACGCTGCCTCCCGTTGAGCATCTGTTAAGCCGGTTGTCGCAGAACCCGAAGATGAATCGTGGGATTGTGAAAACAGAGCAACACAGAGCCATGGTAAATCTGGAGAACGCTAAAAAGATCCCGGATCTGACTTTAAGCGGAGGGGTTCGGCAGATAAGCGGGGTAAAAGACAACACATACGTATTTGGTTTATCTTTTCCGCTGCCAGTTTTGGATCGCAATCGTGGAGGAGTTCTCGAGGCACGGTACAGACTCGCCAAGGCTGAGGAGGAGCGCAGAGCATTAAAATTAGAAATTTATTCCCTGGTCCTCCAAACCTATCAGACTCTATCCTCTTCGTTTGCTCAGGCATCTGCTTTGAAAAATGATGTTTTACCAGGGGCACAACGTATTTTTGATGTCTACAAAGAAGGCTACCGTCAAGGAAAATTTGGATACCTTGAACTATTGGAGGCTCAACGAACCCTCGTTGAAGTCAGAAAGAAATACATAGAAGTTCTGGCAGTTTATCTTAAGACTGCTGCCGAGATAGAACTTTTGATCGCCGAACCGCTTGATAACGTTGTTACCCCACCAGAGAATAATTGAAAGGATTTGCAATGACACTCAAAAACAGTATGATATTACTAACTGCTATTGTCGTTTTGTCCCTCATTTTTGTACAATGGTTGACTCATAAAAATAAATTGATATCAGGTATGGAGGTTCCGTCAACGACGGATTTATTCCTTGAGCGTTGTGATAAACATCAGGCGTTGGTCACGGATTGCATCTACTGCTATCCTGAATTGAGGGAATATGGAAGATTGTGGTGCGAGGAACACGACAGGTACGAAGACCGCTGCTTTATTTGCCATCCGGAAAGCAAAGAAGCAAACCGGCTCTGGTGCGAAGAGCACAAACTCTATGAAGATGAATGCTTTTTTTGTCATCCGGAACTGGGAAAGGCTGGTAAAAAATCAACAGATGAAGAGGGAACGTTTTTTAAAAAAAGCGAGGGTCAAACTACCGTTTTCGAGGATATTCAATGTGTAGAGCACGGGGTTCCGGAAAAAGAATGTGGAATTTGTCATCCCGATTTGCTGGGTACACTGCAGCCGGGTCAGGGTTTGAAAATACGCCTTGAATCACATGCATCTGCAGAGAAGGCTGGGATATTAACTGCGACACCCACACCCGGCAATTCCCGTGCCGGTTTTGTGGTTCTGAGCCGGACCGCATATAACCAAAATCAACTCGCCCGTATCACGCCATTTGTGTCCGGAATTATCTACAGAGTTCTGGTAGATGCGGGGGACGCTGTGTCTAAAGGGCAGGTGCTGGTTGAGATTATCTCTCCCGAAATAACCGGTGCGAAAAACGAATACTTGAGCGCCCTGGCGAACGAAGCCTTGAATGAGACTCTGTTTAAGCGGGAAAAAGGACTCGTTGAGAAAAAGATTTCCTCACAGCAAGAGTATGAACATGCATTGGCGGCATACCATATCGCAAAAAACACAACGGCAATGATAAGACAGCGCCTGATGAATTACGGATTGACAACCGAGCAACTTCCTGATCCGGCGGGTTCGGGGTCTATATCCTCGATCTTCCAGATTCTGGCGCCGTTTTCCGGGACGCTTCTCGATCGAAGTGCGGTTGTGGGAGAGGCAGTCGAACCGGGAGATATACTCTTTTCGCTTGCAGACCTGTCATCCATGTGGTTAGAACTCTCGGTATCTGAAGACGGGCTGTTCCGCATTCAGTTGGGCGACTCTGTAGAAGCGACCTTCGATGCACTCCCGGAGGTGACCGTGCAGGGTCGCGTAATCTGGTTGGCTTCCGGTATTGATGAATTTAGCCGGATGATGAAAGCCCGTGCCATTGTTCCGAATCCCGGTGCCTCGTTAAAACAGGGGATGTTCGGCGAAGTGCGCATATTACCGAAGCAAGATCAACAGATACTCTATGTTGCCGCTGAAGCGCTCCAACGATTTGATGGCAAGTCCTATGTTTTTATTAAAAAGTCCGTTGATCTCTTTGAGATCCGGAATATTACTTTGGGAGGAAAAGACCCTGAGTATATCGAGATTTTAAAAGGAATATCACCGGATGAAGAAGTCGTCGTCACCCATAGTTTTACCTTAAAATCAGAATTCCTCAAATCCCGCCTGGGTGCGGGATGTGTGGACGAATGATCACCAGAGGAACGGTCTTATGTTAAATAGAATTATCGAGGGATCATTAAATAACCGGCTCATAGTCATATTACTGCTTACGGCAAGTCTGGGGCTGGGCATTCGTGGGATGTTTTATACCCCTGTAGATGCATTTCCTGACACCACGCCGGTTCAGGTGCAAATCAACGCGGGCGCACCCGCCTTGAACCCTGCGGAAATCGAACAACAAATAACGTTGCCGGTAGAGTTTTCTATTTCCGGGTTACCCGGACTGACCAATGTACGGTCTATTTCAAAGTTTGGTTTATCGCAGGTCATCGCTACCTTTGATGAAAAAACACACATTTTTGACGCCCGTCAGTTCATTATGGAACGGCTGGCAGGCGTTCAACTTCCCGATGGAATTGAACCTCCCCAACTGGGTCCCATGTCAACGGGTCTGGGAGAGGTTTTTCATTATATCCTTCGCTCGACAAACCCTGACCGCACCCTGGATGAGCTTCGAACACTTCATGACTGGATCATCAAGCCGGAGCTTAGGAAAGTCGAAGGGGTAGCTGAAATCAATTCATGGGGTGGGTTCGAACGACAATATCATGTGATTGTCTCTCCCCAATCTCTCATCAAATTCAATCTCACCCTGAATCAGGTATTTTCTGCGCTGGAAGAAAACAACCACAATGTGGGCGGTGGACAAGTTATTGCTTCAGGGAACTCGCTCCTTGTCCATGGGGTGGGACGGGTTACAACCATAGAGCAGATCGGGAACATCGTCATTAAGGCAGATGCCGGTGTCCCTGTCTATATCCGGGATATTGCTGAAGTGGTAGTCGGACACCAAATTCGTGCCGGAGCGGTCACTTCAGATGGGCAGGGAGAAGCCGTATTGGGACTAGGATTTATGTTGTTGGGGGAAAACAGTAAGGAGGTTACGGAGCAATTAAAGGAACAGTTGGAATCCGTCAGGAAATCTCTCCCAGAGGATGTGTTACTCGAAACGGTTTACGATCGTACGGAATTGGTGAAAGAGGTCATTAGTACAGTAGAACATAACCTGCTCACCGGAGCGGCGCTGGTCATTATGGTTCTCTTTCTCCTCCTCGGTAATCTCCGTGCCGGACTCATTGTTGCCATGGCGATTCCTCTTGCGTTGGTCTATGCATTTTTGGGAATGTACGAACTTGCGATTGCCGCAAGTTTGCTAAGTCTTGGAGCCATGGATTTTGGTATCATCGTGGATGGTTCTGTGGTGATGACAGAAAACAACTTGAGGCGTCTCGGTGAAAAGCAGCATCAATTGGGGAGACCCCTAAAATCTGCTGAACGGCTTCAGACCATCATTGATTCAAGCAAAGAAGTTGTACGTCCCATCGTCTTTGGAATGGGTATTATCCTGATCGTTTTCTTTCCAATTCTAACGCTTGAGGGTATTGAGGGGAAGATGTTCAGACCCATGGCGTGGACCTTTATTTTTGCGATGCTGGGCGCACTGGTGATCGCGGTAATTCTTTCGCCTATTTTGTCATATTATTTTCTCCCGCGAAAAATCAAGGAAAAAGAAGGACTGATGGAACGGAGTCTGAAAACCGGATATACCTACCTAATCTCTTGGGTATTGAACAGAAAACGGGTGCTGTATGGATCGGTCTTGGTTCTGTTCGTTGTGACGGCGATGACCGTATTAAGGCTCGGAGGCGAGTTCATTCCAAAGCTCAACGAAGGCGCCATTGTCATCAACACGATACGTCTCACCGGGGTTTCCATGGATGAATCAGTCGATTATAATACACTGATTGAGCAACTTTTACTGGACAACTTCCCGGACGAGATCAAAACAATCTGGAGCAGGATAGGGACTGCAGAAGTCGCCACCGATCTTATGGGAATCGAACTAACGGATATATTTATAGCGCTGCACCCAAAAGCGCAATGGACCCGTGCCAGAACCCAGGATGAACTCATAACAAAGGTAGAAGACACAGTGGATGACTTGCCGGGTCTGAACATGATTTTTACCCAACCCATTGAGATGCGCCTGAATGAAATGGTTTCCGGCATAAGGTCGGATGTAGGGATCAAGATTTTTGGGGATGATTTCGACGAACTGATCCGTCTGAGTGATCAAATTCAGGAATTACTGTTATCTGTCGAAGGAGCTTCTGATGTTTCCGGAGAGCAGATTTCAGGACAACCCATACTTCGGATTATTGTAAATCAGGACCAGATTGGAAGACAGGGCATCCCGGCAAGCGATGTTCTCGATTTTATTGAGACTATCGGTGCTCGTCGGGTTGGAGACATTTATGAAGGACAAAAACGGTTTCCACTGGTGGTAAGATTGCCGGATGAACAACGATCTGACATAGAAACATTGTCAAACACAATGATCCCGACAGCGCATGGCCCGTTATTACCCCTCCGCCGATTAGCTGACGTCATAGAAACAGAAGGTCCGTCCACCATCAACCGTGAATGGGGTCGACGTTTAATCAAGGTACAATGCAATGTCAGAAGCCGGGATGTTGTCTCTTTTGTGGAAGAAGCACAATCCCTTATTGCAAGCGAAGTGCCGTTACCTGAAGGCTACCTCATCGAATGGAGTGGTCAGTTTGAACATCTGGAACGCTCGAAACTGCGATTCATGGTTGTCGTTCCCCTCACCCTGGCGCTAATCTTTTTTCTACTTTATTTCAGCCTGAAGCGGTTAAGCGATGTGCTTATCATTTATACGGGTATACCATTTGCGGCAATTGGAGGTGTTTTTGCGCTCTCGCTTAGGGGTATACCGTTCAGCGTCAGCGCCGCTGTCGGCTTTATCGCCCTTAGTGGGATTGCCGTATTAAACGGTCAGGTGTTGGTTACGGCCATTCGAAGATTATGGAACACCGGGCTTCCGCTGAGCGAGGCAGTAATTAGGGCTGCGAAACAACGTCTCCGGCCGGTCCTTGCCACAGCCATTACGGATGCGGTTGGTTTTATCCCAATGGCAATTTCTACCGGGATTGGAGCCGAGGTACAGCGGCCAATCGCGACAGTGGTCATCGGTGGTGTTATCACCTCTACTCTGCTAACTCTGTTCGTGCTCCCTGCATTGTACATCACCGTGGGCCGGTGGTTGAGTCGGAATAAACCTGGAAAGGACAATAGTTTTCAGCTCACCCGGAGTCCCCAATAATTACCTGAAGGGAAGGAATCCGGACTTTCGGTTGACCCCGCAAATATTCACTAAGGACATGGGTACGTCTCTCAATAGCGCTTTGTAAAAGGGAGATTTTTATATAACAGATAACCGATAAGCTGATGAGCGCCTTTGGCTTCCGCAGCTTATCGGTTTCCCATGTTATATCTTTAGGTATCACCGCCGGTGATGGTACAGGGAAACATTAAAAGATGAATTTTCCCTATAAAAATCAACCTTTGCCTACATTTAAGAGAATAGAGATATACTGTTCGCCGTCTGTAAAAATAACAAACACGGCAGCGTTTAATGGCGCACTCCCGGGAGCTATCTTTGTGACGTTTCGGGTCAATTTCTAAATTCAGCATCCGGGGAAAATTTGAGAGCGATACAACCTACGGTCCGCAAGGCAATACGTTTTGTTATTGATCTTTCTGAATGAATTCCCGTTGGCGGTTACCGTCTTTCTACTCCTCATCCATCTCAAAATCCCTGTAAATTCACCCTATGCCATCGACGAAAAAATCCCCTGTTGACCTGATCGTGGTTCTGGGTCCCACCGCGACGGGCAAGACGCATTTGGCGGTTCTGATCGCCGATGTTATAAATTCCGAGATCATTTCTGCAGATTCCCGACAGGTGTACCGCCGAATGGATATCGGCACCGGTAAGGACCTGACCGAATATCTTCTGCCGCATCGAACGGTTCCCGTTCATCTCATCGATATTTTAGACCCGTTGCAGGACTACAGCGTCTTTGACTTTCAGCGAAATTTTTATCCCATGTATCAGTCCATTCAGAATGCAGGGAAATGCCCTGTGTTGTGTGGCGGGACCGGTCTGTACATTGAATCCATATTACTGGCGTTTAAATTGTGTCCGGTTCCCCCCGACGAATCCCTGCGATCAGAACTGGCTGCCTGTTCCATGGACACTCTGCGTGAGAAACTGCAGACACTGAAGCCTGACCACCATAATACCAGCGACCTGATCCATCGCAAACGGCTGATCCGCGCCATTGAGATTGCCGTTCATTCAGGGGTGGAGCAGGAACCACTCGTCATGATCCACAATCCCGTCGTTCTGGGCATTCACTATCCCCGTGACGTCGTGAAAAACCGGATATCCGCCCGTCTGAAACACCGTCTGAATCACGGCTTGGTAGAAGAAGTACAGGGGCTGCTGGATTCGGGAATTTCCTTCAACCGTCTGGACTATTTTGGACTGGAGTACCGCTTCATTGGGAAATTTCTGGCGAAAAAATTATCATGGAATGACATGGTTCAGAAATTGAACACCGCGATCCACCAATTTTCGAAACGTCAGATGACCTTTTTCCGTCATCTGGAAAAGCGGGGTGTCCTCATCCACTGGATTCCCAAAGGTGATTTCCATACAGCGATGCATATCATTCGGAATCAGGAACCAGATTGACCGATCCCATTCGATCATATCTGAGAAAAAAAGCGCTGTCCGGTCCCTGGCGGCTCAATGCCCCATTCCCCAAAACATACCCTCGAATCATCGTCATCCCCGCTTATTCTGAATATTCATTACTCCCGGGTGTTCTGGAATCCATTCGCCTGCAGTCTGAGGATTTTATTCGGGACACTGCGGTCATTATCGTGGTGAACCGCGGAGTATCAGCGCCCCCGGAAGTATGTGAAAATAATGCGGGTACGCTGAAATATTTACGATCGGCGCGGTTTCCCTTTGACCTTGGAATTGTAGATGCATCGACGAATAACCTTGTACTCCCCGACCGGATCGCCGGGGTAGGCGTTGCCAGAAAGTTGGGGTTGGATATGGCATTGAGCTATTCCACACCGGATACCCTGCTATTTTCCACTGACGCAGACTGTACCCTTTCGAAAAATTATCTAAAATCACTATCAGAGGATCGTCGCACGAAACGTTGGCAGGCGGGAGTCGTGGGATTTGCTCATCGACGAATGGGAGATCCCGTCGTAGATAAGGGCATTACCGCATTTGAAGAATTTCTAATCACAACCGCAGAAAAATTGAAGGATGCAGGGTCAATCTATGGATACCCTGCCTTAGGCTCCACGATGGTCACCACTGCCGGGGCATATGTAGCGGTTGGAGGGATGCCCCGGAAAAAGGCTGCGGAAGATTTTTACTTTTTACAGGAATTAGCCAAATATTGCGGTGTCCGGTGGATCAGAGATATTTTGGTGCATCCGTCCGCTCGACCCGAAAACCGGGTGTATCTGGGAACGGGATTTAGAATGTCCCAGGCACAATCCGGCATGGATATGTCATCGCTTCACTATTCGGAGATAGCATTTACAATATTGAAGGCATGGCTGGCGCTGGGAAAATCTGCCCGTGCCAAGAGGCTGGACCCGGTTTTGGAAGAAAGCCGGCGAATTCATCCTCTGATGCCATCCATTTTAAAAGCTGAAAAAATTGAATCGGTTTGGGAAGGATTACAACGGTCATCCCCTTCGGATACCCATTTTTCAATGCAGTTTAACCGGTGGTTTGATGGATTAAAAACCCATCGTTTACTGAAGAAATTGAGTGGGGATTCACAGAATAATTTGTCAAAATAACCAGAAAGGACTCTCGGGCGAGAGTCCTTTCTGGTTTTAACCACAACAAAGGAGAAGGAAGGTTTGTTATTTAGTCACTTTAATCAAACTTCACCGATGCTTACGCCGGGATTATTCGTTTGTTCCATTAATCAGTTTAATACTGAATTTTTATTTCTGAGAACGATCAGGCTGGGTTGAAAACGAAGTGGATTCGATGAAAAGCCTCTGATAATTCTTCCTTCCCGTGATTCGATATTAAACTCAGCAACGACATATAATAAAAATCAGGAAGGCTGTGGCAATATTTACATGAAATATTTTTGGATATGGCGCGATTCAAAAGAAGTTGATAGATTTTTACGAATTAACGTAACCTTCAGAGGTTGGTAAGACGAATTATGGATCAAATAGTCACGAAAATTAATTACCTTGACGGTCCCCGGTTACATCGTGCCCTGGTAGCCGGAATTCATAAAGTGGTTTCCCGGCAGGATTATTTAAATAAGATCAATGTTTTTCCCGTTCCAGATGGCGATACGGGTACAAATATGGCATTTACACTGAATGCCATTCTGGAGGGTACACAATCTCAGGTTCATCCCCATGTGGATAAAATGCTGATGACCGTCGCAGATTCAGCCTTGGACGGAGCACGGGGGAATTCGGGAGTGATCCTCGCCCAGTTTTTTCAGGGGATCTGTGATGGCGCTGCAGATATCCAAAAGATGGATACCTCTTCCTTTTGCACTGCGATCGGGTACGGTGCAAAATATGCCAGGGAAGCGCTCGCCGAACCCAAAGAAGGAACCATCCTGTCTGTTCTGACGGATTTCTCACACCACCTTATTGATCTGATTGACAACGGCAGTCATGATTTTGTATCGCTGTTGGAAAATGGCGTCCAGAAGGCGGAGGCGTCTCTGGCCAATACCATGAATCAACTGGAGGTGCTGAAAAAAGCCGGCGTAGTGGATGCTGGCGCACAGGGATTCGTGGACTTGCTCAATGGGATCTCTGATTTTATCAGTACCGGATCCATCAAAGATTATATCGTTCAAAATTACAGCAAATATCCCAGTTTAAAAATTCAGAGCGCCGGTGAAACGGTTGATCTTACCTATCGATTCTGTACCGAATGTATGATCAGGGGGACAGCAATCGAGCCAAAACCTATCCGTAAAGAACTGATGGATATGGGTAACAGCCTGGTTTTCGCCGGATCGAAGACAAAAGTAAAAGTACATATCCATGTGAATGAGCCTGAAAAAGTGTTTCAGGTTTGTGACAAATATGGAACCGTTTATGGCCAAAAAGTAGATGATATGCAGCGGCAGCAGGAGATTGCTCACACCAAACGGGCGGAAGTTGCGATCGTCACGGATTCCGGTGCGGATTTTCCCGATTACGATGATCTGGACGTACACATGGTGCCGGTGAGATACAGCTTTGGTGAGATAGGGTACATTGATAAAATGTCTATGACTCCCCAGGAATTCTACCTCAAACTGGCGACATCTCCCTTTCATCCTCGGACATCCCAACCGACGCCGGGAGATTTTCGCCGACAGTATCAGTACATTTCGTCCCATTACGGCTCCATTATCTCGATCCACCTGCCCCATGTTCTCAGCGGGACCTGGCAGTCTGCTCTCAATGCGTCAAAACGGATATCTGATACACAAATCACCGTGGTAGATTCGGGTTCGGTTTCCATCGCACAGGGACTGATCGTGCTCAGTGCTGCCGAAGCTGCCCTGGCGGGTAAAACCCACAATGAAATTTTAGAGATCATCGACTATGCGAAGTCAAAAACCAGATTATTTGCAATCATACCGGATCTGATCTATGCCGTGAGGGGAGGACGGGTAAAACCCTCCAAAAAACGATTGGCGGATATTTTCCATATTACTCCCATTCTGACTCTCGGTGTAAAAGGGGAAATTCATGTAGCGGGTATCCGCTTTGGCCGGAAAAACCTGATCGGGAAAATCGCCGGATTCGTGTCAAATAGGTTTCAGCCGGGAAGGAAGTACCGGGTGCTGGTGGCTCACGGCAATGATCGGTCCGCCGGTGAAAAATTGATGAAAGAACTGACCGATAAATTTGCTTCGATTACATCAGCTAAACTGGTAGACGTGGGTGGAGTATTTGGTGTGCACGTGGGTCCCGGATCGTTGGCTGTGGCAATGCAGGAATTACCTTCAGATTGAAGTCTTCCGGGATAGACAGTAAACTTTAAGGGAAAATAAAATGGTTGGATACATTATTAAAATCATCCTGAGCTATCTGCTGGGATCGGTCAGCGGGAGTCTGATCGCCGGTAAATTCAAAGGTGTGGATATTCGTAAAATGGGTAGCGGGAACGCCGGTGGGACGAATGCATTCAGAACTCAGGGCGCCGGTTTTGCAGCCGTGGTGATACTGATTGATGTGGCAAAAGGATTTATAGCCACCGTGTATGTTGCCTATCTGACGATCCCGTTCATCACCGGTCCCGATCCTGCACACATCAATTTATTGATGATTTTATGTGGCGTTGCTGCCGTCGTTGGCCACGTGTACCCGGTTTATTTTGGATTTAAAGGCGGGAAAGGAGCAGGGGCGGCGATCGGTGTCGTCCTGGCGATTGCACCGACAATTTTACTGATCGCCGTATTCATTTGGATCATTAACCTGGTGATCACCGGTTTTGTGGGATTGGGGACGATAATCGCCGCCGTATCCATCCCGGTCATGAGTATTTTTCTTTCCGTGGATAATATTTATTTCCCATATTTTGCCTTTCCACTG
>Ga0100387_10001390_pt1 | contig 20488 bp, 22 predicted proteins | sample CryGeymeta201511_FD_81547 | JGI IMG/M metagenome (GOLD analysis project Ga0100387, IMG submission 81547) | Groundwater microbial communities from Crystal Geyser aquifers in Utah, USA - Crystal Geyser metaG 2015-11 | ecosystem: Environmental > Aquatic > Deep subsurface > Groundwater | place... | reverse complement strand
CAAAAGCCTCATGATAGCGACAAGGATCTTGGTTTTTCTCATCTCTATGGAGATGATAAGCTAAAGTTATAGGATTATTTGACGTCGTATGAAACTGGTTGATGACCTTGATAACTTTAGCTAAATGTAACCAGTTAATGAAGGGCGCTTTGCCTAATGGCACTAAGATTAGTTTGTCATCTTCATTTAGTTCCATTATTGCCCGAGCTTTTTTTCGAGACAGCGCTCTATGGTAATAATTTTCCCAAAGCGGACTGCCAGTAACCAAAATAGGTGCCTTGGTTATCTCCCTTGTTCGCAAAGCCTCATTTTCAGTAATTACAAATATCAGGCTTGCTTTATCCAGATATTCTCTAAAATACGGTCGGCTAATACTGCCGAAAGTATCAGCATGAAGGATGATTGGTATCTTCATTTCATGAGCAAAACAAATAGCTTTCCGTTCCATTTCGGATCTCTCTTTTGTGCAGGACATGCCAATAATGGCCAGGGAACTTTCTTTTAGAAGATCAACCAAATTTATAGAGTCATTAAGCAAACATCTCATGTCACTGAGCTTATTTAATTTGGATTCGATTTCTCCAAACACTGTTTTTTGAGAATTATCAACTCCAACTAAGATCACATTTTTCATTGTTGCCCCTTCCTATTTAATTTGTTTAAGAACATTTAATTAACAAAAGTTATTTTAACAAGATTATTTCTATTTGTCAATTTGTTAAAGCTTAATTATTCTGCTAAAATAATATTAATCTTAATTTAAATTATATGTCTAATTTACCTCAAGGCAGGACACAACCTAGACCATCCTGGGATGAGTATTTTTTGAAATTAGCTATGATTGCTTCAGAACGTTCTACTTGTCCTAGAATGCATTGCGGTTGCGTAATAGTTAAAGATAATCATGTTATTGCTACGGGGTATAATGGATCATTACCTGGGCAACCACATTGTGAAGATGAAGGTTGTTTAATTGAGAATAATCATTGTATTAGAACAGCTCATGCTGAAATAAATGCTTTAGCTCAAGCTATTAATCATGGGGGTGGAGTAAATGGCGCAACTGCCTATTTAACAAATATGTCTTGTACTGATTGCGCTAAAGCTATGATAGCTTGTGGTATTAAAAGAGTAGTAGTATTTTCTGATTTTCATGATACTAAAGCTACTGAGTTTTATACTAAGAGTGGAGTAAAGATAGAAAAACAAGATATGCCTTCTACAAATATTGATTATGATTTAAAATCATTTACTTCTGCAGTTAAAACAGATAAAAGTAATTAATATGATTATTGGTACTACAGGGACTTTAGGAGCAGGTAAGAATACAATAAATGATTATTTAGTTAAAAAATTTAATTTTATTAATTTTACTTGTTCAGATGAAATAAGAGAAGAATTGAAAAAAAGAAATCTTGAAGATAACAGAGATAATTTAATTAGAGTAGCTAATGAATTAAGAGAAATTGAAGGTAATGGTTTTATTGGAAAAAGAATTGCAAAAAAAATTATTGATCAAAATATCAAAAAAGCATCGATTGATGGAATAAGACATCCAGATGAAGTTATTGAGCTTAAAAAAGCAGGTAATTTTTTTCTTATCAAAGTAGATGCTCCTATTAAAGTAAGGTTTGAACGTATTAAGAGTAGAGGAACATTAAAAGATGAAGTTACTATAGAAAAATTTAGAGAACAAGAAGAATTTGAATTAAAAAGTAAGAATAAATATAATCAGCAAATAGCTGCTACTATGGTTTTAGCTGATTATTCTATCAACAATGACAGTACTAAAGAAGAGTTGTATAATAAGGTAGAAGAAATATTAAAAAAAATAAAATAAAAAAATATGTCGGAGGCAGAACTTTTATTAAGAATTGTTCTAGCTGCAGTCTTAGGTGGTATAATTGGTTGGGAACGTGAAAAACATCATAGAACAGCTGGTCTTAGAACTCATATGTTAGTTGCTCTTGGTTCTTGTTTGTTTACAATAATTTCCTTACTTCTTTTAACAAAATTAGATAGCTATACTAGAGTTGATCCTACGCGTATTGCTGCTGGGGTGGTTGCTGGTATTGGTTTTTTAGGAGCAGGTGCTATTTTACATTCCAAAAAAGGTATTATGGGCTTAACTACGGCTACGGGCTTATGGGTAGTAGCTGCGATTGGTATGGCTACAGGCTTTGGCTATCCAATCCTAGCTGGGGGGACAGCTATACTTACTGTCTTAATACTTTTTGTCTTAGAAAAAGTAGAGAGGGCTATTGATTAAATGATAAAAGTTAAATTTAAAAAATTCAATAATGAAGTAATTTTGCCCTCATATGGACATCCCGGTGATGCTGGGGTGGACTTATTTTCATTGGAAGATAAAGAACTAAAAGCAGGTGAAAAATATACTTTTAATTTAGGTTTTGCTTTAGAATTTGAAGATAGATATGTAGCTATTATTAAAGATAAAAGTGGCTTATCAAATAAATATGGTTTACACGTTTTAGGTGGTGTTTATGATTCAGGATATAGGGGAGAGTATAGCGTAGGTATGATAAATTTAGGAAAAGAAGAATACAAAATAAAAAAGGGTGATAAAATAGCTCAACTATTAATTATACCCTTTGAACAAGCTAAATTAATTGAGACGGATGAATTTAGTGAGAGTTCTAGAGCTGATGGCCGTTTTGGTTCTACCGGGCGTTAGCGTTCATATTCAGTGAAAACAAATTGCCAATCGTTTTCAATTTGGACTTCTGATTCAGAAGTTTTTTTAAAATAATTTGGTATTTCTGGGAAAAATGTATCGCAATGACAATTTTTATCAACATGAGTTATATATAATTTATTACATCTGGGATGTTCGATAGCTTTGTGATAAAGAGAACCGCCGCCAATGATAAATATTTCATTAACATTTTTGATTTTTTTTAAAACTTCATCTAATGATTTAAAATGTAAGACATTTTGAGGTAATTCTAAATCATCTTGTCTGGATAAAACAACGTTTAATCTATTTTTAAGTGGCTTGAAACTTTTTGGTAATGAATCCCAAGTTTTTCTACCCATGATTACAGTATTAGGTAAATCATTTTTACTAATTGTTATCTCAGAAAAATGTTTTAAATCTTTTTTGATATGCCAAGGTAGGTCATTCAAAATACCAATACCTCTTTGGTTATCTATGGCTACAATGATGGAAAAGTTTTTCATATAGCAATAGGAGCTTTAATACCAGGTTCTGGATTGTAACCTTCTAAAGTAAAGTCTTCGTATTTAAAATTAAATATATCTTTTACTCCGGGATTGATTTTCATAATCGGTAATTCTTTGAGAGTACGAGCAAGTTGCGTTTGGACTTGTCCTAAATGATTCAAATAAATATGTACATCTCCCATTGTATGAATAAATTCATGAGGCATTAAACCTGTTACTTGAGCTATCATCATGGTAAGCAAAGAATATGATGCAATATTAAAAGGTACTCCTAAAAATACATCAGCACTTCTTTGATATAGCTGACACGATAATTTGTTATTAGCAACATAGAATTGAAATATAGTATGACAAGGTGGAGGAGCTGTTTTTTTACCACTTATTAATTCTTGTAAATCAGCAACGTTCCAACCTGATACAATAATCCTTCTAGAATTAGGATTACTCTTTATCATTTCAATTACATTTTGAATTTGATTAATTTTCTTACCATCTTTACCGTCCCAAGCAGTCCATTGTTTACCATAAATTGGCCCAAGCTCTCCATTGGCATCTGCCCATTCATTCCATATACTTACTCCATTATCATTTAAATACTTAATATTTGTGTCTCCCTGTAAAAACCAAAGTAATTCATAGATTATGGATTTTAAATGTACTTTTTTAGTAGTAAGTAGCGGAAAATGTGGATTCAAGCTATACCTACGTTGAGCGCCAAATAAAGAGATAGTACCAATGCCAGTCCTATCTTCTCTCTTAACACCTTTTTCCAAGATTTCTTCTAAAAGTGATAAATATTGTTTCATAGTTATCTAATTATAATAAATATTTAAGAGGTTGTAAAATACCCTAAAATATCGTAAAATACTGATATGAAAGAAGGATTATTTATAGTCATTTATGGAATAAATAATATTGGTAAATCTACTCAAGTTGAAATGCTTCTTGAGGCTTTTAAAAAGGCTAAACTTGAAGTTAAACATATTAAATACCCTATCTATGACTTAGAACCAACAGGGTCTAAAATTAATGAGGTTTTAAGGTCTGGTAAAGAGCAAGTGATGAGTGAAGTAGCTTTGCAAAAACTTTATGCTAAGAATAGGTTAGATTATCAATCAGAATTAATTAGAATGTTAGCTTCTGGTATTAATATTATTGCTGAAGATTACGTAGGTACAGGTCTTGGTTGGGGCTGGACCAAGGGGGCTGAAATTGAAGAACTGATTAAAATTAATAGAGGGTTACTTAAACCTGACATAGTTGTTTTACTTGATGGAGAGAGATATCTTGAAGGTAAAGAAGAGAATCATATTCATGAGACTAATGATGAGTGGATGGAAACTTGCAGGGATAAATATATGGAGTTAGCAACACGTTTTAATTGGGAAGTAGTTGATGCTAATCAAACCAGGGATGAAGTACATGATAATATTATAGATGTAATTGAAAAAAAAGTTAAAGAATTAGAATAATATGAAGAAGTTAATTGTTTTACTTGGCCGACCAGGAGCTGGTAAAACATATTTAAGTCAGAAGTTTATTGAAAAACATTCAGAGTTTGAATTAGTTGACGTTTGGTCATACATTAAACCTTTGCAAACTAAAGATGAGGTACCAGAAGAAAAGATATTTAATAGATATGAGTTAATGTATCAAGAGATTGCTGAGATGGATCAGGATATATTACTTGAGATAGGTACAAATTATTTTGATTTTAATATTAAGAAATTAAAAGAGTTAAGTAATAAATTTAAAGTAAGTCCCATATTTTGTTTACTTGATGTAAGTCTATGTAGAGAAAGATGTTTAGAGAGAATGAAAGACAGTTTACATGTTTATAGGAGAAAAGGTGCTTTAGAAGAAAGATTATTAAAAATATTTCCAGATAATCATATAAAGCTTGCAGATGAAATTAAGTTAAAATACTATTCTTTAGAAATGGATAATTCGTTAGAAGAGAGAATTAAATTTTTAGAAAATTTATGAATTTAGAAACAATTATAGGATTAGAAATACATATTCAATCCAAAACTAAGTCTAAAATGTTTTGTGATTGTATGAATTTAAGTGATAATGAAGAACCGAATACTCACGTTTGTCCAGTATGTCTTGGACACCCCGGTACTTTACCGGTGGCTAACAAACAAGCTATTTACTTTGGTGTGATGATGGCTCTAGCCTTAGATTGTAAGATAAATAAAAAGAGTCTTTGGGCCCGTAAAAACTATTTCTATCCAGATTTAGCAAAAGGTTACCAGATTTCTCAGTTTGAACAACCATTATCAGTTGATGGACATTTAACAGTTACTACCAGTGAAGGTAAAGAGCGGATAGGTATAACACGTTTACATTTAGAAGAAGATGCTGCTAAGAATTTTCATACTAAAGATAAAACATTAGTTGATTTTAATCGTGGGGGAGCACCACTCATGGAAATAGTGACGGAACCTGATTTTAGAACCCCGCAGCAAGCTAGAGCTTTTTTACACGAGCTTAGACTTTTAGCTAGGTACTTAGAAGTTAGTGATGCTGATATGGAAAAAGGTCATATGCGTTGTGATGCCAATATTTCCATGCGTCCGGTTGGTGATACTAAGTTATACCCTAAAACTGAAATAAAGAATTTAAATTCATTTAGAAGTGTGGAAAGAGCTTTAGCCTATGAAGTTAAAAGACAAACAGATTTATGGGAAAAGGAAACACCAGTTGATTACTTATCAACTCGTGGTTGGGACGAAAAAGAGTTAAAAACAGTTGAACAACGTGATAAAGAAGAATCAGCTGATTACCGATATTTTTCTGAACCTGATTTATTACCCTTAATACTTAATGAGGAAGAGATTAAGAGGATAAAAGCCATTTTACCTGAGTTACCTCAAGAAAAAGTAAAGAGATTAAAAAATGAATTTGGTTTAAAACATCATGATGCTAAGCTCATAAGTGAAGATAAAGAAGTAGCTAAGTATTTTGAAGAAGTAATGAGTGAAACTAGAAGTTGGTTAGAATCATTAGATGATATGGATGGAAGTAGAGAAGAAATTTGGGAGAAGAATAAAGAAAAGCTGGTAAAATTAGTATTTGGCTGGTTAACTTCAGAAGTTTTTAAACATATTAAAGAGAACAATAGTAATATATCTGAAGTAAAAATTACTCCAGAAAACTTTGCTGAGTTTATTACTTTAATATATACCAGGAAAGTAAATTCTTCAGCTGCTCAAATCTTACTTAAAGAAATGTATGAAACCGGTGGTGATCCAAGTAATATACTTGATGAAAAAGATCTAAGTCAGGTAGGGGACACTAAGAAATTAAATAAAGTAATAGAGAAGATAATTAAAAGTAATCCTAATCAAGTTAAAGAGTATAAGTCAGGTAAAGAACCTCTTATTAAGTTCTTTATTGGCCTGGCCATGAAAGAAACTAAAGGTAAAGCTGATCCACAGATATTAGAAGAATTATTTAAAGAAAAATTGACAGAGTAAATATTATTTGCTTTAATTATTCTTACTTGATATTATATTATTAGCTATAATCATATGAAAAATTCATTTACAGTATATATTGAACAAGACGAAGATGGTATTTTTATTGGCTCCATACCTAGTATACCAAGTTGTTATGCTCAAGGGAAAACTCAGGAAAAAATGCTTAGTAATTTACAAGAAGTTTTAAGTCTTTGTTTAAGAAATATGGACAAGAAATATTTTGAAAATACTAAATTTATTGGTATACATAACTTAGAAGTTAAGTATGCCTAAATTAGTACCAATCAGATCTAAAAAATTTATTAAAATTCTTTTAGATTTAGGTTTTATTAAACGTGATGCTGAAGGTTCTCACGTTTTTTAAAACATCCAGATGGTAGAACTACTGTATTACCTTTACATAATAAAGATGTAAGTAAAGGATTGCTGAGAAAAATATTAAATGATATTCAAATCTCAGTTGATGAATATAATAAATTAAGAAAATAATTTTTGAAATATGTTTAAACAATTAACAATCATCTTAATACTAATGATAGTATTAACTGGTTGTACTAAAGTAGTTCCAGAAGTAGATAATACGCCAGTAAATAGTGAACCAACTTCTTTTGAAAACATTGATACTACTATTATCCCCGAAGGTTGTATTTCTTGGTTTGATGGTTGTAATACGTGTATTATTTTAAATGGACAAATTGCTGGTTGTACTAAAATGTATTGTGAACAAATGTTAGAACCTAAGTGTAAACAGTGGCAAGAATAATTAGTTGTGGATAAAAAAGATTGAAGAGAACTAATTTTTAGTGTATTATTATATTTAATGTATAAACAAACAGTGAGACAATGGAAATTTCCAGATATAATATCATTGTTTAGTATTTTCACTATATTAACCCCGTAATCGGGGTTATTTTTTTAATTATTAACTAAAAAATTATGGTCAAAAAAAACGTTATGGCTATTTCCGAAATTATTAAAGCTGGTAGAAATAGTTTAGAAAAAAGAGGTTTTACCGAAATAGTAGTACCAAGAATAGTCAGAGCTACTGGTGCTTGTGAAAATGTTAACACTTTATTTGAAGTTTCGGTTGACAGAAATCATGATTGGTTCGGAAATAAAGCATATTTAGCTCAAACTGGCCAGCTTTACTTAGAAGCCCTAGTACCTGAATTTAAGAAAGTTTACTGTACCGGTCCTTCATTTAGAGCCGAAGGCTCAGTAGATAGCAGACATTTAACAGAGTTTATGATGATAGAAATAGAGCTTGAGGGTAACTTTGATCAGTTACTTCAAGAGATTGAGGCTTTTGTTAATGGTATTGCTAAACAATTAGTAGAAGTTTCTAAAACAAAAAATATTGGTTTAAGTAAAGAAACCTTAGAACGTTTAGAGAATTGTCCAGAAGTTTTTCTTAAAGTAACTTATGATGAAGCTATTGAATTACTTAAAGAAAAAGGGGAATCAATTGAATGGGGAGATGATATCTCATCAAAACGTGAGAAAATAATAGTTGAACACTTTGATAATCAACCTGTCTTTATTACTCGTTACCCAGATCCAATGGTAGATCATGGCATGGAAATTGAAGTAGAGAAGTTCTTTAATATGTTACCTGATTCAGAAAATCCAGGCAGAGTATTATCAAGTGATTTAATCTTACCTTATGGCGGCGAATCAGTAGGTAGTGCTGCTCGTGTACACTTAGCTGATGAAATGGTGACAAGACTTAAGAATTCAAAAATGTTTAAACGTTTAGAAAAAATGGGTGGTAGCTTAGATGATTTTAGTTGGTACATTAATCAATTAAAAAACGGCTCAGTACCTCATGCCGGTTGTGGCTTTGGTATGGCCCGTATTATTCAATGGATTATGGGAACTACAGATATTAAAGAAGCGGTTACTTTTCCTTCAAATAAAGCTAATATTATTTAAGAAAGCCCTTAATTAATTTTTTAGCTTCAGATATATTTTTAATCCACTTAATTTGTTGGTTTCTCTTAAACCAAGTTAGTTGGCGTTTAGCGAATTGATGTATAGCAATACTTAGTTTAGCAATTAATTCATTATAGGTTATTTTATTTTTTAAATAATAACTTACATATTTATATTCTAAACCAAAATCTTCTAATCTTTTATATGTAACTTCATTTTTAAGAAGTTTTTTTACTTCTTTAATCATTCCTTCTTTTTCAAGGCGTTCTATTAATCTCTGATCAATTCTTTTATCAATAATATCCTTTGGATATTTAATACCTATGATTAATGTATTATATCTAGGTTTAGATTTTGGTTTAAAATCTTTCTCTGTTTTATATATTTCAATAAGTCTTTCTAATCTTCTCTTATTCTTAAAATCAGATTCATTTACTTTTAATTTATACTTTTTTATTAAACTCTGTAACTCTTTTAAAGATTTTTTACTTAATATATTTCTTAACTCTTTATTTGGTTTAGCTTTTGATAATTCATAACCTTTAGTAATAGCGTTTACATATAATCCAGTACCACCTACAATAATAGGTAACTTCTTTCTTTTTAAAATATCATCTATAGCTGTATATGCATCATACTGGAAACTAGCTAAAGAATATTGTTTTTTAGGTGAGACTACATCTATTAAATGATAGGGTACTTTACCATATTCATTTAAGTCTTTACCTGTACCAATATCCATACCCTTATATACTTGCCTTGAATCAGCAGATACTATTTCACCATTAAAAATTTTAGCTAATTTTACTGCTAAACTTGTTTTACCACAGGCAGTTGGCCCTACAATAGTTATGATCTTATTTTTTGCTTTTTCCGGCATGTTTTTTAATAGTTTGAGTCTTATTCATTTGTCCGGCTAAAGTAGCTCCTTTGGGGCTATTTTTAGCTTTTAAACGCTTTTTTTCACGCTTTTCTTGTTTAGTAAGTTTCATATTATTGACTTTTTAATGATTTTACTGTATTATCTGTGATTCTAGTAAATTAACTAAATAGAAGGAAAAAATGAAAGTATTAACTGTTAATCGAGACGAGGCTTTGAGTAATTTCTTATTAAGAATACTGAGGAGCAAATATGTTGATATTGAAATTTTGCAAACCAACGATATCGGAGAAGCGCTTAAGCTTCTTGATAGCCATCGTTTTGATTGGGTGATAACAGAAATGTTAATGCCTGGTGGCTCCAAGACTGCTGTTATTGAAAAAGCAGTAGCAAAGAAGATGCCTTTCGTGAATATCATTGTTATCCCTTTGGGAACTACTCTCTACTATGAAGCAGAGGATTTTCTCAAAGAAAAGGGCTGGGAAGGAATACACCTGATCAAGGGTATTAACATTGCTCAACCTATACTGGATATAATCCAGTAAAACAGCTTAAGGAGTGACTTACGAGTCATTCTTTTTTTATTTCTCCTTCTAAACTAAAGGTTTTAGCTTTAGTTATTTCTATCTTAACAAATTTACCAATTAAATTATTATCTGCTTGACATCTTGCATCTCTAAATGTTTTTGATTTACCGTAGTAGTAATCATTTTTTTTACGATCAATCAATACTTCTAAGGTTTCACCGATTAAATTATGATTATTCTTTAAAGCGTACCTTTTTAAAACCTTATCTAATTTTAATTCGCGTTTCTTTTTTTCTTTTTTAGTAACGTTATCTTTCATTTGATAGGAAGCGGTTCCAGCCCTTGGAGAGTACTGAGCGATATATGCCATATCATATTTAGTATATTTAAAAAGTTTGACAGAGTTTTTAAACTGTTTACGAGTTTCTCTCGGAAAACCAACTATTATATCAGTTGAAAGGAAAAGGGGAGATATTCTTTTTTTAATCTTATCAATTAATTCTAAGTAATGTTCCCTAGTATATTTACGATTCATTCTCTTTAATATTTCATTATCACCTGATTGAACTGGTAAGTGAATGTAATTACATATTTTTTCATTATTAGCTATAATATCAATTAATTCATCGCTCATATCTTTTGGATGAGAGGTAGCGAATCTAACCCAGAAGTTGCCAGGTAAATCACTTACTTGTTTTAATAGTTCTGGGAAACTTAGTTCATCTTTTAAATCATGTCCATAACTATTTACGTTTTGACCAATTAAAGTAATTTCTTTGTAACCTTTTTTAATTAGTTTTTTGCACTCATTTAATATATTGGCTGAAGAACGTGATTTTTCCCTACCCCGAGTATATGGTACAACGCAATAAGTACAATAATTATTACAACCCGTAGAAATTGGTACGTAAGCTTTAAAATTATCCTTATACTCTGGTAAGATTTCTATATATTCTTTAGAAGGGGATAGATCAGATGATTTTATACTTAAAATTTGAGGCAACTTATTTATCTCCTGAATAGCAATAATATTATTGAATATTTTTTCTAGTCTTGGTTTATCTTCATTAATTACGCAACCGGTTAAAATAGTTACTAAGTCTTTACGTTTTTGCCAATTTCTAGCTTTACCAAATATTCGATCAATAGCACTTTGTCTGACAGAACAAGCAATAGTAATTATTATATTTGCTTCTTTTTCATAATTAGTTTCTTTAAAATTTAATGAATTTAAAATACTTCTAATACGTTCTGCATCAGCTTCATTCATTTGGCAACCTAAAACCCATAAGTAATATTTCTTATTCTCATTTACCATTTCATTATTTTAAATTAAGAGATTTATCTTTAATTAATTTATCAATTAAATCAATGAATTTATCTAACTTAATATCTAATATTTTTTCTTGGCCACGTACTCTAACAGCTAAATCATTTGAATTCATTTCTTTGTCACCAATAACTAGCAGGTAAGGAATTTTTTCATTAACTGCCTTTCTTATCTTATTACCTACAGTTTCATTATTTAAATCAGTTTCTACACGGATATTATTCTCTTTAAATTTAGCTTCGAGTTTTTCACAATATTTTTGGTGAGTAGTACCAACTGATAATATTTTAACTTGAAGAGGGGAAAGCCATAAGGGGAAAGCACCAGCATAATGTTCAATTAAGAAAGCAATTACTCTTTCAATAGCGCCAATTGATGATCTATGGATAACAACAGTTTTCTTTTCTTTTCCTTGATTATCAACATAGACTAAGTTGAATCTTTCTGGCATAACAAAATCATATTGAACGGTAAATGCTGTTTCTTCTTTACCTAAAACGTGTTTCATTTGAAAATCTATTTTAGTTCCGTAAAAAGCAGCTTCACCTGGAGCTTCAATGAATTTACATTTCCTTTTCTTTAGAACATCTCTCAATATTTTTTCTGCTTCAGTCCAGGCTTTATCATTTTCAAAATATTTTTTAGTATCTTTCTTATCACCAAGTGATAGTCGATATAAATAATCTTGTCCCATGGTAAGACCAAAAGTAGAAGCAACAAATTCAATTAAATTTAATACATTATTTATCTCTGATTTAGCTTGAGAAGAGTCAGCGCAAATAATATGGGAATCAGCTAAGCAAAAGCTTCTAACTCTCATTAAACCAGTAAGCTCACCGGATTGTTCATAACGATATAACTTAGCTAGTTCAGCTATTCTAAATGGTAATTCTTTGTAACTTCTAGGTTTTGAGTTATATAACTCAAAGTGATGCGGACAAGCCATAGGACGAAGCATAAACTGTTCATCATCTATTTTAATAGGAGCATACATGGAATTTTTGTAATATGGGTAATGCCCAGACTTTTCATATAATTCAATCTTAGCAATATCTGGTGTATTAACATGTTGGTAACCACGTTTAACTTCTTCGTTAACAATGAAGTTTTCTAATTCTCTACGTATAGTTGTACCCTTGGCAGTCCAAAGGGGTAAACCTTTACCAACTAGAGGGGAAAAGGTAAAGAGATCTAATTCTTTACCAAGTTTCCGGTGATCACGTTTTTCAGCTTCAAGAAGCATGGTTAAGTATTCATCTAATTCTTTTTTAGTTTGAAAGGCAATACCATAGATTCTAGTTAACATCTTATTCTTTTCATCACCACGCCAATAGGCACCAGCTGTTTTGGTTAGTTTAAAGGCATCTTTATTTATTTCCTTAGTACTTTTAACGTGAGGCCCAGAACAAAGATCAGTGAAATTGCCTGATTCATAGAAAGAAATCTTTTCATTTTTAGGAAATTTATTAATTAATTCCTTTTTAAATTCACCATTTACTTTTTCTAGAGCTTCTTGCTTATCATTAACAATACTTTTTTTGAATTCTAAATTTAAAGAAATTAATTTTTTAATTTCTTTTTCTAATTTTAATAAATCTAATTCAGTAATCTTGTCTTCACCTAGATCAAAGTCATAGTAAAAACCATTCTCAATTACTGGTCCAATAGCTAATTTTGCTTTAGGGAATTTATTTAGTACGGCCATGGCCATTAAATGGGATAATGAGTGGCGTACTTTATCAATATTTTTATCCATATATTTTATTTAATTATTAATTAAAAAACCTTCATCCAATAAATACATACATAATATGTTATTTCAGGACGAAGGATTACTCCGCGGTTCCACCTGTTTTCTTAAGCCAGAACAAAAAGCTTAAGCACTCTCATATTTTTACAGAATTTAGCGAATTATTCGACTTCATGATTTGAAGTAGTTAATTGGTAGTTAACTCAATTATTCTGTATTAAATAGTATATGATTATATAACTAATTTGTCAATTTATTCAACAACTTCAATATTAATATGATCTTCAAGTGAAGGTATTAGCTTAGACCAGAAAGGTAAACGTATTTCTGCTTTAGTAACATCATTTAAGTTCTCTAAATATATTATAGCTTCTTCTTTGGATAAGCCTTTTAATTCACTTTTATTTATCTCTACGTTAGCGGTACTTAAAATATATTCACCTTTAACTTGAGCCACTAAATTTTCTGAGTTATTATCCAGTAAAGTTATTTCATAGGTAAAGCTATCATTATCTATCTTAGTAAGCGTTCCTTTGGTAATATACATACTAGGCAATGAAGCTATGGCTTTTTCTTTTAAAAGATTTAAATCAGTTACTAAGGCTTTAACTACTAAGCCTAAAGATATTTCAAAAGTATCTTCATTACTTGGTGGTTTTACGCTGACTGAGTATTTAAAGACTTCTATGGTTAAGAAATCTTCAATAATACTTTGGTTACCAGTTAATTCATTATTTATTTGATTTAAGGCTTGTTTTTTAAGTTCATTACTTAGAGTTAAAGTAGCTTGATCAATAGTTTCTTGATTGATAATATTATTGGTTACTTGACCTCTCTTAAATTTTTCAGTGCTTTTAGCATAAACATATTGTTTACGCCACTCCGAGAGAGCTGGTAAAGTAAAATCACCTGGCTCTACTTCATAGGCTTCACCTTCTTCTTCAGCAATAACGGTTATTTCTAAAGTACTTTTAGCCGGCACAGTTACACCAGCTGGTAATCTAAAGATTAAACCATTTGGAGATTCAAAACGTGTTTTAGCAATTAAAGGTTGGGCATCAGAATAATCATTAAAGACGGTTAATTGACCAGAAGCTTTACTCTCGGTAGTAGTTATTTCTCCGGCTTCAAAGTTTTTAGTATTTTCAATGATTACTTCTTTAACCAAGCCAGATATTTGTTGATTAGTACTATCATTAATTTCAGCATTAATTATTTGAACCGCAAAACCTACGTTTTGTTTTTCATATTCAGGAGTAAGAGTGATTATGGCTTGAGACAAGGAAAAATACATGATGGCCATTACTAAAATAATGGCTAAGATAACAAAGATTATGATTATATTTCTATATGATGGTTTAATTATTCTATTTTCTCCTTGATACATATATTTCGAGTATATAGATTATTGATTAATTTGTCTAGCTCAGCCTTATATTATCATCACCTAATAGACTAGTTAACTTATTATTTAATTCATTAGTATAATTAATACCTTGTTTTAATTTTACTTTTTTAATATTTTGGCTTGTATAAAGGTTTAAAAATACTATCATAGTACCTTTTGATTCTCCAAGTAATCTTTTTAATTCATTAATTACTTCTTTATCAGTATTTTTAGGGATATTAATATTTAACATTTTATTCTTCATCTCTTCTATTTTTAAATCAGCAACAGCTTCACATAATATTTTAGGTTCGGAGTCTTTTTCTGAGATCTTACCTGTAATCAATACTAGTTTATCTTCTAACCACATTTCTTTACTCTTTTCTAAAACTTTAGGGAAAACTAAGATTTCAACTGTTCCCGTCGTATCTTCCAAAGTAGCAAATAACATGGGATCACCTTTTCTAGTAATTACTTTTTTTATTTTTTGAATTACTCCAGCTATTTTAACCAGCTTTGTATCTGGTAAGTTATTAAGTTTAGTAATAAAGGTAATATCATGAGGTAAAAGATGTTTTACTTCATCAAGTGGATGTTCTGATAGATAAATGCCAAGTAATTCTTTTTCCCAAGTTAAACGTTGTTGTTTAGTAGCACTTTTGGTTTCTTCTAAGTTAAGAGTTAAAGTACTATTGATACCAGATTTAGAGAAGAGATCAGATTGTTTATTACTCGGATCTTGTCTTTTAGTAAATTTAAGTAATTTATCTATATTAAATAGTAATTGATTTCTTTCTCCAAATTTATCTAAAGCACCAGATTTAATTAAGCTTTCTAATGACTTTTTATTCAAATCTTTATTCTGGATTCTACTTAAGAAATCAGTTAAGTTTTTAAATAAGCCATTGGTTTTTCTTTCATGAATTATGATCTTAGTAATATGTTCACCAACATTTTTAATCGCTCCTAGTCCAAACCTAATTCTAGCTTTTTGTTTGGTTTCTTGAGTTACGACCATAGTAAAGATGGTATAGCTTTCATTAATATCAGGCGGGGTTACTTCGATATTCATTTTTTCAGTTTCGACTATTTCTAAAGCTATGCGATCAGTATTACCCTGATCAGCTGTTAAGAGAGCAGCCATAAACTGCGTTGGATAATTAGCTTTAAGATAGGCGGTTTGATATGAAATCATAGCATAAGAAGCAGCGTGAGCTCGGTTAAAACCGTATCTAGCAAAAGGTAAGATATATTCCCAGATTTGTTTAGCATTTTTTTCATTAACTCCATTTTTTATCATACCCTCAATCATTTTACCTTCTTGTTCATCAAGTAACTTCTTAATTTTTTTACCAACAGCTTTACGTAGAACATCAGCTTCTGAATAGGAAAAACCGGCTAATTTTCGAGCTATTTGCATAACTTGTTCTTGGTAAACCGCAATACCATAGGTTTTCTCTAAAATTGGTTTAAGCTGAGGATGTAAATAGGTAATAGTTTTTAAACCTTTTTTTCGAGCAATGTAATCGGGTATGAGTTCCATAGGTCCTGGCCGATACAACGAAATCATGACAATAATATCTTCAATAGTTGAAGGATCTAAACTAACTAAGTATCTTCTCATACCCGAGGATTCAAGTTGAAAAACACCAGTGGTTTGACCTTTTTTAAAGAGTTCAAATGTTTTAGGATCATCAAGTGGTATTTTATCTATATTAATCTTTTTATGCTCAGTTTTTTCAATAATCTCTAAAGTAGTTTCAATACTAGTTAAGTTCTTAAGACCCAGAAAGTCCATTTTAAGAAGCCCTAGGTCTTCAATGGGGTGAAGTGAGTATTGAGAAACTAAGGTTTCATTATCAGTAGTTGAATATTGTAAAGGCACGAATTGATCTAAGGGTTTAGGGGTAATTAAAACACCACAAGCATGAGTTGAAGAGTGCCTAGAAACACCTTCCAATTTTTTAGCATATTCAATTAAGTTCTTAGCTTGGGGATCATGATTATAGATTTCTTTAAATTCATCAACGTTTTTTAAAGCTTCATCTAGAGTAGAAAACATGGGAACCATTTTAGCCATTTTGTCACAATAGGTATAGGGTAAATCTAAAACTCGACCTACGTCTCGAAGAGCGGCTCGAGCTGCCATAGTACCAAAGGTAATAATTTGAGCAACATGATCATGACCATATTTATCGGAAACATAATTAATGACTTCATCACGCCTAGTATCAGCAAAATCTAAATCAATATCAGGCATGGAAATTCTTTCTGGGTTGAGAAATCTTTCAAAAATGAGTTCAAATTTAATGGGATCAATGTTAGTAATATTTAAAAGGTAGGAGACAATGCTGCCAGCTGCCGACCCGCGTCCTGGCCCTACAATTATATTCTTATTTTTTGCCCAATTAACAAAATCTTGGACAATTAAAAAGTATGATGCAAAACCAGTTTTTTGAATTACTTCTAATTCATATTTTAATCTCTTAGTAATTTCTTCGGTAATATTATCACCATATCTTTTACTTAAATTAGCTCTAGCTAATTCTTCTAGATATTCGTCAGCTGTTTTATTACCCGGGACCTCAAAATGAGGTAAGAGTACTTTATCCAATTCAATGGTTACATTACATCGATCAGCAATTTTTTGAGTATTAGCAATAGCTTCAGGTACGTCTTTAAAATGATCAACCATAACCTCTGGCGAAGTAAATGAGAAATCTTCACCTAGCATAGTCATACGATCAGGATCAGCTTGCTTTTTTTTAGTTTGTAAGCAAAGTAATATATCTTGAGCTTCAGCATCTTCTGGATTTAAATAGTGAATATCATTAGAACAGACTAAAGGCACCATCATTTCTTGAGAAAGTTGTTTTAACCTATTATTTACTATTTCTTGATCAGGTATATTTGGATTATGTTGTAACTCTAAGAAAAAGCTGTCAGAGCCAAATAAATTACGATATCTATTTATATTATTTTTTATAGTCTTAGTATCATCTTTTAAAATGCTTCTTGGTATTTCACCACGAAGGCAAGCTGTCATGGCGATTAAACCTTGATGATATTGTTCAAGTAAGTCCCAATCAATACGTGGTTTGTAATAGAAACCTTCTAAATGAGCCAATGTAGTTAATTTTAAAAGGTTTTGATAACCAATATTATTTTCCGCAAGTAAGATTAAATGATTATAGTCTTTATCTGCTTTACCTTGCTTATCATGTCTAGAATTAAGAGCCACGTAAGCTTCCATGCCAATAATTGGTTTAATGCCTGCTTTTTTACATTGTTGATAGAATTCTATTACACCATACATAACACCATGGTCAGTTAAGGCCAGTGAATTCATTTTGTACTCTTTAGCTTTTTTAACTAATTCATCTATTTTAGATAAACCATCAAGTAAAGAGTAATGACTATGAGTATGTAAATGGATAAACATGATTGCTTGATAACAAAGCCCTCAAACTAGAGTCTATTAGCATGAGGGCATATTTTTAAAAGAAATTTATTTATTTGCTTTTCTCTTAGCTACAGCTTTTCTCTTTCTTTCAATTACTTTATCAAATATTTTTTGTGACAAGTCCAGAATAACAGAGAGGGAAGAACCAAAGTTATCTAGCTTTTCTTTAGCTTTCTCAAAAAAATTAGTTACTGCCTCTAGAGTACCTGTCATTTTACCCATAACATCATTTATTTTTTTTAAGATAGAAGCAAAATAAAATAGCATCCAACATAAGAAAACAGTAAACCAGAGGACACAGAAAGCTATAACTAAATTTAGAAGATCTTTTGAAGTTTCTAACATATTTTTATATTATTTTAAATCATTCTTATTATATCAGGATTTCTTTAAAATGGGAAATATGTTAAAATATATACATATGGATTATGAAATAAATGACATCTCTGATAAAAAGCTTAAATTCGGTTATTTTGTCATATCTAATTTAAGTAAGTTTAAACAGGCTTTAACTATTTTTTTAGCTTTAATTTGTCTCGTGACTGTTAGTTTTAGTATTTATGGGTGGACTAATCATTTTATTGAACAAAAAAAATTAGATGAAACTATTAATGGTATTGGTAAAATGAATTTAGATTTTGAAGCCTATCACAATGTTATTAAGCCAAAATCTTTAGAAATAAGTGAAGCAACAGTAATTTACTCTGGAGACGGTAAATATGATTTTGTCGCTAAGATAGTTAATCCTAATGAAAGATGGCAAGTTGATAAGTTAGTCTATAAATTTCAAAGTAACTTATATACTTCACCAAGTTCTACGGTCTATTTATTACCTAATCAAGAAAGATATTTAGTTAGCTATGCTAATCAGTCTCAGACTAGGGTTGGGATACCTGAATTACAAATAGTAGGATTAGAAATGACTTTAATTAAACCACATGAGAATTTACCGGATACTAATTTTACTATAACTGATATGGAATATACACCTTCAGGGCTAGAACCAAGGAGTAAAGTAACTTTTAAAGCATTTAATAATACAATATATAATTTTTGGGAAACAGATTTTTTAGTTTTACTTTATTCCAATGATCAAATAGTAGGCGTTAATCAAACAAAAATAGAAGAGTTCCTAAGTAACATGGAGAGAGTAGGGGAAGTTAGTTGGTTTGAAAAATTACCCCGAATCACTAAAGTTGAAGTCTATCCATATGTTGACTTGCTAGATACGGGGATAACTTATAAGATACCTGGAGAAGTGAAGAGTTTGTATTAATAACCTATTAATTAAATGCCAGTTAAAATATTTAGAAAATTTAGATCTTTTGATTGGTTTTTAATCATTAACATTTTATTGTTAATTTTTTTTGGTTTAGCTGCTCTTTATTCATTACAATTTAATACTATTCAACCAGATTTTAGCTTATTTACTAAGCAAGTCGTATTTGTTTTAATTGGTTTAATTTTATTCTTTTTATTTAGTTTCATTAATCATCATTTTTGGGGGGATTATTATAAGGTAGTAATTTTAATTAGTTTTTTACTTTTACTCTTTGTTTTAAGCTTAGGTATTACTTTAGGTGGTACGCGTGGTTGGTTTGAAATTGGTGGCACTAATCTTCAACCAGTAGAACTAGTTAAATTAGCTTTAGTTATTTTCTTAGCTAAGTTTTTTAGTCTATATGCTAAGGATTTAAAAGTTCTAAAATATATTTTAATTTCTGGTTTAATTACTGGAGTTTTGATTGCTTTAGTAATATTTCAACCTGATTTTGGTTCAGCTATGATATTATTAGTTATTTGGACTATGATTATCTTAGTTTTACCTCTAAAAAAGAGTTTCTATTTTAAAATATTTACTCTTTTTATTATCTTAGCTATTATTGCTTGGTTCTTTGTTTTTCAAGATTATCAAAAAGATAGGATCTTAACTTTTATTAATCCTCAAAATGATCCATTGGGATCAGGTTACAATGTGACACAATCGGTGATTGCTGTTGGTTCTGGCCAGGCAATTGGACGAGGTTTAGCCCTTGGTTCTCAAAGCCAGCTTAACTTTTTACCAGCGCAAGAAACTGATTTTATCTTTGCGGTTATTGCTGAAGAACTAGGCTTTGTGGGAGCTGCTATTTTACTTATCTTATTCTTTTCTTTGTTTTATCGTATCTTTCGTATTTTAAAAGAAGCTCATGATGATTATTCGGTTTTCTTAATACTTGGAATATTAACTTTTTTAGTAGTTCAGTTGTTTATTAATATAGGTATGAATATGGGAGTGGCACCAATAGCTGGTTTACCACTACCTTTAGTAAGTTATGGTGGTAGTTCTTTAATCAGTACTTTAATGGCACTTGGTATTATTCATAATATACATTTAAGGAATAGGGATAAGTATTTTAGTTAAGGCTGTCACACGGAAATGATAATGTCCTAGTACAGGGAAATAGAAATGTCATAGTAAGGTATGATATTAGTATAATTTACTAATTATCATATCTATGGACTATATTACTATGTCTCATAAAGAAAT
>Ga0100387_10001389_pt1 | contig 20494 bp, 18 predicted proteins | sample CryGeymeta201511_FD_81547 | JGI IMG/M metagenome (GOLD analysis project Ga0100387, IMG submission 81547) | Groundwater microbial communities from Crystal Geyser aquifers in Utah, USA - Crystal Geyser metaG 2015-11 | ecosystem: Environmental > Aquatic > Deep subsurface > Groundwater | place... | reverse complement strand
ATTCCCGATAATGGTAATTTTTTCGATAAAAACCATTCCGCATATTTTGGAATATCCGCATCGGTATTGGTCTCACCGCCAAATGAGCCGACAATTCTTCTACCATAAATCAGATCTATCGGGTCAATTGAGATGGTCTGATCTTTTGGTAAATTTCCCGCGAGGATACATTTTCCACCATTTGGTTTTACAGATTTAAATGCGAATTCCATAGATTGTTTTCTGCCAGCAGCTTCGATTGAAAAATCCACTCCCACGCCATTCGTTAGTTTTTGTATCTCATGTATGACATCCTGATATAGTGGATTTATTGAATGAGTTGCGCCGGTAAGTGTTGCATTTATCAGTTTATCCTCCACAACATCAACCGCGATGATAAGACCTGCTCCGGAAATGATCGCAGCTAATAATGCGCTAAATCCGATTCCACCCAAACCGAAAATCGCAATTGAATTACCCGGCTGCAATTTCGCATTATTCAATACGATGCCTGCTCCGGTGGGTAATGCACATCCCAGCAGAGCAGCTTCCCGTAGTGGCATACTGTCAGGGATCACGGTCAGACGGTTTTCACTGATGATGGTTGATTTCATAAACGTACTGATAGATCCGGAATTTACTTTCCCAATGGGGCTTTGATACACCGTAGAGGTAACATTTAATCCGGTTCCCTTAAGCCAGGAGAGGACGACATGGTCTCCGGGACGGACTTTTGTGACATCCTGACTGGTATCGATGACTATTCCCGAACCTTCGTGACCCAGAGTGTGAGGGAGAAATTTATCCTCACCCTTCAGTCCGTCAATCTCATTAATTTGAGACCGGCAAACACCGCTATAGGCGATATCGATCAATACCTGCCCTGGGATAAGTTTTGGAAAATCCAGGTTCAAAAGAACCAGAGGTTTATGAATATTTACCAATACAGCCGCAAGAGTGTTCATTAGTTTAGCTAATAAAATCACCGAGGGAAAGCGAATGAAACATGGAGAGATCCCCGATTAACTCATCAATAGCATTTAGATTTTCACCATTCAGTACTAGTTCAAGCGCTTTCAGATTATCTTTCAATTGGATCGTTGATCTCATCCCGAGTAAAACGGACGATACCGCTTTCTGGTGATGTATCCAGGATATTGCCATGGTTTGTAGATTAGTACCCAGTTTTTCATGAGCATATTTGTTCAGGTTTTGAAGCAAATCCTGTATCTTGGGGGTAAGGTCATTGCGGATACCATCACTCAAATGTGCCCTGGTAATATAATCGGTCGTACAATTATTGATTTTCAGGTACTTATCTGATAAAATTCCCCTGCCGATAGCACCATAGACGATAACCCCCATTTTATGTGCCCGACAAAAGGGAAGAATATCTTTCTCAATATTGCGTTTTAACAAATTATAAGGCATTTGAATGGAGGAAAATCCATTTGATTTTAGGCTGTTTGCGATTGAAAATGAGACCTTCATTTGTTCAAAATTAAAATTGGAGCAGCCGCTATAACGGATTTTCCCTTCGTATACTAACTCATCAAATGCGCTTAACGATTCGTCTAAGGGAGTCACCGGATCAAAATGGTGAAGTTGATATAAATCAATATAATCAGTATTTAACCTTTTCAGACTATTTTCAACTTTTTCCCTGATTTTCTCTTTTTTCCCTATTCCTGCTACGTCTTCACCTTTATTTAACCCGGCTTTTGATGCGATAATCCATTTATGTCTGCATTTAGATGTTGCTTTGGAAACGAAAGTCTCTGATAGACCGCCGGAGTACACATCAGCAGTATCAATGAAATTAATTCCAAGGTCTAAAGCACAATCAAGCATTTTTATCGTCTGATACTCATCGAGTAAATAACCGAAAATATTGCCTCCCATACCAATGGGTGAAATCCGGAGGTCAGTTTTTCCCAGTGTATGGTATTTCAAGATTTTTTAAAATTGTTAAAATTTGAAATGAGTGTCCATTGGTCCTGAATAGAAAGTCCGCCGTCAACTGTCAAAACTTCTCCGGTAATGAAGGCAGCCAACCGGGAACTTAAAAAAAGTGCTGCATGTGCGATATCTACAGATCGGCCAATGTGTTGAACCGGATGACAGAATTCAGCCATCATCCGGTAACCGGAATTTTCTTTGCTCATAAAATAATCAATATGCTCGTCTTGGATAATAAAGCCGGGACGGATCGCATTTACACGGATTCCCTTTGCGCCTCCTGCCACTGCGAGATACCGGGTCAAATTCTCTAAACCTGCTTTTGCAATGTGGTACGATGCCGATTCATTACAAACCGTAGTAGAAGATACGCTCGATATATTTATAATAGAATAGTCAATATCTGATTTTTGAACAAAATCGATAAATGCTCTGGAAAGAAATAATGGTGCTTTCAGCGAAATATTGACTGTAGCATTCCAATTTTCATCTGATTCCTCTGTGAGGGATGTCCTTTTTCCTGCACGAGCATTATTGATGAGGGTATCGATATGATTATATTTATGAATAAGCAGTGTGATCATATTGTCGATCTGTCCCGGATCATTCAAATCAATTTGAAAATACTCGCAATGATATCCGGTCGATCTTATCTCTGATGCCGTTTTTATGCCTGAATCCCGATCAATATCCGCAATGATAATCGCAGCCCCATTTTCTGCGAAAACATTTGCAATCGTCTTACCGATACCTCTTGCAGCGCCGGTGATCAGAACTGTTTTTCCTTTACAATCAATATTCATTTAAATCAATCGTTCCCAATTTGAAACATGATCGGTGTACCACGGGGTAAAGTGATTCGTAATGTGATCAGATGTATCAAATTCTCTGAAAAACTTTTGCCCTTTAGTCGCAAAAATAAATCCGTCCATATCTTGAAATTCCTTCTCCATCTCTTCGAGGTGATGGTTTGGGTGTTTCCAAATTAAATACGGTTTGGAACTCATAATTGCCAGATTGCAGGGTCCGCTGGACATCCCCATAAATCCAGCAGACTGTTGAATGATTGCAAAATCAAGGCTTAAATCTCCGCCAAAGTCCTTAGTGACAACGGTGTTAGGGAGTTTTCTTATATTATCTTTAATTTTATCCGATCCGATAAGTACAAATATAACGGGTATTTCTTTCTGGTGACAATCCTTAAAAAAAACAGCCCATGCATTCTGATTTGCGTTACTTTGAGGGTCCAGTGGATTCGATTTAAGATGAACCGCTATTGGAACTTTACCGTCAAGCCAACACCTCATCCAGGAATTTGCCCTTTGAATCTCAGGTTCAGGGGATAAAAGATTGATGATCCGGCCGGTTTGTTTCCATAACTGTTGTACTTCAAGAGTACTGCCTGTGTAACTAGAATTTTGAATTATATCCGTCTTTGGCCAGGTTAGTTTTTCCCCTTTTATCCAATCCCGCCAGGGTAATTCATGATTTAAAAAGTGCCTGGTTTTTATTGCGGGATTTAGATTTGCAATAATTTCCCAGTGTTTGAGGGATTTATTTCTATCGGTCGACCCAAAATACAGGTCGACAGTTGCAACCTGACTGATCAGACAAAATTGTAACAGTTCTTCCTGAAAAATAATAAATGATCCTAAACGATCATCCGTTTTTGAAAAATCCCAGATCGCAGTCAAAGTCATATTATTCATAGTATGAACAGGCACTCATTATTTTATCTTTAAAAGCTGCTTGCAATTTTTGATGACATTTTCTGCCGTGAATCCAAGATATTTATAATGGTCCTCAATTTTCCCGTATCCATGAACAAATTCATTCGGAATTGTGATGAAAGTTGAAGATATGTTTTTAAGGTTACAAATGGCTCTCATGACCTCATCTGAAGCCCCGCCATACATTGCGTGCTCTTCAATAACGACTACTTTTCCCGTTTTTTGAGCGCTATCCGATATCGACTGATAATCGAAGGGTTTGATAGTATGGACATACAACAACTCATAATTGATTCCGATCTTTTTTAGTCCCTTCTCACACTGCATCACCGATTTTAGCTGGGATCCGATTGCAACTATGGTAATGTCATTCCCATCTCTCAGTTTAATGGCTTTTCCCAGTTCAATATTTTCATCGGGAATAGGAAACTCATGTTTGACTTCCGGGAGCCTAAAATAAGTGAGAAATGAATTTTGATATGTGTCATGAAACAACCGGATAAACTCATTGGGCATAGCAGGACTAATAATTTGAGTTCTGGGCAATGACTTTATCAAAGCAATATCGTTATAACAATAATGACTGACACCGAGTCCCGAGTAATCAAACGCACTCCCCACAGAGATAAAATTGCCACCAAGTTTCTGGTAACAGAAATCCAATTTTATTTGTTCAAATCCGCGTTCAACGATAAATGGGGTGATGGTGTGTACGACGGGATAAAACCCTGAAAGGGCTAAACCGGCTGCGATACCAATAATTGTCGGTTCGCATATCCCGACATTGTAAAACCGGCCGGGACATGCTTTTGCATAAGGTTGTAGTGCAAAATGACTGATATCACCCACCAAAACGACTAATCGTTCATTGATTAATCCCACATTCAGCATCTCGTTTGTGAATGTCTGTCTCATCGATCCAACTCCTGAATGATGTCATTCAATTCAGAAGGATTAGGGATTTTGTGATGCCAGATTCCGTGTGATTCCAGAAAACTGACACCTTTACCTTTCACTGTATTGGCAATAATCACCGTCGGTTTAAGGTCGCGATGAGTCTTAAAAGATTGAAATGCAGCGTCAATCCCGGATTCGTTGTGACCGTCAATAGTTAAGACATTCCATCCAAAGGAGCGCCATTGCTCAATGATATTTGGGTGGGGTAGTATTTGTGCGGCAGAACCATTAGAATCGACAATACAACACAAATTATTTAACTTTAAATTCTGTGCAACCAGTGCGGATTCCCAAATCGTGCCTTCATGACATTCTCCGTCACCGACCAGCACATAAATAAGATTTTTCTTCTCCTGAATTTTGTGTGCCAGTGCAATTCCAACGGCAATAGGCAGCCCGTGTCCTAGTGAACCGGTAGAGGCTTCAACTCCGGGAACTTTTGTGCGGTCTGGGTGTCCTCCCAGTATTCCTTCGAATTTGCCATAATTGTCCAGGTCCCGTTGACTGATAAACCCAAATTTTTCGAGTACAACATACAGGGCCATGCATCCATGCCCTTTGCTCAGCACAAAGTAATCTCTTTGATCCCACTCTGGATCTTTTGCATCAAATTTCAGATGATTAGAATATAATACGTCAATCAGGTCAACGATCGAAAATGAACTTGGGATGTGACCTTCACCTCCATTTGTAATGGTTTCGACTATTTTTTTTCGAAGTATTTTATTCATACTAATTTTTCATTAATTTTGAAAAAAACATAGTCCCTGTCCGCCGTCGACGGTGATTGCAGAACCGACGATAAAAGAAGCGTGATCCGAGCACAGAAACGTAACGATTTTTCCTATTTCATCAGGTTCTCCAAATCTTCCGATTGACATTCTTTCTTTCAGATATTTTTCCACATGTTCCGGGCGTGATTTTCGGGCATTATCCCAATATCCTCCCTCTGTAAATACGGCGCCGGGAAGGACGGCTGTAACATTTATTCCCTCTGGGGCCAGGTATTTGCCTAGACTTCGTGAATAGGCAGTTAACGCCGCCTTTATGGAACAATAGGGCGTTGTTCCCTGATTCTCAAGTGCTGCGATGGATGAAATGTGAATGATTTTGCCCCATCTCTTTTCCTTCATATTTGGGATTGCCAACAGATTTATTTCAATTGCAATCTCTAAATTAAAACGATATACTTTTTGCCAGGCTCCAATAGAGCACATAGGGTCGGTAATTCCCAATGTACCGCCGATATTATGGATGATTATATCCGGGGTCCCGAATTGGGTACAAACAGCGGTAAACATTTTTGATGGACTGTCAGGCGACATCAAGTCATAGACAAAACCCATATGGTTTTTGCCATATTCTGCCCTGAACGAATCAAGGTCCTGACCGGTTCTGGATACAAGAGCGACATCTACTCCCTCTTCAGACAGGCAGCGTGCAATAGACCGTCCCAAACCTCTTCCGGCGCCGGTGACCAGTGCTCTTTTTCCACTGATTAAAAGATCCATGATATCCTCATACGCTATTAATTAAAGCTTATATTTTTGTTACTAAATTAAATTTAATGGGATGATGATGTGTTTGAAATTAAGTTCTATCATCTTGGGGATGATCTTCCTTACGGCTTCTGATGAGTTTATCGCCGTAAGAATTACCGCCGCACTTTCTAAGTTATTTGCCATTTTAGAACGAATAATTTTTACCGGGACATTCAGATAATATTTCCCAATTTTCGAGGGATCGTCATCAATAATAGCCTCGAGACAGGATAAGCCGTTTCTAAGATGGTAATCCAAAACCGGTAACATCAAGGCGGCACCATAACCGAAAATCGGTTCTTGTTCGAGACATCTCAATCGATTTGAGGTGATCTCCATCGACTGTTTAAATAATGCGTATTGATCAAGGATGTAAGATTCCTTGAGCAGATTGTTGTTTTCATGGGTATATTTCCGGTTAATCCCTGCGGACTGTTTTTTTTTGAATGCGATCATCAGCGAATTCCAATGATAAGGATTGATCTGAGAATCAATCAAATCTCCTCCTAATTCCGTCAAAAGATACTGTATTGATCGCAATGAAAAATAATTATAATGCTGATGAAATATCTGATCAAAATGAGCATCACGGATCATTCCCTCAAGTCCGGGGAATTGAAAAAAGTAAAGTGTATCTTCATTACCGGCATTCAATGCTTTTAAAAGAAATAATTTGGGATCGCTTATATGCTCAAGAGTGTGGCTGCAGAGGAAACACTCAATTTGGTTTTCAATCATATCAAAATCAATATTCTCAAAAAAATCCCCAATTTGAGTAAGGGTAGACCCGTTAACATCTTCCTTTCCGGACCTTATCACCGGATCGTTCCCGTATAAATGTGTGGATCGTTTTGAAAATTGTCTGATCAGATACCCATCATTAGAGCCGATATCGAATATACTTTCTAATGTTCTGTCTGGCAGGTGATGGTTTACAAAACCTGTAAAACATTCAATAGCGGTCTTCGCAGACGCACTGGAAGAAGTCCTGGTAACATATTCATCGGAATACAACAGTTCCGCGGGAATGATGTACTTCAACTGTCCAAGACCACAATGCCTGCATACATGAAATTCCTGATCCAAATACCCCGTTCCAATTGTATTTTTAAATGGTATGTATATCTCGGTAAGCGGAAAATCGGGAAGTTCGATCAGTGCATCATTTAAGGGTGTTGAGCAAAGGACACAGTTGTTTCTCACGGTGAAATAGACATGATTATATTTGTCAACGAGATTCAACGGAATAGTTCCCTAAAATGGACCTTTAAACCAGTCGCCGGGGACATCATGAGGGACATTTTTTCGATCGATTAATGCATATCCATCTAACTTTTTTCCCATCATTTTTGAGACCACATTAATGATATCCTCTGACCGTTTATAAAAATGTTTTGTTAACGACGGACTTGTGGGAGTTGGAATATCGGGTAGTCCAAGTCTTTCAGGTTTGGACTTCAATACCGACCAGCGATGCTGACATACTTCCGCAATGATTTCCGATGAAACTGATCCATTTTGCACTCCCGTATCTAAGGCAAGAATTCTCCCCGTTTTTTCCACAGATTGATAAATTGCATCCCAGTCCATGGGTTTAATTGATCGGAGGTCAATTAAATCGCAGGTGATTCCAAATTTATTAAGAATCTCAAGCGCATGAATCGCTTCTATGGTCATATAAGACATGGAAACGATTGTTAAGTCTGATCCATCTGAGATTTTTCGGGCTTTCCCGATCTTAATTCGATAATCTCCTTCAGGGACATCGCCTTCAAGGTTATGGAGCCAGCGATGTTCGATAAAAATCACAGGATTGTCATCAAATATACTGGATAAAAGGAGTCCCTTGGCGTCGCTGGCGGTGGTCGGCATTACGACTTTTAATCCGGGGATATGTGCGAAAAGTGCCTGTAAGTTTTGTGAGTGGGTTGGTCCCTGCCCCCAGCCCCTACCGGTGATCAACCGAATAGTGACAGGAACACGATGTTGCCCCCCAAACATAAAATAAAATTTCGCCGCATTATTGATGATCTGATCCAATGACAGCAGGCTGAAATCCAGTCTCTGGTGGGTCATCACGGGCCGAATACCGTTCAGGGAAGCGCCAATTGCGATCCCGGTCATGGCATTTTCAGACGCCGGGATATCGAATACCCGATCACCGCCGAATTTTTCTTTCAAACCCAGAGTAGTTCCAAATACGCCTTTTGGGTCATCAACACCCAAACCAAAGCAAATTACATTTTGATCAATTTGCATCGCAGTAACGAATGCCTCGTTAATCGCTTCGTAGAATTTAATTTTTCTCATACCCAGGCTTATTTCTATCAGCATAAACACTGTTATGAATACTTTTAAATTCAGGAAAATCAGATCCATGAGCAAATGCAAAAGCCCGGGTCACTTCATTCGTTATTTGGTATTTTATACCGTTAATTTCTGAAGGGATGGCGATGTTCTGGTCAATCAGATGCTTTTCAAAATATTGTACAGGATCCTTTTTCTTCCATTCCAAAAATTCAGATTCGGATCGGTATCCAAGATCATTATCAAAAAACGGCCCGCAATGTTCTCTCCAGCGATATGTGGAAAATTCCAAAAAACGGGGATGTTGTGTTTCCCGGATACTTCTAACGGCGCGTCTGGATTTTTCGAATACTTCCCAGGGGTCGTTCCCGTTGCCATGATCAACCGTGATCCCGATACCCTGAACCATCTTGTATATTTTTCGGCCAACCGGTTGTCTTACCGATAGTGGGGAATATACTGAATATAGATTATTTTCACAGATAAACAGTACTGGTAAATTTTTTGTAACGGCGACATTTATCGTTTCATACGCAACACCTTCTTCTATGGCCGCATCGCCGAAAAATGCGCAAGTCACCTGATGTGTTTTATTTAACTTTACTGATAATGCAACGCCGGCAGCGAGGGGAATCGTCCCGCCAACAATTGAGGTAGAACCCAAAAATCCCACGCGTTTATCAATGAGATGCATCGAACCTCCCCGTCCCATGGAACACCCCGTTGATTTACCGAAAATCTCAGAGATCATCCCGTTTAGGTCTCCCCCTTTAGCAATGTAATGTGCATGTGACCGGTGTGAACTAAAAACAAAATCCTGAATTTCCAATGCCTGACACACACCTGCGGCGACACCCTCCTGACCGGTTGACAAATGTGTGGGACATCTCATTTCCCAGTCTGTATATTTTTTGGCGATGGTTTCCTCGATAATCCTGATTTTAAGCAGTTTTTTGAAAAGTTCAATTTTCAGTGTGTTATCCATTCTCAATATTTTTTACATCGGGTCTTGTGGGATAAACCAAAAATAATCGCCTTGATAACCGTAATCTGCAAATAATGCCTTCCATTCATCCACATGAAGGATAGTCCTGCCAGTTAGGTTCCAGGCAAACATAATCTCTTTTTCCTGATCGTTTCGATAGGCATCAACGGTAACAAAACAGCCTCTCCTGCTCACTCTTTGGATTTCTGCAAGAGCTTTTCCACATTCATGATATTCCAAATTATGGACTGTATTCACGGAGATGACGACATCAAATGAATCATCGTCGAATGGTAATTCCACTGCGTTGGCCTTACAAATGTGAGACTTCATAGTTTCTAATGCATTATCAACGGCATAATGAGAAATATCTATCCCTTTAACGGTGATCCCGGGGATAAGCTCACATAGATCATACATAAAAAAACCTTTTGCGCAACCGACATCCAAAACGGATGAATTTTTGTCCAGATGAAAGTGGCGTTGCAGGGTTGGGATTACCGGTTGCCAAAATCGAGGGTTATATGAAAATCCGCCATACCCATATTGCCGGTCACCATCGAAGAAATCTTTGCCGAATTTTCGTGCGATGAGTCTGACTTCTTCAGTTTTTGATTCCATCCGTGCATGGATATCCCGTTTGGTTTTTGGATAATTTATGAGTAAATCAATTTCTTGTCCCATGTAAATCACCTTTGCATCTGGTTAGTAACAACTGATTTCATCATTTTGAGATTATAGTATTTATCTTCATTTTTGAGGATACCTCGATTATAGGTACTGATAACATCCGAGATTCCGTCAGCGACTGTGAATAATGGAAGGAATCCGGTAGCCTTGAGTTTGTCGGAATTCAGTCGGTAAGACCGGGGATCGTTGGATTCAGTGACTACGATTTCTGAGGGAATTCTATCAGATATTTGATGCGCAATTTGTAAAATAGAAAAATTCTCAAATCCCGCGTTATAAATCCCGGTATGATCTTGTCCCACTCTCAGAAAATGGTGGTATACGCGAACAAGATCATTAATATGTATATTTGGCCTGGTTTGATCTCCGCCAAAAACCGTGATCTTATGTTGTGTCAACGCCTGCATGGTTAACATATTTACAGAAAGGTCAAGGCGCATTCTGGGAGAATATCCACACACGGTTGCAGGCCGGATACACTGCACGATAATGTCATCCCGATAACTCATTAACACCCGCTCACTAATCATTTTGGTTTTATTATAATCTGTCAGGGGAACGAGGGAGAGTTCTTCTGTTACATTTTCTTCCATTTTAACACCATATACGCTCCCGGAACTTGCATAAATAAACTGAGTAACCCCTGAAGCGATTGCCTGCTCAACCAGCAATTTAGTTGCCAGAACATTCACCTCCCAGGTTAATTTTGAATCCAGATCACCTGATGGATCGTTTGCAATATTAGCCAGATGGATAACACAATCTACACCCTCCATTGGAATTTCGCCGACATTTCGAACATCTTCTTTAATCAGGGTCAGGTGAGCATGCTCATTCAGAAAATTTCCAAACCACATCGTATCCACGACGGTGACGCTATTCGCTTTTTCGAGAAGGGATTGTACAAGTAACGTTCCCACGTATCCACATCCCCCGGTAACCAAAATATGCATTAGCCGACCTTTCTAGCGTTTATGAACATAATCCTGTTTTTCAGTAATCAATAGATCTAAATTGGATTTTACCCAGGTGATGGTTTTATTTAACCCGGAATTAAGATCGATTTCCGGCGTCCAGTTTAATTGTTGTTTTGCATACTCGCAATTTAAAAGATAAGCATTATCTTTTCCCTGTCGTTCATTGGCAATCTGTACTTCGTGCTCAAATGAAATTCCCATTTTGACGGCAATCAATTTCACTAAATCCCGAATGGATATCGTTTCATCAGTAGAAAAATGGAATATGTCTCCCGGGTTTCCTGTCAGAGCGGCTTGTAACGTACCCCGACAGACGTCCACTACGTGTATAAATGACCGCACAGATTGTCCACCTCCGTGTAGTTGGAGTTTTTGTCCCCTTATGAAAAATAAAATTGATCTCGGAATAATACGATACAGTTGCTGACCGGGGCCATATACATTCGCGGACCGGGTCATTATTACCGGAAAATTATATGTTTTAAAAAAAGCATGTAGACTCATATCCGCCGCAGCTCTCGAAACAGCATAGGGCGTACTGGGATGATAATCATAATTTTCAGATATGTAACCGGAACAGTTCCCATACACCTCAGGTGTCGAAATATGAATATATTTTTCAAGATAATCACGTTGCCTTAACTGGTCATGAAATTTTATGGTAGACACCGTGTTAGTCATGAACCAGTGTTCAGGGTGAGCCCAGCTTTCGCCAACCATGCTTTGTGCCGCAAAATTCACAACGAATTGCGGCTTAAACGAATCCAGAATATTCATAATTTGAGACAGATCAGAATTCAGGTCCAACTTGTAAAAATTAAACGTAATCTGATTCTTCCAACGATAGGGCAGGAAGATAGGGGAAGCCTCACTGGAACGACTTAACCCAATGACCTCATGCCCCTGCTTAATACAAAAATTAACAAAGTGAGACCCGGAAAAGGAATTAGAGCCAATAACAGCAAACCGGCTCATTCAGACTCCGTTTTTCGATTATGAATGATCAGTTCGACAACAGATAACAGCCAAATTTGGTGAATGTTTTCAACAACATTGTAAATACTGCTGTCCACCCAAAAATTTAAATCTCCAAGCCTTCGGAGTGGATTCGATTCACTAAAACCAGAGAGTGTGACCACGGATCGAAAGTTTGATTTTCGGGCTGCGTGGCATCCATTTAATATATTTTTTGACTGACCACTGGACGAAATTGCAATAAATACATCCCCGGGGTCACCATAAGCAAGGATGCCTTTTTCAACCCAATGTTCGTATCCATAATCATTGGCAAAACAGGTGATCAGGTTGGGTTCATTAAAATTAATACATTTTATTTCCGCCCCCTTCGTAAGGTCGATACTGACATGGCTGGAGATGGAAGCGCTTGCACCATTTCCGGCAATTATCGCTTTGTTATGAGTTGCGGAACACGCCAATAATACATCAGCTAATTTTACGAGATCACGAATAAGCACCTGATTTGTTTTGAGATGTTTGGATGTATCCTTAAAAAATGAATTCAGGAAAGCAGAATTCTTAATATTTGTCATTTTAACAAAGACTCAATGCTTTTCATAAGTGAAACCTTGCTTAATTTCTGTTTATTGCCCATGGTTGCAATTTTTTGAGCAGCAGCGAGATTTCCAATAAAAACGGTGACATCCGGGGGTAGTCCAGCATAAAAACAAAGGGATGTTATGGACAACAGGGCATCACCCGCGCCAACCCTGTCAACAATTTCAGTTGTGTAGGCAGGGCAGGACGTAAATTGCCCCTTACTAAGAGCTATCGAACCGGATTTTCCTCTGGTAATCAAGATATTATCGGTTTTGATTTTGTGTTGTAAATCGGTGATCAATTCTTCTACAGAATCTGTCCGATTCCGGTAGTCATGCCGGATTTCTCCTTCGTGTATGCAAATGTAATTTGCAGATCCATATTTTGATATTGTATGATATCCCACATTGAATGCATTCAATTGTGTATTCACCGCTAAAAACTTAGATCGTTTTTCCAGAGCTTCAACGATTTTTGGCGTGACTAATCCGTGACCATAGTCTGTGACGAGTACCAAACCAGTATCCAAAGGGATTTGATCTAATTTTTCAAGTATCAATGCTTCTTCATCCTGATTTAACAATTCGTCATTAATATCGTAAACACCCAGTGTCTTTGCACGGGTATAGCTGTCTATAAATCGTGTTTTTAAAATTGTAGGTGAATTCGCCTTTATTACAGGGTCAATCTTTACATTTTCACTAATATGGTCACTAATAAATCCCTGATGGGAGTCCCGGTCACCAAAATAAGTGATCACCTGGATTGATTTACAAAATTCGGACAAATGATTTGCAACTGCAATTATTCCGCCTGCATATTTTTCAGAATATAATCTTTGAGTGACCAGCATGGGTTCTTTACCGGATTTACCGACCGTATTACAGAAAATATATTCGTCAATGATGGCTTCGCCAATGAGAGTCACAGTGATATTTTGTAAACTGTCAATCATGCTTAAAATATCTTTTGTTGAATATTTTTGCTTTAACGTTTCTAAATAATCCTGTTGTATAGGTGTTAATCTGCGAAAATACTGATTGATGAGTGAGGTAGAACTAAAAGTGACATCGTCGGTATACCGGATTTCACCACCTACCGATTCAACTGCCTCCCGTTCCAACTTAATTGCCCCGGTTATATCCAGTTCATTATCCCGGTAGTCAGGTCCTTTGACATAATAGTCTGGTTTGAGTAGGTTGATTGCCTCGACAGCCGTTGGCCAGTCATTGATCGCCACATAATCTACGACATCAAGTGCGGATAAAACATCCGCACGCAGATCAGAAGTAAACGCAGGTCGTCCCGGCCCCTTTTTAATAAATCTGTCCGGAGTAATGGTAACAATCAAGATATCCCCCATTTGTTTTGCCTGACGTAAATATTTAATATGACCCACATGTATTAAATCGAACACACCATGGCAATGAACGACCCTCTGTTTTTTTTTTATTTCCGGTACCATAAAAGCCAAATCCCGGATAGATATAATCTTGTCATGTGGCGTTGTCATTCTATATACCTTCTTCAAACTTGATAGTGATCAGCGTAGTTTTAAGTTCTAATTCTAAAATTTTAACATGAATAATCTGAATAATTTAATAATCATAATGCCGAAGACAATTGGATTAATTCGGGAGAAAAAAGATTTATGTACTACGGGCAGGATGGCGCTTCTGCTTTTTTAAATGGATGAATAATAAAGAGATATATATGAGTATACTGATCCCTGAAAGTGTATACCCTGCTTTAAAAAATCGAGGTTCAAATAATAACTCGACCTTATGGTCGCCCGCCGGTAGAATCAAACCCATAAACCCTGTATCAACAATGTAGAGTTTTGCATTTATTTCATCAACCCTTGCGTTCCAACCTTCGTCAAATGGAACTGAAAAAAATAAAATTTTCGTCCGGTTGGTGCTGATCCTTCCGACAATGTGATTCGGATTAAAACTCTCTATATTGAGTGTATCCTTTCGCAGAAGCGAAATATCGTTTTGGTAATCCCCACTGGTATAAGTAGTAGAAGCCGATATGCCGGGCATTTGATATTTTTGAAGTTCGGGATATAATTCCATGTCAGCGTCTGTTTCCAGCACGGCAGTTTCGAGCAGCAATGCATCGGTCATCGGACCTTTTAATTTCTGAAATTCATCATGGGTAATAAACTTGTCGAAGGTGAATCCTAAGGGCAGGTAGTAATTATTGAACAAAATTTTCAGACTGTCCACTCTCCCGGTAAGCGTATATCCATGAGATTCCAGAAAATCAGTATCCCCCGTTGTTAAAAAATATTTCACACCCAACAGAGATTGAAGTAATGGGTGCTCCCTCAGTCCGAGCGCCCACCTGGTTTCGATCTCATTCCCACGGTGTATAATGTTAACATCCTCTAAAAAGCGCACATAATAGATCTGGTTAAAAGAATCATACGACGAAGTACCCAAATAATGCTGTGCCAAACCATCATTAATGCTCCCATGGATTGCCGGAGATGAGGAGTAATTTTTCTCAATTCGGTAAAAGGAGTGATCTGCATCCTGAAGGTACTGAACCGCATCAACGGTTTCGTCATTATAAAAATTACGGTTCAAAATATCCCTATGAGTCAGTGGCGCCCTGCCTGATATTGAAAACCCGGTGAAAAGAATCGTTTCAATGATTGCCGTCAGTAAAATAAAGAATTTTCCGGAATTCCTGAGAACAGGCGATGTGAATAACATCAAAATTACAAACTGTAAAACCAATATCATTCTAATGCACCATAGTACATCAGATTCCATCCTGATTTTAAAAAATTGGGGGAGAAATAGTATCATTAGAAATACAATTAAATTGAAAAATAAATGGCGTCTGTTTGGTGTCCCGTTCTTAATAACCGTTGAAAGTATAATCATTGATGAGATTAATATAATCACTGTTAAAAAGAAGGAGTACGTTCTGAAATAATCCCCGGTAAATACCCAAATCAAATGACGAAAATAAGGGAAGACTAAAGGTACAATTCCGAACAGTACGAGTGCTCCGATGATGAGTGATTTATATTTTGGTATCAATTTAAAAATTTGAGAAAATAACAACAAACTTAACAGACCGCAGAAAAGCATGGGCGCTTCAAAGTAATTGTACCATCCATAAAACCCGGATCCGGTCCCCTGGAGATCATTGGAGAAAAATCGAAAAACAGTGGTTAAACTCAACGGAATATCTGCCAGTTGAAAAATGGGGTTACCGGATAGTTTACCGACATACGATGCATCGCCGCCGACTCTGGGGCTTTCCAGGTACTGAAGAATATTGGGGAAAAACAATATCGATCCCATCAGTACACCCAATGCTGCAAATGCGGCGTGTTTTAAATAGGTAATCGAGGCATTACGGATATGGATCTTTTGGGCAACTAAAATACGTATCGTGATGTATGCACCGGTAAAAAGTGTATAAAAATATAACCAAAATGTAAGATAGATTGCGATCATCATAAATGCAACCGGAATAAGAAACCAGTTGTTTCGCTTATAGTAGAGTTCCAGTGCAAGCAGCAGAATTGCGGCACAGACAGTTTCTGTGGATGTCTGGAACCAGGAACCGCCAACCACCAGATAGGAACAGTACGCAAAATAGATTCCTCCAATGATCGCGGCAGTCGGATGAAGATTCAACTCCTTCATGTAAAGGTAAAATAAAATACCGGATAGAAGTATTTTCGAAAATTCGACATAAAAAACCATTGGAAGAATGAATTGCTCCCCCAGCAAATAAATAATCCAGTTAAACGGGTCTCCCAGCGAAAATGGAAGAAAATTCTGCCCCATTCCCATTTGAAATGACCATGCCGGGAATCCCCATTCCCTTAAATAATTTGAGGTATGAACGAATCGGGGATAAGACGCATTGAGAGTATCGCTTCCTATATCCTTAAAAAAGTAGAAAGATTGAAATGTAAAAAAATCCCAGTAAACGATGAGGCCGATGGTGATAATGGATGTAATAAGAATAAATAGTTTCCGTTCTTCAATATAACTCATGATCGGAACCGATACACAAGATTCAAACCGATCTATAAGATCTGGTATTTTTTTCTTCAAATTTTTTCCCAAAAGAAATAGTAAAGGTTGCTTGTGTAGTATGATTTATTGATATTCTTGAATTTAATACTTGAAAAATTTAATTGTACGGAGGATTGAATAAAAATCTTTTATTTAGCTGTCAGAGAAAATAAATTATGAATGACTATTCAGTCAAAAATAAAATAAACTAAAATGTCACCCAGAAGCAAACGCCAATTCGAAACCATGCGAACAAAAAGCCGGGAAATGATAATATCATCGGCAACGAACCTTTTTGCTACAAATGGTTATCATACAACCAGCATTGCCAGGATCGCTGAAGGAGCAGGCATATCCAAGGGTCTGATCTACAATTATTTTCAGTCAAAAGAAGAATTACTGGATACTATTATTCAGAATGGATTTACCCAGATTGACAATATGTTTCCGGCGATAACTGATCATTCCAACGCTCATGAAATGCTGATCAACGAAATAGAGATCGTCTTTGAGCATTATAAGTCCAATTTCGAATTTTGGAAGTTCTACTTTCAAATTATTATGCAGCCAAAGATTAATGAGTTATATTCCGGTCCGACAAAGGTGTTCCTTTCTGAACAAATTGCAAAATTGACAGGATTATTTAAATCGGCAGGCATCAGTCACCCGGAATATAAAGCCCGCACTCTCGCTGCATTGCTCGATGGGATCGGGGTCCATATGATTATCGATGAAGCTTATCCTATTGATGATATAAAAAATTTCATAATCAACACATTTATTAAATGAGATAACCATAAAATCAATAATCCTTATAATATTGCTCCTTCTCCTTACCACTGGGTTCAGCCAGGAGCTATCCGCAAGTACGATCCTTGATTCAATGACGCTTGCCATGACACCTGTGAACGCACAATCCACGATCAGACAGATCATCACAACTAGTAGGGGGAATGAACGGGAGTTTGAGTACGAAATGTTTTCCGGCAATAAAGGTAAAAATGTATTACTTCGATATACTCAACCCAATATCGTAAGAGGAAATGCAATTTTATTGAAAAACCACTCAGATGATATTTGGGTATATTTTCAACGTACCCGCAGGATCAGAAAATTAGCAACCAGCAGTAAAAACCAAAAAGTGGAGGGCAGCGATTTTGCTTATGAGGATTTTTCGGGCGGTGACACTTGGAAGGCAGAGTATAATGTATCCCGGATGGATGATTTAGATGATCTGTATGTTCTGGCACTCATTCCAAAGCCTGCGGTATCTACCGGTTATGGTAAAATGGTCTTATTTGTTCGAAATTCAGATTATTATCCCACCATCATCAAATATTTTGATAAAAATATGGTCCACGAAAAGACACTGAAAATAGAAGATATCCGTGATATTGAGGGATACCCAACTGCAATGAAAATGACAATGCTGAATCATCTGGAAGATTCTACAACCCGGATGGAGATTATCTCTATAACCTATCACGTCACATTTCCAGAAGATTTTTTCACGGAAAGGTATATGAGACAATGAAACAAACAATGCCTTTATTGGCATTATCCATTTTCATGATGAATGTATCGTTCACCTATGGACAATGGAATACCCGCGGATATTTTGAATGCGAAACGGATGTATCCAATACGCCTGGTGACCATTATTTTGGATATACGAAGATTCGACTTGACCTTGGCAAAAGGATTAATATTCAGATTGAAACAAATTGTTCTCTGCTGGCAAAGCAATATTGGGGGCGACAAACCTATGTGTTGTCGGATTTTCTTCCTGTTTCATCCAATGAAAATATTCCGGCGATTACTTTCAATGACACATTGTACTTTGACAACTTATATGCGGTCTGGAGAACCCCCGAATGGGGTGAGTTTGTGATCGGCAGACAACCGGTTTCATTGGGAGCAGGGTATGTGTGGAACCCCACCGATATTTTTACATCGAAAGATAATATTGATCCGACATACGAAATTCAGGGTATCACAGCAGTACGATGGTTAATTTCCGCCGGAAGGTTTGAAATAGACAGTATCATCCAGCCAATAGATAACGGGAAAATGATAAACTCGTATTTTGGAGTTACGGGACACATTCATCATTTTGACATTACACCTTCGATTCATCAACGTCATTATAAAGGCGATATGACTACAGACCAATTATACAACGGGGATGTGGGTTATGGACTTTCTGTAGTTGGGGAGGTTTTTACAGCCGGTGTCTGGATGGAAACCAATCTGGTTTTTCAAGGTGAACAATATCCAAATACGCGGGAGTGGACACTGGGTATGGAGTATACCACGCATCAGTCTGTCTATTTCCTCGCAGAAGCATATCATAATGATTCAGGCGCTGATGCCACGACTGGTCAATACTATGCATTTAGCCGGGTGTTCGATTATCTTGATGGTAATATACGTGCATTAGCCAAAAATTATATTATGATACTGGTGCAATATCCATTGAATCAATGGTGGAGTATCGGATGTTGGACGATCGGAAACCTGGATGATAAAAGTGAAATCGTTTCTCTTCAACTGGCAGGCTGTCCGTTGAAGGACACCACGATTGATCTATCTGCTTTTACTTTTACCGGAAATAAATTAACTGAATTTGGTGTACAAGATGCCTGGGTGCGGGTCCGGCTGAATCTGTATTTCTAATGGCTGATTCAGGAGATAACAGATGAGACAAAAATTGCTGAGGATAATTGGAAATATTTCTGTAAAACATCCGTTTATTATGTCTATAGTTATCATTTTTGTGACATTCGTTCTTGGATGGATGGCAAACAGTCTTGAGATAAGCACCAGTTTTACCGAAATGTTGCCCACAGGAAACGCTAAAGCACAGGAATTCGAATTTATTCTGGATGAATTTAACAATGCATCCAACATCATCCTGCTGGCAGAGGGCGAAGAAGAGAATCTGAAAAAATTTGCCAGGGAACTCAAACCCCGCTTAGAGGAACTGAATCAATGGGTGGATCGGGTTGATATAAATATTCCCATTGACTTTTATCGAAAAAACGGACTTAAATTGCTCAAAGCCACCGATATCCAAAATTTCACATCAATCTATGAAAATCCAAATTTGGTTCAATTTCTCTCAAATTTAAATGACAGTTTTGAGAAAGAATATCGGGGAGAGGATGGATTATCTTCGAAACGGAAAGAGATCGATACGGTTCGCTTTTTAGATGGAATTGAAAAATTTGTTGATGTCCAGAAACAGATATTTGACGGCCATCCTCCTGATAATCCTGGCAAAGTCGCAGCTGATGCTATTTTAATTGGTGAAACCTACTTTATGTCACCGGATCACCGGATGATCCTTATCATGATTGAACCGGTGTTCAACATGATTGATGACTTTCAGATTGTGGTCGAAGCAGTTGATGGTATCGAAAGGGTGGTGAAGGGAGTCAGCCAAACGTATCATGTCAATGCCGGGCTCACGGGCACGCTGGTTTTAGGCCGCGATGAAATGAGAGCGGTAGAGAGTGATTCGTGGCAAATCACCATCCTGGCGATCATCGGAATATTTATCCTTTTTATCGTTTCATTTCGGATTTTGATCAGTCCGTTATTAGCGCTTACTGCGGTGATGTTTGGAGTTATCTGGGCGATGGGGGTCGGCAGTATTTTAGTTGACAGTCTGAATATGGCGACCGCGATGATGGGGGTCATACTGATCGGATTGGGCATAGATTTTAATATTCATATCATATCCGGTTACACAGAATTACGT
>Ga0100387_10001375_pt1 | contig 20574 bp, 15 predicted proteins | sample CryGeymeta201511_FD_81547 | JGI IMG/M metagenome (GOLD analysis project Ga0100387, IMG submission 81547) | Groundwater microbial communities from Crystal Geyser aquifers in Utah, USA - Crystal Geyser metaG 2015-11 | ecosystem: Environmental > Aquatic > Deep subsurface > Groundwater | place... | reverse complement strand
TACTCCTCGGGGATGTATGTTCGGCTCGCCTTTGCGGTAGCAGCTCACGTACATGCGGACATCTTGCTCTTCGACGAGATCATTTCTGTCGGGGATGCGGAATTTAAAATGAGATGCCTTGAAAAGATCAATGAATTAAAGAATAAAGGCGCAACAATCCTGCTGGTGAGCCACAGTTTCAACGATGTTGTGAAATTTTGTGATCAGGCAATTTTAATGGTCAATGGACAGATATCTGCAATGGGAGATCCGCAGGAGACCATAATCCGGTACGTTGAGACGATATTAAACCAATCCGGTGAAGGAATTTCCCGATTGGAAAAAACTGAGACCGATACGCAAATACAAACGACAGGACAGGCGGATGAAGAACCTCACACAAATTTTAAACAATGGGATGAAAAAGATCATCCGCCTGGAAATGATTATATTCGAATTCTGAAAATTACCGTCAGCGCTGATAATCCCGCTGAAAAGGGTTCGATCACAACAGACGATGAAATTAAAATAGACATAAAATACCGGCAAATGATGGATAATACATGTATAGATATCGCATTCGTGCTGCAGGATGAATCTATGAACCGGATTTTCGCAGGTAGCCCGGCGTTATCCGACATGATGTTGAGTACCGTTTCACCGGGGTACTATTCTGCAGAATGTACCATCCCCAAAAAGTTTCTCAACCAGGGACTATTTTTCCTGAACATTATTGCGGTTCTCGACAAACAGGATATTATTTATAAGTATCAGAATTTATTTCATTTCCGGGTGAGATTGAGCCGTGGGACAAATAAACAGTATATAAAGCTGACGCCCGGACCAATTCGACCTCATTTGAATTGGACGGTGAACGAAATACATGATTTTCCCGGTAGAGCCGCAGACATAAAAACCTGATTTAGCGCTGGTCACAAAAATTGATAAAGTATAATCCAAATGATCATTACCGATAAATTCATCTTTATCCATTTCCCAAAGACTGGTGGTACGTTTGTAAAAAAGGTCCTGACAAAAATGAAAGAAAAGGGCATCCTCCCCAAACCACGGAGGATTCTTTTTTGGCGAATATCCTATCCCGGTCATTTTCAGATATTTGAGGATAATGTTTTCTATCCCTACCGGTTCAAACGGAACTTCCAGCACAATTTCTGCTCACATATCCCGAAAGACAGTGAGCATAAGTTCATTGTGAGTAATAAACGAAATCCCCTTGATATTTATGTTTCATTATTTGAAAGCAGAGACTGGATTTTAAACCTGAATAAAGAAGAATTATCTTGTGTAATGGAATTATTCCCAACCTACCCGGATCTTAATTTCCGGCAATTTTTATCCTTTTGTCAGGATTATCTAAACGATCGTTTATTACCTTCTCTACTTCAGATGGAAATCCGGACAAAGATGGGATTTTTAAGTACCCTTTTTCTGCTTACTTACTACAAAGATTACAAGAATATACTGAATACGTATTCGGGAAGAGTCGGGGCCATGCAAATCAGGGAATTTCAATATCCTGTGATCTTTTTAGAGCAGCAAAATCTCAACCGCAGTTTATATTTATTTCTTGCCAATCAGGGATATCCGTCGGGAAAAATTGATTTTATCCTCAGCGCTGACAGGATCAATGTATCGGACACCAGAAAAGAAGATGATTTTTTAAAGTATTTCGACTCGGATACCCTGGCTTACATTGTCGACAGGGAATATCTCATTTTCGATGTCTTTCCAGAATATGTATAATTATTTTATTTGATATTCTATCTAATCTGATAACCTAATATCCTTTTGGTTTACATCCTCATCGCTCAATTTGCCGTAAGGCATGATCACTGATTGGTTCTAAATTACCAGATAACAAAAATCAGGTAATATGTTAATTGTAGGCAGCAAAGGATTAGGGCGGGAAATATTGGCATCGATGCATTGGTGTGACCCCCATGATGAATATTACTTCTTTGATAATGTGGATAAACATGTCCCGGACAGGCTGTTTGGTCGCTTTAAAATCTACCGAACATATGAGGCGGTACGTGAGCATTTTCAATCCATTGGCCGGAACTTCATCACCGCCCGTGGTAATCCCCTGAAACGGTATCGGATCAACCGAACCTTCAAAAACCTGGGAGGCGACCTCACATCCGCCATTTCACGCCTGGCAACGGCAAGCCCATTATCCCATTACGGAGATGGCGTGATCATTCAACCGGGAGCCATTGTGTCCGCTGATGTGACCCTGGGTGAAGGATGTTTTTTAAACTGCGCCAGTATTGTGGCTCATGATGTGACCATCGGGGATTATACCACGATTCAACCGGGCGCAAAAATATTGGGTAATGCCCATATCGGAAAATTTTGCCTGATCTCTACAAACAGTGTAATTATGCCTCATGTCAAAATCGGAAATTTGGTACGTATCGGCGTGGGGGTTATTGTCGATCACGATATCGAAGATGGTGAAAAAGTAGGGTTAGATCCTTCGAATTAACGTATGAAATTTCAACCGGCTAAATTAATATCCCGCCTGTTTCCGCCTGCTGACCCCGGGCTTGGGTATTCCCCTGTAGATTCCGCAATAATAGATGCCTATAATTCGACCCGTGCACCCGGTGATGTCCATACCCTGTGTCATGCGCCATTCAAATCTCTGCGATTCACCCAATTCGGGAAGGTGACCGTCTGTTGGAAAAATGAACGTCATATTTTAGGCGAATATCCAGGCGATTCTGTTCATGATATATGGTTTGGGAAACAGGCTGAATTACTTCGCGATTATATTCGTCATAATGACTTATCTCTCGGGTGCGAGATCTGTAAAGGACACCTGACCCGTGGAGAATATTTTGATTTGCGAGCCCGTGATTTTGACAGCAAACCTACCGCACAGAACGGATATCCTTCTTTTGGTGAATTTGTGCTGGGCAGTGCATGTAACCTGGAATGCATTATGTGTTCCGGGAAATATTCATCCTCAATTCGGAAAAACCGGGAAATGAAACCGATCTACCCGGACCCATACGATGGCCGGTTTGTAGAGCAATTGGAAGAGTTTATCCCCCACTTCACATATACCTGCTATTTCGGCGGCGAGCCTTTTTATTATGGACTTCACTACAAAATTTGGGATAAGATCATTGAGCGAAATCCCAATTGTGATATTACCGTCCAAACCAATGCAACCCTCGTGAATGACCGGATCAGAAAACTGCTGGAACGGGGAAAATTCAATATTTATATGTCCATCGATTCAATGCATCCCTCCACCTATGAGAAGATCAGAGTGAATTCGTCCTTCGACAAGATAATGGAAAATGTCAGGTATTTTACAGGTTACTGTCATGCCAATAAGCGGATGATCCGGATTTCTGCCTGCCCCATGAGGCAGAACTGGCAGGATATGCCCGAAATCGTGAACTACTGCAATACCCACAATATCGAAGTAAAATTCAATCCCATTTGGTTCCCGCCGGATTGCAGCCTGTGGAATTGGGATCTAAAATCCCTGAATAATATTTATGAATATTATCACCAAATGACATTTCCGGTACTCGGTGAGCGCTCTGAAGCAAATATCAACCATTTTACCAAATTAAAAGAACAGATCCTCCAGTGGTCTGTCCAATCCGGGAAGTTAATCCACGAAAACGGTAAAACCGAATCACCTTCAGCGGAGAGCCTGAGGAATACTCTGTTCGAAAGGATCCGATTATATTTTCAAAACGACCATCCGTTTGTGGGAAGTCCGGATCTCCGGACTTCAGATGATCTGATCGGTATACTTGAACGGATACTGTCCGTATTTGGTAATCCTGCTGATCAAACGAAGGTACTCCATTCCATCATCCAATATCCGGTAGATTATCTGGTTCGTGAGATCGATGCAAATCCGGAGGATGTGACCTTAGAAAGATTTAAAATGAGTACGCGGCAGTTGCCTGTTCGTTTGACGCCGGCAGTGGAAAAGGACCGGGGATGATCATTCCCCCGACATCACCGAAAATTTACCATCCATTATCCCCTGACCTGATTCGGGAATATAACGGAATTCGGGAGTGGTCAGACCCTGCTCTTTTGTGTTATGCCCCTTTTAAATCCATTCGATTCGCCCATAACGGGTATGCGCTTGCCTGTTGCTATAACCGGTACGCCATTCTGGGGAAATATCCGGAACAATCCGTCAGAGAAATATGGTTCGGAGAGGCTGCCAAAAAATTACGACGCTTCATCCGGGAAAATGACCTGTCAATGGGATGTCAGAAATGTAGACGAAATATCGAAAACCATGCTTTTAGCAGTGTGGATGCTCTGAAATTTGACTATGCTTCAGATCTGGATAATGGCAATGCAGAATACCCCGTTCTCATGGAATTTCAAATCGATAACACCTGTAACCTGGAATGTATTCAATGCCGGGGGGACAATTCCTCTTCAATCCGGAAGAACCGGGATCATCTCCAGCCCTATGTAGAACCCTATGACGATGACTTTGTGGATCAATTGTCTGAATTTTTACCCCGCGTTTCAAAAATTGGGTTTGTCGGAGGGGAACCGCTTCTCGGCCAGGTGAATGCAAATATTTGGGAGCGGTGTACCAGGCTCAACCCCACCGCCAGGATCAATGTGATGACCAACGGTACCACGCTGAACACGCGGTTTAAACGGATCATGGAACAGGGTAATTTTCATATGTCGGTTTCCATCGATTCCATGGTCAAAGTAACCTATGAAAGCATTCGTCAGAACTCAAACCTGCACATCGTCATGTCCAACATTGAATATTTTATCGATTACAGCCGGCGGAATAACCGTCATTTTTCTTTACACACTTGTTTTATGCTTCAAAACTGGCAGGAAATTCCTGAAATACTCAGGTACTGTAATGAGAAGAATATCTTACTCTATTATCATATCGTATACTTCCCTACGGATTGTTCCCTGATGTACGTATCGGTGGAGACTCAAACAGAAATTCTCAATTACTACCGGTCACTGACCTTTACTTCAATAACCCGGAATCAAAAAGGTAACGTGGCGCGGTTTGAAAGCCTCATCACACTACTGAATTCATGGAGAGAATATCAGGTTACGGCGGATCACACCGTACCAATTCACGAGGATTTCAAGGTGCGTGAAGTGGGAGACTACAAGCAAATGATTGTAGATTCCCTTACTTTAACTGTAGAAGACGACCACACGATTTCAGATGAAGATAAATCCGGGCGGTTAATCCGGGTGCTGGATAAATTTGATAATATCTGTGCCCGGATTGATGATCAGGATCTTCTGAAATTCTCCCTAAAAAATATTTCAATACTTCCCGGTAGAACTTTGTTGACGGAATTAGAGATCGCACCCCTGGACTCTCTCATCGAGATGATGAAAACCGCCGGAAGAACCCGCCCTTCAGGATAATCATCCACCATCGGGTCTGTAGAATGTCTAATTTGCTGTCTGTATTTATGCTCACTCATAATCACGAAAAATATGTGGCGGAAGCCATTCAAAGCGCATTATCCCAGAAGGTCAATTTTGAATATACCATTTTAGTTGGAGATGATGGATCCACCGATGGCACCGTTGAAATTGTAACTGCCTTTTCGAAAAAATATCCGGACAGGATCAAATTATATACATTTTTAGAAAACCATGGGATATATGAAAACGTAATAAACTTATACAGTCGATATAATGGAAAATACCTGGCAAATCTCGATGGCGATGATTACTGGACGGACGAACATAAGCTCCAGATACAGGTTGACTTGTTGGAAAATCATCCGGAATACGCAGCTTGTTTTCACGATGTTACGATAAATAGCACCGAAATTATAGGCGATGAGTCCAATTCAACCATCGAAAAAAGCCAAAAACATCACTATCACCGATACTCCCAAATACACCAATATTCACCGGAAATTTTACCCTTTCAGATTGTGGACCGCCTGATCATCCCTACCAGTTCGCTGGTTTACCGGAACGGGCAGAATCTGACTGACGCCTATAGATCATCCTTTCGCCCGGATTATTCCTTTGACTGGTGGTTGAATCTGGCTATCGTGAAAAACAGCAAAATAACGTACATCCCCCGGGAAATGGGCGTATACCGGGAACACGGAGAAAGCCATACAAAAAAGGTACCGTTCCCGGAGAAAAAGGCGGCAAATATCCGAATATTGAAATACCTGCTGAAGGATGATTATTATCGTCATTTTAAAAAATGGATATTCAAAGGGTTGGCCCGGGAATACAACAGCCTGGCAAATGACAGCAGTTCCGATGTTATAAATCAACGAATGGCAAACCAAAAATACTTCTGGTATGGTCAACGTGCTGTCCTGTCTGGTTTCCTGGACAATCTAAAATTTATTCGCAACCCACATACCGGAATGTAACCCATATCTACTATGACGCGCATGCAGAAAAAAGAGCAAAAATTTGTGTATGTGGCATGTGGATCAGACGAGCACATCAGGCGACTGCAATTGTCCATTCGGGCGCTGAAAAAATTCTCAAAAAAAGATATTATCGTGGTTACGGACGCTTTAAAAAATCAGGTGAGCATCGAATATGATAAGATCATTTCCATCCCTACTCCCTCAAACCTGAACGCTCACCAATCGGTGATCTTCCTCAAAACCAGCCTGCACCGGTACCTGGAGAATGGTCCGATATACACTTATCTGGATACGGATATCATTGCCCGCTCATCCCTCGTAAACAGGGTCTTTGATCATTTCATCAACCCCGTTGCGTTTGCGACGGACTATGTGGACATTCAACACTTCAGCCCGGCAGCCATGATGTGCGGATGTGTAGAAAAATTCCGGCATTACGAAAAAACACTTACCGGGTTATTCGAAACATACGATCCCAATTATTTTCGAATGCGAAATCCTGATAACCGAAAAAAGATTGCACGTATTGAACAACTCAACACGGAGTACCGGAAAAATAATTGGTGGACACTGTACAAAAAATTTAAACACTGGTTTGATCCTCACCACATTCACCTGACGGATTTTACCCATTACGTAAAAAGGAAGACTGGATACACCTGGAATGATAAGGATCAAACCTGGCTTGATGATCAGGGAAAGATCATTTATTCTTTGGATACCGCGTTCAACCAAGGAATTGAAGCCTGCAGCGGGTACCGGTTTGACGAAACCATACACGCCTGGAAGGCTCCGGATGGACAACCTGTTAATGATGTAAAATGCAGTCACCTGCAGGATGCTATCTCTGAAAGAACCGGTATTTCAATCCCCGGCGAATGGCGGCACTGGAACGGTGGATTGTTTATTTTTGATGAACGGTCCGCACCATTTCTGGAGGATTGGCACCGGTTGTCGGTCGATGCTTTTAGAAACCCATACTGGGTGACAAGAGATCAGGGCACACTTGCCACTGCAGTCTGGAAACAGGGATTGCAGCGCCAGTCGACTCTCCCCGCGAAATTTAATTTCATCTTCACACCCCGCTTCAGAAATGCCCGGTACCTGGGGAAAAATACATTTGCTCTTACGTCCAAACTGCAGGTGATCAAACCCGGTTTTCTTCATCTAATTGACGGGATCACCGATTCTACCCGGTACTTTTGGGGGCTGGAAAATGACGGAGAAGTCCGGTGAACATCGCGATTGTTTCCGTGAATAAAAAGAAATATTCCGAGACTTTTATTCATGCACAGGTGAAGAAACTGCCTGCATCGGTATATTATTTACATACCGGGTATCTTCCTACAATGGCAGGATTCAATGATATTCCACTGGTGCCGCCATCCCTGATCACCACATTTAAAAAATGGCGGGGCCACAGCGAAGATGACCTTCTGCAATTCGCGATTAAGAAGTATCTCCGGCGAAACGGCATTCAGTTGGTGTTGGCACAATACGGACCCTCCGGCGTCAAAATGATGGAAATTTGCCACGAGTTAAATCTCCCCCTTTTCGTCTATTTCCGTGGATACGACGCGTACCGCCGGGAGATTTTGGAGTCCTACGGTACCGGTTATTCCCGGCTCTTTGACATCGCCGTAAAGTTGTTTGTGGTTTCCCATGAAATGAAAGCTCAGCTGGTTTATCTCGGGGCGGATGAACAAAAGATCATTTACAATCCAAGCGGGGCGGACACCGAACAGTTCATCTGGCATGATGCAGGAAAAAATCCGCTTAAATTTTTAACCGTGGGGCGATTCGAAGAAACGAAAAATCATCAGGCTACCATTCAGGCATTTCAGCAGGTGGTGAAAAACTACCCGCATGCCCGGCTGATTTTAGTGGGTGATGGTCCTCTGAAAAAAACATGTATTGATTTGGTCAAGGCTTTAAATCTGGAATCGGCGGTAGAATTTGCCGGTATACTCCCCCATGAATCTGTAGCGGATATTATGGCACAGGTCAGGTGTTTTGCACTCCACTCTTTCACACCGGTTTCCGGGGATAAAGAAGGCACTCCGGTCTCAATCATGGAAGCATGTGCATCCGGTTTACCGGTTGTAGCCACCCATCATGGGGGTATCCCGGATGTAGTGAAGGATGGCGAAACGGGTTTTCTCGTTAAAGAGGGCGATATCCGCAATATGGCAGATCGCATGGTGCGTCTGGCGGCGGACCCGAATCTTGCTACACGATTGGGGACGGCAGGTCATCACCGGATTCGCAATCATTTTACCCAAAAGCAAAATATTGACCTGCTTTGGGCATCTATACAAGAATCCGTTTGCGGGAGTTCCTGATTTATGTGCGGCATTTTAGGTGCACTCCCTGCTGTCGAAGACCGACGGTTTCAGACTGCCCTGAATCTCATTTCTCATCGCGGACCTGACGCTGAAGGTGTCTGGATATCAGCGGATCAGGCGATACAACTGGGGCACCGCCGACTATCGATAATTGACCTATCCGGCGCAGCCCGCCAGCCTATGCACATCCCGGGGTATTCCATCAGTTATAACGGGGAGATATACAATTATCCGGAATTACGGGATACACTTACCACGTTCGGGTACCCATTTACAACGCAGTCTGATACGGAAGTACTGCTATGGGGATTTCATCATTGGGGGACAACCCTCTTTGAAAAACTGAATGGTATGTGGGCGCTTGCGATCTGGGATCAAAAAGAACACCGTCTGTATCTCTCCCGTGACCGGTTTGGAAAAAAACCTTTATTTTATGTCCACCGGGGCAGCCAGTTCCTGTTTGCATCCGAGATGAAAGCGCTGGTCCCTTTTCTAACTACAGTGGAACCCAACAAGAAATTTTTATGTATGCGCAATCATCTCTTTGACTACGAATCCACCGATGCATGTCTCATTGACGGAATCAAACGATTCCCTCATGCCCATTGGGGAGTGGTCAAAGGCGCTTCCCTGACCTTTCATCGGTACTGGGAAACTCTGAACTACCTTCATTCCGTACCCAATAAGTATAGGCATCAGGTTGAAGAATTCCGCCATTTGTTCTCCGATGCCTGTCGGATCAGAATGCGCGCCAGTGTCCCTGTCGGAACCGCACTCAGTGGTGGGATTGACTCTGCATCGACATTTGGAACCATGGCGCAGATGGCCGGCAAACTCACCGAATCCGAATTTTCTACACCGGACTGGCGGCACGTCGTGGTTGCATCATTACCGGGGACGCCGCTGGACGAGACTCATTATGCCCTGGAGGTTACCGGTCTCGCGGGAATAGAACCGGACATTCTCACCATCGATCCGGTTCAGGGGCTTGCCGATCTGCCGGATTATCTCTACGCATTGGAGGAATTGTACATCACCAGCCCCGTCCCGATGATGCAACTTTACCGTCGAATGCGGAACACCGGTATTTTTGTCTCCCTTGACGGACATGGCGCAGACGAACTGTTTTCCGGGTACGATACATTTCTGTTCAACGCCTTTCAGGATTGCGGGCTGAATCCCCTGCGAATCAGAAATATTTTACGCGCCTACCGGGGACTCATCGAACCGGGTCAACTGCAATTCCTCCAGAACCGGACCGGATTTACTGATTACCTGACCCGGGTTACCGGTGATGATCGATGGATGAAGATTATCCCCGTATTGCGGACGGAATTGAAAAAAGGGTTTACTATACTCCCACGGATGAACGCTTCCCTCTCCGCCGAGGATAAATGGAATCGAATGGGCAGTTTGAACCGCCATCTGTACAACCTGTTTCACCGCGACAACCTCCCAACATTGCTTCGGAATTATGACCGATTCTCAATGGCCAGCGGTGTCGAAATCCGAATGCCCTTCCTTGATCACCGGGTAGTGAGTTATTGTTTTTCCGTGTCCTGGCAGTCGAAGATCAAAGGCGGATATACGAAAGCCATCCTGCGCGATGCGTGCAAACCGGTATTGCCCAAAACAATTTACCAGCGAAAAACCAAAATGGGATTCCAGACCCCCATTGTGGACTGGCTCAAAGGTCCCTGGAAGCATTTTTTTCTGGAGATGGTTCACTCCAGTGAATTCAATCGCTCACCATTCATTGATGCGGAAACCGTCAGAACAAATATAACAGATGTGATCCGGGGTGAAAACCCGACCTACAGACAGGGCGAATTGGCATATGCATCACTTTCGCCATTTTTGTGGCAGAAATATGTTTTGGAGAGGTTTAAAAGTGAGATGTCCAGGCGATAATCGGGTTTCAATTCCCGCCGAAAAGGGAAAGATCCGCTTTGACCGGTTTTGATAAATCTTACGGACCCTGAATATTATACCATCCCTTCTTTTTTTATCTCCTTTTGGCACAGTTCCATGAATTAACCGGTCTGTTCAGCCGGGTTAGTCCGCTTCCGTTATCATCTCATAAGAGCGGTGCGAGTGCGAAAACCTTCGTCGGCAGAGGAAAAATTTCTTAGTTTATTTGAAACTAAAATAGTGTCGATATGACAAAGATAATTGAATGGAAAAGAATCGCAGGACTTAAGCCTTAAAAAATATCAAAATCCTCAATTTTCACCGTCAGGGCAAAGGGATGCCGGTATTCAGTTCCTACCCCGCTGAACATGACCTCAATTTTAAACAGATGAAAGAAATTGTCAATGCCAATCCCGGTTTCAGTAACCATATCCGGGAAGGTTAACCGGTTCAAAGCCTTCTCCCCTGCCCAGCCTGCATGGGTGATGAGGGACACTTCCCATGGGATGGAATTTATTAAAGGTATTCCGGTTGCCCAATGAAATATTTTTCCGATATGAAATTCAGAAAATACCACAAGTTTTTGAGATCCGGTCAGACTGTTTTGGACCAGGGTGCTGAAAGATTGTAACAGGTCAAAATCCGCTGACCCTCCCTGAACTTCAAAATATTTTTGTCTCGGTAATACGCCAAGACTGAATCCGGCTTCAAGACGCAGATCCATGGAAATTCCCCTCGTCATATTACGGCGGGTGGTGAGGATGAAGAGATAACGGTCGTATGAATAATCACTGCCTATGGATTTCACACCGGTTTCATAACCCAATTCCAATTGGGTAAAATGCTGATTTGGGATGATCCGCCTTGATAGCGCAGAATTCAGAAATTTGATATTTGACAGCGTTGCCTTCACCCGAAATCCCGCCATCTCACCATGAGAAATGACAGGATTATCCAAAAATTCAGGCTGCGGAAGGATTCCATGTGTAAGCCCAATTGTTGCCGGGGAATGCCTTTCATACAAAACTGCTGTGGTGAGGTCCAATAATGAATAATTGAGAGTCACCTCCACTTGTCGACCCGCATTATAGTAATAATCGTAATAGTCGAACCCGCCAAAAATACCCCGCAAAGAATTCAACAAAAGCGGATATTCTGCAGGATCCTCAATGGGTGACAGGATTTGATACCATTTCAGGGAAGCGTTCAACGATAATCTCCGGTTTCCCCACCTCGCGGACGGTATTACATGAAATTTTAGTTTATCATCGGCAAATCCGTATCCGATGCCGAACTGCAGAGCAAAGAGTGAAAACATTGATTTGGAATCGAAAGCAGCGCCTGCAAATCCACCCTCTATCCGGTTGAAACGGACAAAATCAGAAATCTCCCCGATAGGTTTAGTTTTCCATTCGCTGTAAAGATCAATCCATTTTATCACTCGTGTGAAAACGTTCAGCCTCCGGTTATGGACAACAAGGCTGTCGATGATCTTGTACCCGATTGTTTCATCCAAAGTGAGTGGCGGAATGAACATCGGTACCGATTTAAATGGAATTTCGGGGGTTATTTTCACTACATCCGCATTGGGAGCAATCTGGTTTTGCAGGTCATTTACGCGGTAATTTTCCCGGAAATTTTCTTTTCTCATGAGCAGCACAGGCATACCGGGGATACCCGTGACGAATTCATTTTCCCGAAGGGCATAAACTGGCAGGTACATACTGTCATTCAACGCTTTATACCGCTGCACAATGTGGATATTCTCAAACAAACCGTAATTGCACCCCGGGTTCAATGCAACATCTACCCGATCAATAATGAAAAATTTATCAACAAGATACAACTCACCACCCATTGAGGGAATCCGGAGATCCCGAGGTGAAAAGCAGATTTTGAAAATGAGTTTGTGGTCCTGGTAAAGCGTATCTAATATTTGAAAAATATAATGATCGATTGCATCTTTTGCGGTTAGTCCAACGAGCGTATGTTTACCCACCTTTATGCGGTCAGCGTTCATGTCAATGAAGGTATTTCCACTGACAAAATTAACGGATTGCGGGAGATTCGCCGATTGACGCTGACTCAACAAAATTTCATGCCAGGTATCGGGTGCGTTGAAATACAGCTCGGAGAATGTCTCGAATATTCCGCCGTACAGAGAGGGATCCACGACAGACCTATAACTCGTTTTGGTGTAGGAATGGCAAAAATAGTTCCTGATGAACCGGGATTTTTCCTTCATTCGGGAGGCTTTTAGAATGAGTTCTTCTACGCCGGATTTTTGGGTCGCATACACGGTTATAGGGTCCAGCGAAACCACCTGCGGAGTAAGGTTGACATCCAAAATCTGTAGTTGTCGGGTGATGGTAACGTTGGTGGAAAAAGAATGATATCCCAGATACTGAAATTTAATGAGATAGGATCCGGGGGGGAGATTAAGTGAATAATACCCATCTGCATTCGCGGCGGTTCCCCGGCTGGTGCCCTCAATAAAAATATTACAGTATCCCAGAGATCTGCCGGTTGCACAATCCGCTACGTAACCGCTGATGGATTGGCTGCTCACCCCCTGAAGAAAAACAACCCACAGGATACCGTAAACTATACGGTGGAGTAACGTCATGGAATTGTCCTAAAGAAACCTATAAAAATTACCCCCGTTTAAAGGATATTACAGATCACCCGGTTTGCACAGATCCGGGATATAAATTTTCTGGCGGAAGCTCACTTCAGAGTACTTAAATTTTCGCCGGATTTTCAATTTATTTTCATTCATTAATTACAACATCGGTTACACTATCAAAATTAATATTGTTAAACCCGATCTACCCGATTTCTCAGAAATTTCAGAGGATTTTCAAGAGTGTCTACGCTCAGGGCTGGTCACAAATCAATCCAAATTTGTTCAGCGGTTCGAGTCTGAAATTCAGCATTCCTTACGGTCAATCCTGACGCCGGTGACCTTTTGCAATGGTGAACTGGCGTTGTACAGTCTTATCCTTGCGACAAAGCTCAAAATGGGCTATGACGTATCTGATACATTTAGTGTGCTAGTGCCGTCATTCACCTTTTCGGGAACGGTAAACGCCATCATAGCCAATCATTTAATCCCTGTGTTCGCTGATGTGGATTCTACACTCACTTTGAATCCGGAATCTCTGTTACAGGTAGATGACACGGTTAAAATGGCGATTCCGGTGGGCGTGTACGGCCATTTACCGGATGTTGACCGAATCGGTGGAAATGCCGGAGAAAGAGGGATTACGGTCATCTACGATAATGCGCCGGCATTTGGTTCGACCCGCAACGGGAAGTTTACACATGAGTCCGGTTTTTCAGAAATTTTCAGTTTCCACGCCACCAAACCCTTTACAACGATGGAAGGCGGATGTGCCGTGACCGCGGATCCGGAGATTTGGGAAATCCTGAAACGGCTGCGTGATTTTGGGCAGTTTGAGAAGGAGCGCGGCGACGTTTCCGCACCCGGACTAAATTCCAAAATGCAGGAAATATCCGCGATTGTCGGGTTGGCGAATCTGAATCGATGGCTGGATACTCTATGCTATCGAAAAAAAGTGATCGAACGATACGAGCAGTTTTTTTCACATTTAGAGACTGCAGGAATTCTTCGCACTTTAAAAAAAAGTCCGGATGATTTTTGCACCTACATTTACTTCCCAATCTTACTGAACGAAGACCCACAGAGATTCATTCAGCATATGACATCCCATTCCATTGCTGTGAGGCGCTATTACACCGCGGTACACACCCTGCAATATTACCGTGACAAATTCCCTGAACGGGATCTCCCCATAACGAACCAGATCCGGAACCGGATTGTGGCACTCCCCTTGCATAATTACATGACCCAGGATGAAACAGAATATTTGTTTTCAACGATCAGGCGGTATTTTTCCGGGGATGAAAGGGCATGAATATTCTCGTAGCCGGCGCCGGTGGGTATATCGGTGTTCCTTTATGTCAAAACCTTTTATCCTGCGGACACACTGTCACTGCCGTTGATATATTTTACTTTGGTGAGGACAAGATCGCCCATCTCCGGACCGCGAACAATATTCGGATCATCACAGCAGATATCCGGTCGGTGGAGGCGTCGGTTTTTGAGGGGGTTGACGTCGTGATTGATCTGGCGGGTCTCAGCAACGACGCGGCTGCTGACCACCATTATTCCGAGGCAGAATCCATTAATTACCGGGGATGTCTTCGACTGGCAGGAATTTCTAAAGCGGCTGGAGTCCGGCGGTTCATCTACTCCAGTTCCGCCAGTGTGTACGGCGCCGGTGAAAACCGATTGCTATCAGAAGCCTCTTCCACCCACCCGATCTCCTTGTATGCGAAGTTAAAATTAAAGACGGAGGCAGCACTATTATCTCAATACAGCGACTCTATGGGAGTGGTTATTTTACGAAATCCTACCCTGTTTGGCTTATCGTCCAGAATGCGGTTTGACCTGGCGCTAAATGTGATGACATCTACCGCCATCCGGAAAAAACAGGTCACCGTTCACGGAGATGGTGGTCAGTGGCGGCCGATGGTTTCTGTTCAGGATGTGGTGGATGCTTTCACAGGGGTAACGAATGCTTCCGCAAACCTCGTTACAGGGGAGATCTTCAACGTTGGCGGTCAGTCTTCTAATATACGGATTGTCGAACTTGCGGAACTGATCCGGTCTCTTTTGCCGGATATCCATATCAAATTTGAGCCGGTGAAATCGGATAACCGTTCATACCATTTGACATTTGAAAAAATCTACACCCGAATCGGCTTTAAGCCCATTGTATCTCACTCTGAGGGTATCCTTTCCATTTCACAGGCTATCAAGACCGGAGAGATTAATCCCGCTGATCCCACCTATTATACAGCATCCTGGTATGAAAGCCAGGTGTTTCATCATCAACCCGGTAAGAATCATCCTTGAGTGATCAACCCTATCTCAGTATGGTTATAGTCGGACGGAATGATAATTACGGCGGGGATTTTAATTACCGTCTGCAGAACTGCCTTAGCTGGACGATCAGAAACACCGAAAAATACGGGATTCCGACCGAGATCATTTTTGTGAATTATAATCCCATTCCTGAAAATCCACCTCTTGAACGCGTCTTGATTCTTCCCGAACAGGTAAGACATACCACGTTCAGGATTATCACGGTTCCTTTCGAGGTGCATGAGAAACTCAGCAATCCAGCCATCCGGCGGATTGTCCCGCTGTATGAATATATCGCCAAGAATATCGGCATTCGTCGGGCACAAGGTGAATTTATATTATCGGCGAACCCGGATATCCTGATCCATCCGGAGATCTTCAAATTTATTGCCTCCCGGAAATTGACATCAAAACGGTACTATCGGTGTGACCGGTGTGATTTTACCAAATTCAATCTGAATTTGGAACAATCCGATGAGAACATTCTGGAATCCCTAGACCGGCACACATTTAAATTTGTCATCAAGGGTTTGAATTACACCCGAAAATCTTCGGATGAAAAAGTCGCCTGGGTGAAATTTAAAACGGGACTGAAAAACTTCAGAGACCGGAATTTAATCCGTATTGAAAAGATTGCAAACCATTTTTCCTGGCCCGTTATCTATGATTACCTGCCCTTAAAATATCATACCAATTGCAGTGGAGATTTCATGCTCATGCATCATTCTCATTGGAATGACCTCCATGGGCACCCTGAAAACACCTATCTTGCAATCCATACGGATGCCCTATTTGTGATCATGGCGGCGACAGCCGGATACAAGGAGACTTGCTTTTCACATCCGGTATTTCATCAGGATCACGGACGCCGGTATCGCCACGATGGTGATCTGGAAGACGCAGACATCCGGAAGATGTTCGATCTTATGAACCGGGATGGGCTTAAAATGGAACGTGCAAAATCCCCGATCATCTATAATGATGAAAACTGGGGAAACTTTACTCTCAACTTAGAGATGTCAATCGTATTATATCCTTGAAGTTATCAATCGTTGCCACATCCAGGAATGATAATCACGGCGGAGATACCCTCAAGCGGATGACCATGTTTGTGAACGGATTGATTGTACAGACCCGACGATATCAGGTTAATTTGGAATTGATCATTGTGGAGTGGAATCCGCCGTTGGGAAAACCGTCTCTCCATGAGGTTCTGCCTAAACCTGCAACAGATGATTTCCTGATCATCCGGTATATCATCGTCCCTGAGGAGATTCACAGACGATATAAGCATGGCGATGCCATCCCCCTTTTTCAGATGATCGCCAAGAATGTGGGCATACGCCGGGCAGAAGGACAGTTTATTTTATGCACCAATATTGATCTGTTATTTTCAAATGAATTGTTTGAACGGATAACCGGTCCGGAGTTGGACCCCTCCAAAGTGTATCGGGCAAACCGTTGTGATATTCCTTCACATATTGATATGACCTGGTCATTTGATGATCAACTTGAATTCGCCCGGAATAATATCATGATCACTGCCGGTAAAAACCGTCATTACACTCATTTGGTAAAGGCTCCGGAGTGGGCATACTCACGGGCATGGGTTGCGAGACTGCTTCAATGGATTGCCGTCATCCGGTCAAAAATTTTTGAAGATCCCATCGAACTGACACTTCGGTTATTGGATACGGATGCCTGCGGGGATTTTACCCTGATGTCCAAGGATGCCTGGTTGGATATTCAGGGATATCCTGAATTGGATCTGTATTCGATCCATGTGGATAGTATGGGACTGATCGCAGCAGAAGCACTAGGGTATCATCAAGTGATATATCCTCCTGAAGCCTGTACCTTTCATATCCATCATGACACCGGGTGGGCATCCATGTCTCCTTTAGATAAGATAAAATTTTGGAGTGATCGCCCGGGGATTGGATGGGATGCGGTTTTAGAAGCGGGAAAATATTTACTTGAACATAAATGTAGATATGATGTGAATCAACCGGAGTGGGGTTTATCAGACGAACGTCTTTATGAGATCAGTGTGCCGGATTAGGAAATCTGAATATCGGTGGTCAGACGGTTACGTCCGTCTTTTTTACTCCTGTACATGAGTTTATCGGCCCGTCGGACAATCGTACTGATAGTATCTTCGGAACCCATCATCGTCGCCCCCATCGAAACGGTCACACCCAGTTTTTTATTTTCAAATTCAATATCCAGTGACTGTATCAGTTTCCGATACCTTTCAGCGATCATGACTAAGGTCTGTTTGTCTACATTTCGGATAATAGCGATGAATTCTTCCCCACCCCATCTGCCAAAAAAATCATAAGGTCGGGCGTTCTTCATGAAGGACTCCGCCACCCGCTTCAGAACCATATCTCCTACATCGTGACCGAAAGTATCGTTAATTTTTTTGAAATAATCGATATCAATAAAAATCACGCCAAAGGATAAATTATATCTATTCATCTCCTGGATCCGGCTGTAAAACTCTTTTTCAATGTAGGACCGGTTTGCCAAATGAGTCAGGTGATCCAGCATGGCGATTTTTTCAAGTTCGAGCACGCGGGATTCGTTTGGTTTTTCAGTTATATCTGTGAATAACTGAATCCCGCCGATAATACCTCCCTCGGATTCAAAGACCGGATTTGCTCTCATAAAAAGGTGAATTTTTTTACCGTCGTTTCGGGTAAAATAACCATCATTTTCTTCCACGCGCCCATGGTTCATGGCAACAAAAAGCGGATTATACCGTCCATCCAGATTCTGACCATTCATGTCAGTAAACCGGAGAATATTATCTTTACAACTGGTATTAATAATTTCATTGCTAAAAATTCCGGTTATTTTCTCTGCGGCTTTATTCCAGAATCTGATCACGAACTCTGAATTAACAAAATAGACCCCGTCATGCAGGTTATCAATGAGTTTTTGGTTATATAATTCTTTGTTAATCATTTATTTGTATTCGATAGGAATCATGATCTATCAGATTATCTTTGTTCTTTTCTTTCATTTTTCACTTGAATTATTCGTGAAAATTTAGAAAATAAAAAGTATTTTCAGTCCATAAATTTTTTAGGATTATTTTTAGGAATTGAATAGTGGTGAGTAAAAAACAGAGGGGGCGCTGCCACCCCCTCTATTGATTAAAATTAAGATTATTTCATGAACATAATCTTTTGAGTAATCATTTCGCCACCTGAAATCAGTTTGACGAAGTACATTCCACTGGAGTAACCGGACGCATCAAAATTCACAAAATGTGTGCCTTCAGACTGCTGTTCGTTTACAATTTGTTCAATCATCCGACCCATCACGTCATAAACGAGCACCTGAACGTGTGCCTGCTCCGGAATTGAGTAGGATATAGTTGTTACCGGATTGAACGGATTCGGATAAATGTCATTCAGCACAAAGGCGCCAGGGACATTCAAGGTCTCCTGCAAAGTACCCGACAGATAGATACCGTTTGAACTCCAACCCGGGATTGCTCCGGTCAGACTGATGACTTCACCCGTGAAACCATTCAATAATTTGAAGGTGGGGACATCACCGGATTGACAATATCCGATAGTATGTTCCGTACTATTGTCACCCATCACCGGAATACTGGTGTATTCACCCTGCCATCTGGCTTTACCTACGAGCCTATTACCGTGATAGGCAAGCAACCAGTCTTCAGACGACATTTCATGATCTGCGGATTCAATCCCCTCAATGAAGTAGAACGCCTGTTCGGAGGATTGAACATATTCATATCCATAAAGAGTGTCTTCGAACCTCTGATCGATGTCACCACGCGTTAAGCCCAAATCATTATACAAAAATGAGACTGCGTTTTCAACCAGATACCAGTAACCTTTGCCACCATCGAAGTACTGGAGATTACCGATCCAGGCACCGGGAGTTACAGGATGCGGTATCGCCACCGTCCCTTCGCCCACAATGGCAATGATTAAATCAAGCACTTCGGACGGTAATGCATCGGTAAACAGCGATGACTGCGCAAAAGGATAGGCGGCGAGATTCGCTCCCTGATGAAGATCAAATGAGGTGGTGGGATCTACCAGCCATCCGTCAAATGAAATCGTACAATCCTGACTTAACAATATCCAGTAACCATCTGTTGATTCGATGGAAGTCAGATTCCCCAGCCATGCACCCGGGGTAATAGGATGCGGTGTGGCTACAGTTCCTTCACCGATGACGCCCTGGATTAAATCGACACAACCATCCAGGACCGCATTTAATGAATGATCATCCGGAAGGACGTAGAAGGATATCAGGTTGGCGCCAACATGCAGATCCAGTGAGAAATTCACAGTCAGCACCGCGGCTAATTCATCTACAAATATTTGCGCAAGATTCGCAAATTCAAGATTGGGTGAAATACCGAACGCCTCTGCATCATAGTATTCATTGGCAGATGCATCATAGATGAAAAATGTGGGAATATCCCCGGGATTAAGATAGCCGTCGGTAAAGCCATACCCATCATCACCCATTGCTACTACCGGTGTATATTCACCTGCCCATGCTGCTGAACCTACACAAATGTCGCCGTTAAAGATGCCAATCCAATCAAGCCCGGCTTCAAGTTCAACACCATCAATTGTCGCCGTCACGAAGAAATAGAATGCCTGTAGGGTAGATTGAGTGAAGTCAAATCCCTCTGGAATACAAGATGTACCGTCTCCGTCACATACACCACACAGGTCGTATTCTGCAGTTCCGCCACATTCTCCGAGACAATCTTCAATATTGCCTTCACAATCACATTCCCCGGGAAGAATACCTGGACCGTCGCATTCGCCGCATTCGTCGAATTCGGCTCCACCGAAACAAACGCCGGCACAGTCCATGTCCGCATCGTCATTTTTAGAATTGTCATCGCAGACGCCACAACTATCTTCATAGTTCGGTCCGTTGGGTACGCCGGCACAGTCGGCGCAGGAAC
>Ga0100387_10001372_pt1 | contig 20585 bp, 19 predicted proteins | sample CryGeymeta201511_FD_81547 | JGI IMG/M metagenome (GOLD analysis project Ga0100387, IMG submission 81547) | Groundwater microbial communities from Crystal Geyser aquifers in Utah, USA - Crystal Geyser metaG 2015-11 | ecosystem: Environmental > Aquatic > Deep subsurface > Groundwater | place... | reverse complement strand
GCACGAATACTTTATCCCGAAAATCAACACGAGACACTAAGGAATCTTACTTCAACACCGTCCTCTGAAAAATATAATCCACATTCTTTAGCATTTTATCATTATCCCGGATTTGTCAACAGCCAAAAATTTCTAATGACCGCCATTAGAAAAAAGTTGTTCTAAGTTGTTTGAAGTTAATAACTCACCTTACGCAAGACAGTTAATCGGATGTAAATCGATTCCGATAGCTTTCGGAATCGATAAATTAAATAATTTTTATCTGTTAACTAACCCATTGCTAACGGGTACTACAATATTTGCGTAAGGTGACTTTGTAATTATTTTAAAAGAATCATTTTGCGAACCTTATTATAATTACCGGCTTGAAGTTTATAAATGTACATTCCGCTTGCTAATCCACCGCCGGCAGTGGCTGCATCAAATTTAACTTCGTACCGTCCCATAGGTTTGATATCATCAACTAAGACCGCTACTTCGTTACCTAGCAAATCGTAAACCTTTAATGACACATGACTGCTGACCGGCAACTGCCAACTGATGACTGTAACCGGATTAAATGGATTCGGGAAATTTTGATCCAAAGCGTATTGCATTTGAGTTCCAACATTTACTTCAACTTCCTGCGAATAGTTAATAGCGCCTTCAAAATCGATTTGTTTTAGCCGGTAGAAATGCTTTCCGGCAGCAACATTATTATCTTCATAATGGTAGAAATTCATTTCAGTTGTTGTTCCTTTTCCTTTTATAAATGCTATTTTTTGCCAGACTTTATTTTCATTACTCCTTTCTATTTCAAAACCATTGTTATTGATTTCCGTTGCCGTTGCCCAATTCAAATTCACTGTGCTGCCGGTAAGCATTGCATTAAAAGAAACAAGTTCAACCGGAATAAGCGGATCAGCATAACCACGAATAATCAATCCGTCAGTTCCGATTAACCATAATTTATCATCTTTTATTTGGATGTCTCTTATACTCGGTGCGTAACCAAGAGATACCGATGCTTTAGTCCAGGAATTCCCTCCGTCTGTTGTGTAATAAACATTACCGCCGGATGATCCTAACCAGCCAATCTGACCATTAAGGAATCTTATAACATAATTTGTTGTAGTAACCGGGCTGGTAATTTCATTAAAATTTAAACCGTCAACTGTTTTAAATATTTTTCCCGAGCTTGCTGCGATGAATCCTGTGTCAGCACTTACAAAGTATAAAGAATACAACGTAGTAGTACCCAAACTTGTAAGCTGAGAGAAATTATTTCCACCATCTGTCGAACGGCTTATTCTTCCGCCGGGACCTAAAATATAGATAGAACTTGTTGAAACAATGAACATATCGTAAACTGCCGCAGAAGACCATCCGGGAGAGATACTTGACCAGGTTGCTCCGCCGTTTGTTGTTCGTGCAACTTGACTGCTTGCATAACAAACAAAACCGGTATCGGGATTAATGAAATCAATATCGTAAAGAATGCTTGACGTAACTCCCGTTCCTGTATTGATCGAAGTCCAGTTCTGTCCGCCGTCTGTTGTTCTGTATAAACCGGAAGGACCTTGAGAGCCAACATAACCGAGCTGCTCATCCAAAAAGAAGACGGAGTATATTCTGTAATCGGATTGAAATGAGAGCTTAACCCAGCTATTGCCGCCATCGGTTGTTTTTAAAAGATCTCCAAATGAATTACCGGTGGATATACTTCCTCCAACAACATAACCAACATTAGCAGAAGGAAAAGAACCGCGTTGAAGTTGTTCTTGTGAAGCGGCAGTAAAACCTAAATTCCACGTGCTGCCGTTATCACCGCTCAAAATAATCGTACCCGAGTCTCCTCCAATAAGCACTGAATTGTTTAACAAAGAATTGTTAACAACCTGCTGCACAGTCGAAACTGAATATAATGTTTTGGTTAAAGATGTTTGAATTAACGACCAATTAGTTCCGCCGTCAGTTGTTAAAATTACTCTTCCGTTTATTGTTGCGGCGGCGCCAAATAAGGTGTCTGCGAAGTTAATTGAATTGATAATATTTGCTGTGGTGCCGATAAAATATGATTGCGTCCAGGATGAACCGGCATTGGCTGTTTTGTAAATTGTTCCGACACTTGTGCAAATAAAGCCAACATTAACAGATGGAAAACTAATACTTCTTACCGTTCCGGAAATACCCGGCAATAGAGAACTGATATCGATCCAGGTAGCCCCCGCATCTGTTGTTTTTAATAATCGCCCGGTAGTTGCTGATGAACCTGCAAGATAGGCAGTAGTTTCATTAATAAAATGAATATCATAAAGAGTTGTTGTTCCATAATTTGATGAAGTCCAGGTTTCACCACCGTCGGTTGATTTTATTAAAGTGCCCGCCGAGCCAACTGCAATTCCAAAGTTGCCGATAAAATCTATACCATATAAAGTTTGTGTTATGCCTGAAGATTTTTCAACCCATGTTAATCCGCCGTCGGTGGTTTTCATTATTAAACCGCTGTAGCCGGCAATCCAGCCGGTAAGTTCATCGGTGAAATCAGCATCGTTTATATTTCTTTCTTGAGGGTCAACATATGCAACCTCCCACGTACTTCCATTATTTGTGGAGATTGAGACGGCTCCTCCGTTGCCGAAAAGAAAATATTTCGATGGAGATAAAATTAAAGCATGATTATAATCAGCCCCGGTTGGTTTCGGGTTTTGCCACTCCCAATTAAAATTTTGGGGATACAAAAAATAAGCGCATAACAGAGATGCAATTACAGTGAGAGAAAGTCGAATTCTAAACATGACATAGCTCCTTTGGGATTTTATGAGAATTAAAAATTCACCTTACGCAATTTCTTTATCGAGTAACCCCGGTATTTAGAGGCTGTGTGAAAATCCTTAGCCCACAGTTTCAACTGTGGGAAAATAAACCGAAAACGAACAATTAGCAACCGTTTTACCAGTTTTTATTGAATATTAACACAGGCTCTGAATGGCGGGGTTAATACCTAAAAGTTCTGCGTAACATGAGTTAAAAATTCAGAATAATTCATAGGCTGAAAAAAAAATCTTAAACTAAAAAACGAAAAAAATATTAAGTAGTGATTGATGGAGACGATATAAATCGGATAAAAGCTGCTGTGGTGATGAAACGGAGAAAGTAAAAAATGGAACTGTTATAACTTCAAAAGATGGAAAAAATGAAATTAATAAATGCGCCGTTACCTGTTGCTCTTTTAATGGTTTTCTTGTTTCTATCTTGTTTAAAAAATGATAGCACTAATCCAATCACTGCAGTTGACAATGCGAAACTTGATGAAGCCTTTTCACAAGCGAAACAAATTACCAGTCTAAAAAGTTTAGTGGTTTCTTATAACGGTAAGATTATTAAAGAAGCATTTTACAATGACGGAAGTGCCGTTGCCGCCAACGATGTCATGTCAGTTACAAAAAGTGTAGTTGGGTTATTAATCGGAATAGCAACTGACAAAGGGTCTATCAAATCGATCGATCAACCTATTGGAGATTATATCAGCTCGTTGGTAGAAAATCTGTCCACTGAAAAAACCAACATAAAAATTCGTCATCTTTTGACGATGAGCAGCGGATTCGAATGGGAAGAACTCGTCTATGTTTCTGGTTTCAACAATTGGATCACTTCGGCAAATCAAGTACAATACCTTACTGATAAACCTTTAACCTCTCAGGCGGGAGAAGTTTTCACCTACAATTCTGCAGCTCTTCATCTTCTCTCAGTAATTATTTCACGTGCCTCTGGAATGAAGACATTGGACTTTGCTAAACTCTATCTATTTGATTCTCTTGGTATTAGTAACAGCAATTGAGCGGTTGATAAACAAGGATTTAATAATGGCGGCGCTGGATTGCAAATTACTCCCTATGACATGATAAAAATCGGACAGCTAATTCTGAATCGCGGCGAGTACGATGGGAGGCGGATTGTCTCTTCACAATGGATCGACCAAATCATTACATTAAAAATTTCAACAAATAATGTTTTGCCGTTTACGGATGGTTACGGTTATTGCTGGTGGACAGGGCAAAGCTCGATAGGCAATTATAGTTTCGCAAATGGTTATGGAGGACAATTTATTGTTGTTGTCCCTAAATTAAATCTTGTAGTTGTTACAACAAATAAGTGGAGTGGTATCGAATCATCTACAGCAAATGATCAGTGGTACAGAACAATGAATTTAATTCAGTCAATGATCATACCCGCTTTTAACTAAATCTACTAATCTTGAACGGAACCAGTTAGAGAACTCTCCATTTAATTTCACCACAGTCATTTAAAATAAAAAGCTCCAAATTTCTTTGCAGCTTTTACCTCAAGATTTCTATGACATAAAAAGTTTTTTTATCAAATTAAAAATGATGAAAGTCTTTTATGAGTTTAAGGAACCTTCACCTTCTACAGTTGAAAGCGAACCGGTTTTTCTTTGAGTTGAAATTCTAATTGTTTTCGGTTTGGATTTCATTCCGAAAAGCAGGCGTGCAACAGCAAAGCGTTTAATAATAAGTTCATAAAGCGCTAAGCTTACTCCGAATGTAGCTACCACTAATAAAACAAACTTCGGCAGAACTCCCCAATCCAATTGAATGATGTAATAAGCGAAAATCAATTCGACGGTTTGATGTAAAATATAAAGCGGATAAACCGACTCATTTGCATAAGTTAGGATTTTGCTTGACTTATTCAGATAAATTCTTCCATACCCAACTGCGGCAAATAACAAAGACGGGATCATCACCATTTTGAATATTCCGTAAACATAGATGAACCAACCGGCATCCTCATTAACAACTTCGAAAGTCGGACCCCAAACTAACATTGCCAATACAGCAGCAGGAATAACCGCCTGGATTAAAGATTGTTTTCTTTTTGCAACCAGCACTTCCCAAAATCCATCAATCGCTGAGATGCAAAAACCAAGGATGAATAAAGAAAATGAAATGCTGTGGTTATACCAATCATCAATTAATCCGTGTGTCTCAGGATATTTTTGAGCAAGCGTATAATAGAAATAAAGAAATGGGATTGTAATCAAATAGATCGTGTTCGGATATTTTTTCAAAAACGAACCGATATTATTTTTCAAGGAAAGAGATTTTTCGCTTCTTAAATATTTGAATAACGGATAAGCAAGTATAGAATAAATAAAAATGTAAAGTACATACCAGAGGTGATGCCAGCTTACAGATCCACCTAATGGATATGGTACAAAATTGAAAACCGTTTTCCAGAATTCCCAGTAATTGGCGAAATTAATTCCATGAAACAATCTATCGTAATAAATTTGTGGAGGAACGATTACAAACATTCCGAATAAAAGAGGAATTAAAAGCCGCTTGCTTCGTTCACCAAAATATTTTTTACCGATTCGTTTACCCATTGAATGGTAAAGAACAATTCCGGAAATCATAAACAACAACGGCAACCGCCATTGATGCAAAAATGCCATCCATGTTTCAAACCATTCCACGGTGACATTATTTTTAAGATGAAATTCCCATGGAACGAAAACCATTCCAACATGAAAAAAAATAAGTATATAGAAAGCTATAACTCTTAGCCAATCTATATCGTAACGTCTTTGTACTGTTTCCATAGTAGTTCCTTTTTGTTAAAGTTTCGATAGCAAAATTATCATACGTATTTCCCTATTGCAGATGATTTGTCACGAACGGCGAGAATTGAGGCGCAAAAGGGATGTAGAAAGATTTTATAATTTAGTTTAAGAGTGATGCGTATTTTTTTGTTAATTGAAATGATAAAAGAGTTGAAATAATTTATCCCGCTCATACCTTCCGGAATCCCTTTCATGCCCAATATGTTTTTAACTTTAAAGAAAATGGAGATATTTGCTACGAGAAAAGAATAAATTTTTACCGAAACCTGAGATTTTATTATGAACCTTCTCGACGGAAGAAATAAACCAAAACTTTTTATTGCTGTCTTCATTATCGCCACTATTATGGCGCTGATGAGCGCCTCTATAAACATTTCAGCGGAATTAGCAGAACGGTATTACGAATTAACTCCGGCGGATTGGGCAAAAGCTATCTATCCATTAATTGATGAGCTGACGGGAGTTTATACTTTTTGGTTGTTAGTTCCGGCGATTCTTGCATTCTTTAAAAGATTTCCTTTCAACAAAAATAATTTTCTCAAACTTATCCCTCTTTATCTTCTCGCCACCATCGTCATCGGGTTAACGCACACCGGACTGATGTATATTACCCGTTCGATAATCTATCCGGCGTTGGATTTGGGAAATTATAATTATGGTTATATCCCCTATAGAATTGTGATGGAATATTTAAAACAATTCATCGTCTTTTGGATAGTGTTTATCGTTTATACGATTTATAAAATGAACAAGAGAAACGAGGAGCAAAATCTTAAAACCGCAAAATTAGAAGAACAGCTTACCCGTGCGCGCCTTGAAACTCTAAAGATGCAATTGAATCCTCATTTCCTTTTTAACACGCTCAACATGATTTCATCAACCATGTATGAAGATATTCATGCTGCCGACAAAATGATCGCGAACCTCAGCGATCTTTTAAGAATAACTTTAAAAAGTTCATCCAAAGGTGAAAATATTCTTGTTAAGGAAATTGAAATTCTGAATCTCTATACTGATATTATGAAAGCTCGTTTCAAAGATAAGCTAACTATTGAATTGCATTTAGATAAGGATATTGAAAATGCTATGGTCCCAAATTTTCTTTTTCAACCGCTGGTTGAAAATTCGATTAAATATGGAATGGAAAATTTATCGGGGACCAAAATTGAAATAACTGTAAAAAGGATTGAAACCAAACTTCTAATAGAAATAGTGGACAATGGTCCGGGCATGCAGAAAAATTTTAATGAAGCATTGTCAAGCGGTGTGGGTTTATCAAACACCGCCGAACGATTGGAAAAATTATACGGGAATGATTTTGAATCCAATTGGCAAAATAGAGAAGAAGGTGGTTTGTATCTTACCATCGAAATTCCATTTAAAGTTGAGGAATTACAACAATGAAAGTACTGATTGTTGATGATGAACAACCGGCTCGCAAAAAGATCATCTCTTTTTTAAATAACGAAAAAGAAATCGAACAAATTTTTGAAGCCGGAAATGGTTTGGAGGCGATAGACAAAATAAGAAATGATAAACCTGATATAGTTTTTCTCGATATTCAGATGCCGGGGAAAGATGGATTCGGAGTTCTCGCGGAAATCGGTTCTGAGAATATGCCGCCGGTTGTATTCGTAACTGCTTATGATCAGTATGCGATTGATGCTTTTGATGTGAACGCAGTCGATTATCTCTTAAAACCTTTTGATCAAGAGCGGTTTAAAGTTTCGTTCAACCGTGTGCTCGATGAAATAAAAATTAAAAGAAACAAATCTGATGAACTTCGATTAATCTTAAATGAAATTAAAAAAGAGAAGAAATATTTAGATAGGATTCTAATAAATGTTGGAGCCAAATATTTTTTCGTTGCGTTAAAAGAGATTCTCTACATATCATCGGCAGAAAAATATGCCGAACTTCATACAATAAAAGGAAAATATCTGTTAAGAGAAACGATGACTAATCTTGAAGCATCCCTTGACCCGGAAATGTTCGCTCGAATTCATCGTTCTTATATTGTTAACATCGAACAAATACAAGAAATGCAGCCATGGTCGCATGGAGATTATGTGGTTATTCTGAAAAATGGGGAAAAACTCCAGATGAGCAGAAGGTTTAAAGACAGGTTGATGCCTTAATCAAGTCTTTCATTTATCTTTAATCTGAATCATCAAGTTCCTTTGAAGTTTGTGCCCTGCGAACATCTCGCCGAAGTCGGGATAACAGCCGAATCTTTATAAAAGAATCTCTCCTGAAATAGTTTTCTCAATCAGCTTTTTGCTTTTCCAGTTTTTGATTTTCAATTCAACTTGGTGTGCGATTTCTTTTGATTCGTATTCTTTTGTAAAAATAATTTCCCAAGGACGGTAGCGTGAGGTGAATCCCTTTTCGAATGTGTTATGATATGATAATCGTAATTCGGGATTGGCAGAAATTCCGGTGTAATATTTTTCTGCAGATTGAGATTTTAATATGTAAAGGGAGTAACTCATAAAATAAAAAAAAACCTGAATTTTGTTCAGGATTTTTTTAAGCTCCGCAAGTTCGACAGAAGTTCGGTTTTTTATCGCCTAAAATTGCCCATTTTAATAACAAAAACGGGTTCCATCAGAACATCATTGCCTTAGACAGTTCGAAAATCATCAGATACTTGAAGATCGAACGCAAATACTTAGTAAAGGCGATGCCCCGTCTATTTATTCGAGTCATCAACAAAACAAAACTAAAAGGAAGAATTAATTATGATAAATTGGCGATTAGCTATCAACACATAATTGATGCTGGAATTGTGAAAAATAGAGCTGAACTTGCTAGACATTTAGGCAAAAGTCGTACATGGATTACTAAAGTTTTTCAACGAGGTGGTCCCAATTGATCAAAGAGTATTGAATTTCTTTTATTCGCATCCAATAATAATTTATCGTATGAAATAACCTCTGCATAAGTATTGTAATTGGGATTATATCCGAAGTATCCAAGATTGTCTGGACTTATTGTTAAACCTTTGTCTTTGCAAACTTCATTTAACTCTTTGTTTAAGTCCGCAATCACATAACAATAAAAGCGAGTACCTGGATTTATATTGATTGGGCGCCGCCCGTCGTGGGTCGTAACTTCGTTTTCAGTTATCTTTCTAACATATGTGTAAACTTGTTTAATTGGATCATCCGTTTGATTAGATAAATTTTTTCTCATTGGTCGCTTAAACTCAATAATAATTATTGAATTAAATGGTGCATCAGAATCTACAAACAGAAAAGGAGTATCATAAATTACCAACAGATCGGGTCTTTTTTTGCTGTCTGAGGTGAGAGGAGACATACTTCTGATCTGTTTATCCGAAGCAAGATCTCTATGAAAAGAAAGTTTTTCGTCAATGATCCATAAATTTTGCTGAGTAAAAGCAATATCTTCGGAAGTAGTCCTCAATGGGAATATTACCTCATCAGAATCATTTTGTTAACGGCTTTAAAGCTGCCTGCAGTTAATATATAAAAATAAATGCCGCTGCTCAACTTGCTTCCATCAAACTCAACTTCATAAACACCCGGCGCTCTTTCTTCGTTAATGAGTGTTGCAATTTCGCTGCCCAAAACATCGTACACTTTCAACATTACGTTTTGTTGAGACGCACCGCCGTGCGTCTCTACGGAAGGAATGCTGTAACGAATTTTTGTTAATGGATTAAATGGATTTGGATAATTTTGTTCGAGGACATAATTGTCAGGTTTATAATTATTATTCTTTACGCCAGTCGGTTCCCGGTATCCTATAAGCTGCCCTCCGGTTCGCTGGGCATTACCTTTAAATGTTGACCAGATGTTTTTATTTGAAATACCCGGTGTATCCCATCCATAAACTCTTTTATTCAACGAGCCGGCAAAGATTTCAATATCACCGTCGTTGTCAATATCAACAACCGTTGGAGAAGTATCAAAACCCTTCACCACATACACATTTTCGGCTTCAAGAGGAAAGCCCGGAACCAATTGACCATCCTTATCAAAAGCATACATTAATCCATCGTTTGTTGGGGCTATTACATCGGGAAGACTATCGCCGCTTACATCTGCAAGTGCTACCGAGCCGTCGACCCAGGTTGCAAAAACTTTTTGCGGATAATTTTTTAAAAGATTTCCCTGCAAATCCCAAACCCAAACCTTGCCGCTGTCAACTGCCCGAACGCTTCCAAATGCAAATTCTGGCAAGCTGTCTCCGTCCATATCGGCAATTGCAACATTTGCATCGGGATGCCCGCTTTCTATCGGGAAAGGAAATTGCGGAAGAAGGTTCCCTTGATAGTCATATGCATAGATTCCATTTATATTTGGATTTTCCGGCATTGCGCGCAAAACAATTTCAAGTTTTCCGTCAGAATTAATATCATATAAAGTTGGAGTAGAACCGAGTGAAGACATCGCCATGTTTAATGGAAAGCCGGGCAAATATGTACCGTCAATTTCAATGGCATGAATTTGAGAGTAAATGCGCTGCCCTAAATTTCCATTTGAGATGAAGACTATTTCATAATCGTCATCACCGTCTAAATCACCGGCAACAGGAGAGCTTTTTGAGCCGAGCCCGAAGTTCATCGGAAAGCCCGGCAGCTCTTCAAACTGTCCTCCTTTGTAAGTTAGCACGTGAAGTTGTCCATTGTCTTCAGGGGAATCCCTTTCATAGGAAGTGATTATTATTTCGAGGATCGAGTCTTTTGTTAAATCCACAAGCGCAGGAGTAGTTGTTTCTTTTGTGCTGCCAACATTAAAAGGACTTCCGGCTATTTGCTGCCCGTTAGAACCGAATGCAAAAACTCTTCCATTCTCATCCCCGAAAACGATTTCCATTTTGCCGTCACCGTTAACATCTCCCATTGCAGAAATTTCATTTGAGCCGCTGCTTTGGAGTGAACCGAAAGTGATATACGCCGGAAATCCCGCCTGGAAAGAACCATTTAGATTAAAACAGCTTAACATTGGTCCGCTTCCGCTCGTAACAATATTTTCCATAACAGATACTTCATAGATGCCGTCATTATCAATGTCGGCTATTGTGGGAGAACTGTTGTATAAACCAAAGTCAGTGCTTCCCGCACGGGGCCAGCCGTACTGAAAAGGGATAGTTTGTGCTGTTATTATGGTGGCGCTAAAAAAGCAAAGAATTATAAATATTTTCATTTTTACTAATTCCTTTTAATCTTTAAACAGAAAAGAAAACCATTGTTAAATAATCGCTTATAATTTAACATAATTTTAACTAAATTTTGTTAAATATTTAGATTATCTTTTCACCCGTAATTATAAATAGATGAAATCCATTTTTACCAGAACTAAATTATACGCCGAAACATTATTTCGTTTATTAAAATCTAATACACTTCAAAATGTAATTTTTTTTAGCGGCGGGATATTGATCTTTATAATTGGCATTGTAACATACGGAGTGATTCTTAATCTTCGAGAAGTATCATTATCCGAGGCGATGCGTTTACAGGGTTTTGAGCATTTAGTTACACCAAACATTATAATCGACAAAAAAAATTATACTTTAAATCTGTATGAAGATACAGTTCTTATAAAATCGTATCGTGCAAGTTTCGGAAGGAACACACAATCTGCAAAACAGAAAAAAGGTGATAATGCCACGCCCACAGGTGAGTATAAGATTTGCTCTATTGATACTTCGGCAAAGTACTATAAATTTTTTCGCGTGAATTATCCCAATCTTGACGATGCTTCCGATGCTCTGCGTAAAGGCATTATTAGCCAGATGGCTTACGATAAAATAAAATTTGAATTTTATTACGAGAACTGTACTTCTTCGGATACTCCGCTCGGTGGGGATATAGGAATACATGGTCTGGGTGAATTAGATTATTTTTTCAAGAATTTGCCGTTTGTTTACAATTGGACGGACGGCTCAATAGCGCTAAGTAATGAAAGTATAGATGAACTTTACTCAGTAGTAAGGAAAGGAACAAATGTTATCATCAAATAAAGTTTTTGCAATCGTTGTTTTATTCATATCCATATTATTTTTTTCTTGCGGAGAAAAAAGTGAGGATGTAAAACCTATAAACTTTGACAGCCCGGAAGCGTTGAAACAAACCGCTGCTGCAGTTTTAAACACAGTACCATCTTTTGTAGATAAAGGTTACTTTATCAAAGATACATCTTTTCAAATTTCCGCCGGTATTGAAATTGAAAATGCAAACGAATGGGGAATAAAATTTTCCCTCCTCACAAAAGAAGGAACAACTTTTATTAAAAACTACGAAACTCCTTTGTTGGACGGTTCATTTAAAGAATCACAGGTGAATAAAATTAAATTTCCATCTTTTAACTACGAGCTTGTATATTATTCTTCAAAAAGCTTTTTTATGGGAAGCGGAGGAGGAGAAGTGTTTTCTTATATAATAGACTTTAATAAAAAAGAGATTTATAAAGCGCATCTTGTAGCAGACGATAGGAGTAGAATTCAATTGTTCATCTCGGAAAATATTCTTGATGGAGGGATTAAAAACTTTTTTGTAAGTAATTTCAAACGTGATTACCCTCGTTTACTTATTGTTGAAAAAGATATTGAACCCGGCGGTTAGGTTCAATCTGTGCCATCACTTTTGGGGCGAATAAAATTTTACGAACATTTACTTGCCCGGAATTTTTGCATCGCACATTTGCCGCCTCCTTTTCGCGAACTTTGAATTATGTTAAATAAACATAGAGGCATCATAACGTCAAAAAATGTTTTTATGATATTGTTTGAAATAAACTTCTTCTTTAGTTTTAAATAATGGTAAAGAAATTTTTATTTATAACGCTCCTTTTAAGTAGTCAGGCTTGTTCCCAAGCATTTTTTGATTATGAGTTAGATGCTATTAATTTTTCCGGGAATAACGCGTACTCTTCCTCGGAATTGCGGGCTGTTGTTCTCAGCGTCGAAACACCCTGGTGGGGCTGGAAATTTTTAAATTCGTTAACTTCATGGGGAAGTCCGGCAGTTTATTTTGATTCCTCATACATTTCGATAGATATTCTTTCTCTTAAAAATTTTTACCGCGACAGAGGCTTCTTCAACGCAGATATACGTTATACAATTGAAGCCGATTCTTCGGATAAAACGGTTGAGCTTAATTATTTAATCAATGAGGGAACCCCGGCTAATTTCGGAACAGTTAAATTTTTCGGTTTAAATCCGATTACCTGGAAAGCCAACTATGCATTTACAAGCGAAGTAACCTTCGATACTACCGATAGATTTATTCAGGGTGAATCAACTGAAAAGACCGCCCGCGGTATTGGTGAACTTCAGAATAATGGTTATATGCTCGCTACGTGGGATAGCACCCGGGCATTTGTTGATACTTCAAATAGAAAAGTTGACATGGATGTTTTTGTTTCTCCCGAAATTTTATACAAAATAAGTGGGTTTATAATTGAAAAAGATGGCGAAGGAAAAGATAAAGTTTCCGATGTTCTGCTTACTGATATAACCGGTATAAAACCCGGTGAAGATTATGATAGAAACAAAATAAAAAGAAGCCAGAACAGACTTGCGCGCACCGGTTTATTTAATTCGATAATTGTTGAACCTTCCTCGAAAGATACTGTGGGAGACCAGGTGCCATTGCTGATTAAAGGTAATATTGGTTTTATGAATGAACTTTCACCGGAGCTTGTGTTCGATAATTATCAGAATTATTTCAATCTTGGTGTTGGAGCCAATTTTATCCAAAAAAATTTTTTAGGACGCGCGCGTAAACTTACACTTCAAGCTAAAGTAAGCGTTCTCGATATTTTCAACACAAATTTGGGAAATATTTTTAAGGCGCCCGATAAACGAGATTCAATTTTTCAAGGCGCGGCAGAATTTCTTGCAAAGATTGAACAGCCATACATTTTTAACAGACCTATTTTCGGTAATCTCGAGTTATATATAAAATCTCTTTTCCTTACCACAAACACAAGTCTTACTTACGGCGGGAAGCTTACATTCGATTTTGAAATGCCGGAATACACTTTTGTAAATCAGCTAAAACCTTATTTTAATTTAGAAGAAAATATTTTTACAAGTAATGATATCGGAACAATAATAAACAGTTCCGGAAGAGCGGGTGTATATCTTACTATTAAGAGTTTAACGCCGCTGCTTGGTGTTGAAGTAGGAGCTTCCCATACTGACAATATATTTTTCCCGTCAAAAGGATTTAACCTTTCTACACTTTTAGAAACAGGCGAAGCAAGTACAACAGTAAGCTTCGGCGGTGATAGCCTTTCCGTTTTTCTACAACCCGGCGAAACAAGTTCCGAAAATAAAACCGCTTTTTTTTATAAGACACAGATAAGCATCTCAACTTTTCTCGGTTTGGACAGAGTTGTTAGTCGTGTTTTAGCGGCAAAATTTAAAACCGGATATATACAGACTTATAGCGGCGATACAAAACTGATTCCTCCGAACAGAACTTTTTTTGCTGGAGGCAGTAATTCGGTTAGAGGCTGGCGTTCCAGAGAACTTGCACCGCGTGATTCCACAGAATTTTTAGGAGTTGATTTCTCAAACTCCCCGCGTGGAGGAACTTTCCTATTAGAAGGTTCATTAGAATTGAGGCAAAGATTTTTAGAAAGTTTTGGCGCTGTGGCTTTTTTTGATTTTGGCAATACATGGAATGGCTACAAGAAAATCTCATTTCCGGATATCGCAGTTGCTGCCGGTCTCGGATTTAGATATTATTCGCCCATTGCTCCGTTTAGGTTAGATTTTGGATTTAAATTTTATGATCCCTCAAACAGAAAGTTTATTTTCGACCGTCCCTTCTGGAGTACATTGCAGTTTCATTTTGGAATAGGCGAGGCATTTTAAAAATAATCGCCGGAAGACAAAATATCATCCGGCGTTAATGAGAATTAAGGTTTATGCGAAAAAACCTCTCCCGCAAATTAAAAATATTTTCCTCATAATCTACCGAAATATTTATTTCGTGCTTTAAATCAAGCCAAAAGAATGCTAATAACACAATTGGCGTCGTTGGAAATGCCTAAACTTAATAATGCAAATATTGGAAGCGAGGCTCAAAATTGTTATTTTTGCTCCTCTTTTTAATAGGTAAATTGTAATGATTTTAAGCATGACCGGTTACGGGAAAGGCGTTGCTGCAAACGGCGGTCTTTCTGCAGAGGTTGAAGTAAAGTCTGTTAATAGTAGATATCTCGATATTTCGCTTAAACTCCCTTCTTCACTTTTAAACAAAGAATATGATGTAAGAGAATTTATTAAAACTAAAATTACACGCGGTAAGTTAAGTGTAATAATTCAACTTAAAAAAATTGAAGATGAAACTGAAATTGTTCCGATAGATAAAGACAAACTAAAGAGCTATATTCAGTTAATTAAAGAAATAAAAAAAACAGCTAAGCTGAGTGAAAAGATAAAACTTGATCACCTGCTCTTAAACCGCGATTTATTTACTTCGGGAAACAATGTAGAATACTCCGAAGCTGAATTTCAGTTAATTAAAAAAGCTCTTGGCGCAGCGCTCGATCAGCTTAAAAAGATGAAAAAAAATGAAGGGCTTGAACTCGCAAAAGATTTGAAGAAACGGATTTTGATGATCGAAAACCGGCTAAATGAAATAGAAGCAGATTATAAAAAAGCGATCCCCGAACAATTCGAAAAATTAAAGGGACGCGTTAAATCGATGATCGAAAACATTACCGAGTTCTCCGACCGTCTTGAACTTGAGCTTGCCGTCATTGCGGATAGATCGGAGATAACAGAAGAGTGTGTCCGGCTGCGAAGTCATTTGAAATTTTTCCTCGAAAGTATAGATAAAGATGATGATCCGGGTCGGAAGTTAAATTTTATATGCCAGGAGATGAACCGCGAAACTAATACAATTGCTTCAAAATCTATTTCAACTCCGGTTACACATAACTCTGTTCTTATTAAAGAAGAGATAGAGAAAATTCGTGAACAAATTCAGAACATTGAATAGTGAGAGGTACGGCAGAAATAATTGCTGTATCTGCGCCAAGCGGCACAGGCAAAACTACTATTGTAAAAAAGGTATTGATCGAATTTCCTGAAATCGTGTTTTCGGTTTCCGCCACTACAAGAAAAAAGAGAGATAACGAAGTTCACGGGCGCGAGTACTTCTTTTTAAGCGAAGAAGAATTCAAACAAAAAATTAAAGATGACGAATTTATTGAATGGGAACAGTTTTATGATTATTACTACGGAACATTCAAAAGCTTCGTTGATGAAAACATAAACGCCGGCAAACCTGTTCTTCTCGAAGTTGATGTTAAAGGGGCGCTATCGTTGAAATGTATTTATCCCGGCGCGCATTTGATTTATATATTGCCCCCAAGTCAGGAAGAGTTGATCGAACGTCTTACAAAGAGGCAAACCGAAACTCCGCAAGACCTTCAGAAGCGGATTGAGAGAGCAAAAATGGAATTGAGTTTGAAGGATAAATTTGATTATTTTGTGGTCAATAAAGACCTGGAAGTTGCGGTTAAAGAAGTAAAAAGTTTAATAAAAAATATATTATATAAGGAGTAACATTTAATGCAAATAACACCGATTGACTTAAGGGAGATTGATAAAAAAGCAGCCAACGTATACGAGGCAATTATCGTTTCTTCAAAAAGAGCGCGTCAAATAAACGACGAAATCAAAATAGAATTTAATGCTAGTGTAGGCAATATCCCTGTTGCAGGCGCCGATGATGAAACCGAAGATATAGACAACCCGGCACAGTTAAAAGTTTCGCTCGATTTTGAATCCCGTGAGAAACCACACTTACAAGCTCTTAATGAACTTCTCAACGATAAAATAGAATTCGAATACAAACAATAAATTATAAATCTTACTTTAAATCTTAATCCGGTTATTTAGGATTAAAAGGAAGTAAGATTTTTTTTAAAATATTCCACAACAACTACGGATCAGTTGGATGAATACCGATATCCTAAACGGAAAAAAAATTATTCTTGGAATAACAGGTTGCATTGCAGCTTATAAAACCTGTTATATTGTGCGCGAATTAAAAAAGCGAGGCGCGGAAGTTAAAGTTGTTATGACTCCTTCGACAACCGAGTTTATTACGCCGCTCACTTTATCCTCTCTTTCCGGAAATAAAGTTGTTGTTAATATTTTTCCCGAATCGCAAGCAGCCGGGACAGATGTAAGCACATGGCATATTGACCTTGCACTCTGGGCGGATTTAATCCTGGTTGCGCCCTGCACTGTTAATACTATTGCAAAAATTGCAAATGGTTTGGCTGATAATGCGCTCACCACACTCATTTGCGCTCATCGAACACCGGTGATAATTGCCCCCGCCGCTGATGTAGACATGTATACGAATCCCATCACGCAGGAAAATATTAAAAAGCTTAAAGCGTTAGGATTTTATATTGTCGGCGCAGAAGAAGGTGAGCTTGCAAGCGGATTAACCGGTGAAGGAAGACTTGCGGACATCAATAAAATTGTTGAAGCTGCAGAATTAATTTTGTCGGGTTACAAAATAGATTTAGAAAAGAAAAAAATTCTTGTTACTGCCGGACCTACTTATGAAGATATTGATCCGGTTAGATTTATTGGCAACAGATCATCCGGGAAGATGGGTTACAGCATAGCCAAAGCAGCGTATTTACGCGGCGCAAAGGTGACTTTGATTTCAGGTCCATCAGGGGAAGTATCATATCCCGAAATAAAAACAATTAAAGTACGTTCCGCTGCCGAAATGAAACTCGCAGTTGATAAATATATAGGTGCGAATGATATATTAATTATGTCTGCCGCTGTAGCCGATTACCGTGCAGCATCGCAATCGGATAAAAAAATAAAAAAAGAAGACAACGTTACTCAAATCGAGTTAAGTAAAAATGATGATATACTTTCACTTCTTGAAAGAAAGGAAAAACTTTTTATTGGTTTTGCGCTCGAAACAAATAATGAAATAGAGAACGCAAAGAAAAAACTCGAACAGAAAAATCTTGATATGATTGTTCTTAATTCACTACAAGATCAAAATAGCGGCTTTGAATTTGACACTAATAAAATTACAATTCTTCACCACAGCGGGAGGGAAACCGGGTACCCGCTTCTTTCCAAATTTCAAGCGGCAAATAAAATTTTGTCGGAAGTATTAAAAATTGAGGCTCCCTTTAGTGAATAGCGAGCTGCGGAAACAACTGATAGAAGCATTAAAAGACCAGAAAGAAATATTTGGCGATGAAATATTTGAAGCAGTACAAGTGAAAAGGAAAACGGTTGTCGAACAAAAACCGGCGCCTTTATCCCCAATAAAACAATCTATTATAAAAAGAAAAATAGAAACGCTTGAGCCAGCCATTGCTAAAAAAGAAAAAGAAGAGTGGCAAGATTCCCAAAGCCTTGTAGAATTAAATAAAATGATTTTCCAGTGCACTAAATGCGCGCTCGCGGCAGGGCGTAATAAATTTGTCTTCGGAACCGGCAGCATTAATGCGGATGTAATGGTAATTGGCGAAGGTCCTGGTGCTGACGAGGACAAACAGGGCGAGCCTTTTGTAGGAAGAGCAGGACAATTGCTAACCGATATTTTAAAAGCTATAAACTTCACTCGTGAAGAAATATATATTGCAAACGTTGTTAAATGCCGTCCTCCAGGCAATCGCACTCCCTTTCCAATTGAGATGGAAACATGCCTGCCTTATTTACGTAAACAGGTTGAGCTGATTAAACCAAAAGTAATTTTGTGCCTCGGTTTAACAGCGGCAAAAGGATTACTAAATCAAAAGGATTCGCTTGGAAATATGCGGGGCAAAATATTTGAATTTGAAGGTGCAAAAGTAATGGTGACTTATCATCCCGCTGCACTTCTCCGCAATCCTAATTGGAAACGCCCTACCTGGGAAGACGTAAAGTTGTTTCGGAAATTGTATGACGAATTAAATAAAGGCAGCAGTTGATTTTTTATATTTTATGTGTGGAAGGAGAAGGAAAAAGAAAAAAGTTGAAAGTAAAAAAGTCAAAGTAATTTGTCTGGTTTACTGGAGATTTGCAATATTATAGACAATATTTCTCACTCTACAAAGAATATCCTTGTCATAGAGGGTAACAAAAAAAACTTCTGTCTTTTTTATCTTGAAGATGACAGGACGATGTCATTGCGAGTGGAGAGAAGCAATCTGCCGAATTTAAAGCAAGATCAAAAGATTGCTTTGTCACTCCGTTCCTCGCAATGACGGGAAATACCTTTTTAGACCAGACTCATTACTTTCGTAATAGAATTATTTCGACAAGGTTTAGAAATAAGATATTAAATTTTATGTAAAAATTTGACTTCCATTTGGAAAGTGCTAATTTTACTTCCGCTTAATAAGATGAACTATGGCAAAAAGAAATATAGAACAAACAGATCTTGATAAAATTGTACCGGCGGATAGAAAACCCCCGGCAGCCCCCGAAATAGAGGCTTCCGTGCTTGGCGCAATGTTGATTGAAAAAGAAGCAGCGCCAAAAGCTATTGAATTATTAAATGTCGAATCGTTTTATTTAAAACAGCATCAGTTGATTTACTCAGCAATGCTCTCTCTTTTTGAAGCCGGGGAACCTATTGACACTGTTACAGTTTATGAAGAATTAAAAAAGCGGGGGCAAGCCGAGGAAGCTGGCGGCGGAGTTTATTTAAGCAAACTTTCTCAAAATCTTTCTTCCGCTGCAAACATTGAACATCATGCTAAAATAATTGTTGAAAAAGAAATTTTGCGCGGACTGATAAGAAGTTCGTTAGAAATTGCATCCTCGGCATATGAAGGTGCGGACGATGCTTTTGAATTGCTTGATGCCGCAGAGAATAAAATATTTCAAATAACCGAATCGCATTTAAAAAAGTCGTACGTTGAGATGGACCGCGCAGTGCGGGAGGCATTAGAGTATATCGAAGCGATTCATTCCCAAACGACAAAACAATTTGCTGTGCCCACCGGATTTTACGAACTCGATGATATACTTGGCGGGTTTCAACGGTCGGATTTAGTTATCGTTGCTGCCCGCCCTTCTATGGGTAAAACTGCATTTGCACTTTCTGCTGCGCGCAACGCCGCCATAGACCATAAAATACCGGTTGCAATCTTCAGCCTTGAGATGTCCACGATGCAGCTTGTTATCCGTATGCTTTGCGCGGAAGGAAGATTAAACGCTCATCTTGTTCGCACGGGCAAACTTCCAAACGAAGAAGGAGTTAAGCTAAGCAAAAACGCACACAAGCTTATTGAATCGCCAATTTATGTTGATGATACCCCCGCACAGACTGTCTTGGAAATTAGAGCAAAAGCAAGAAGATTAAAATCAGAAAAAAACATCGGGATGATAATAATAGATTATCTTCAACTTATGCAAGGACCGCCAAAATCGGAAAGCCGTGAAAGAGAAATTTCACAAATCTCCCGGTCGTTAAAATCACTTGCAAAGGAATTAAACATTCCCGTAGTTGCGCTTGCGCAGCTTAACCGTGCTGTTGAAGCTCGAACGGATAAACGCCCGCAGCTTTCTGACCTTCGTGAATCAGGTTCCATAGAACAGGACGCAGATGTTGTAATCTTTTTAAACCGCCCCGAACAATATGGAATTATGAAAGATGAAAACGGCGACAGCACAGAAGGCATTGCAGAAATTATTGTAGGCAAACAGCGAAATGGTCCAACCGGCACAACAAAATTAGCATTCATAAAAGAGTATGCGCGCTTCGAAAATCTTGCTCACGCGCGGCAGATAGAACAATACGCAGCCACCGCCACACAAACGGACGAGGATATCATATGAAAAAAATAGCGGCTATAATTATTTTATTTACGGCAATCGTTTCAGCTCAAATTTTTGAACCGGAAGATCTTGAAATTTGTAATAAGAAACTTGAATTCGCAGTTCAAGAAGGAATGCAGAATCTACCCATCGGAGATATTATTGCCGAAGT